>OLSB01002098.1_pt1 | contig 17415 bp, 17 predicted proteins | sample 1672071 | NCBI WGS metagenome assembly OLSB01 (sample SAMEA3136642, study PRJEB25190) | human gut metagenome | biome: human gut; feature: human-associated habitat; material: faeces | place: Austria | collected 2013 | reverse complement strand
TTTACCAATTTTATATTATTCCAAAGTTTATTTTTGCAAAAAACCGAAACTTAAAGTTTTTTTTTATAAATCAAAATGTTTTAAAATTACAAAAATCTCTAAAATTAGTAATACTAGCCATTCTATAGATTTCATATTTTTATTAAATTACATATTCAATTAAAAACTAAAAATATTCTAATATTTTAAATAAAAACTTCTCTTGCAAGAAATATTGTTCTTTTACAAGAGAAGTTTTATCTAAAGTTAAAAACAGAACTTTCGTCTTCAAAAGTTCTGTAAAGTTAATTCTATTTTTCTTTATACCATTCTGCAAATTCTTTCATTGAGTCAACTGACCCATAAGGTATTCTTTTATTTCTTTCATCTTCCGTCATTTCAGCTAAAGTCTTTTCGTATCCTAATGGTTTATATATGTACCATAAATCAGACCACTTTTTATCTGTATCAGTCCCCTGAACTTTATTTGATAAGGCTCCTTCATGTTTTCCCATAAATTGATGCAATTCTTTGCCATCAAAATATGATAAGCATTCTGTAAATCTACAATTTCTGTTTTCTTTTCCTTCCATTAATTTTAAAATTCCATTTATTCCAATTGAATCTAATGCAAAATTTACAAAAGCTTTTGGAAATCCATTTAGTTCATCTATCCAAAATCCACAATCTAAAGAAATGCAAGGTTTATTTACTAGTTTGTAAGCCTCCATAACTTTATATTTTGATATATATTTTATATCATCACTTCTTGGTTCTTCTAATTCGTATTCAAATACTTTTAAGTTTACATCTTCTAACTCTTTTTTAGCTGCTGCTATTTTTCCTTTATTATGTGTTACAAATATAATATCTTTCATTTTATCTAACCTATACCTTTCATGCACTCATTATAGCACACTTTTATTATTTTTCAATATATCCTACTAAAAGTTTACACTAACAATTAACTTCATCAGATCTTTAGATAACTTTAAACTACAGCTAATATTATTCTATTTCCATTTGCTGTTCTTTTCTTTCTCTAATACATTGTAAAATCTCCTCTGCAATTTCTATAGGTTGTCTATTATTACCATATACTATCATAGTTGCTAATTCCTTATTACATGGACTTTCAAAAAACTTTTTATTTTCTTTTGTATCACCTGTTGCTCTACTTTTCATTATGTCTAAAGATTTTTCTTCATCTTCATCAGGAAGTAATAAAACAATGTTTTTAAAAGGTTTTAGCATTGATTTAACTTTTTCAAATATTTCTCGATCATCATATACAGAATGTCCTGCGCCAAAATCTACAATTCCATACAAATCATTTTGCTTTACTCTTTCTAATGTTTCTGAAATTATGTAAGAATTAAATTCATCCTCATTCTTAAAATTTCTCATAAATCCAGTATCTCTTGCTTTATTTGCAATTCTATCTAAACATAGTCTTTGCATTCCAGTCTTTTTTTTAAGTTCTTCTGCTACTGTTGACTTTTCTGCTCTTGATGGTCCTATTAATATAATACTCTCTTCATATAATTTCTTATTATTTTTATTTACATTAGTAACTTTTTGTTGTTGCTTTATTGAAACTTTTTCTTTATCTGAAAGTTCCCATGGATTTTTTTTACTTTTCTGTGTAGGACTTGCTGTTGTAGTTTCTGTAATTTGTTTTGTACCTTTTAAATATGAAAGCAGTCTTTTCTTTAAATCAAATGCAAAAGGCTTTCTTGATGAATACATTTCTTCATGATAGTAAATATCTGGTTCAACATCTTCAAATAGTTCTGGATTTGCTAAAATTTGTGTTGCTGTATTTAGCCACTCTGTCGAATTAGTTTTCATACTTCTATAATTAACATATTTTCCCCTTATATGGTCATCTGTAAAATTAGTTGATATTCCTTGTTTAGATAGAATTTTACCAATTTTTCTTGCAATATTTATATTCTCATCTGTGATTTTTAAAGTAACATACGCACTTTGAATTCCATGTCCTGAACAGCAGAAAATACTTGGAAGTCCACTTTTATAAGACTGTCTTAAAAACTCTGTTAAATTAGCATCTCCTTCTCCAAATTGTTTGAACATCTTTTCTCTATCTTCTTCTGTTAAATTTTCTAATTCTATATGTCCTGCTGAAGGCTCTACATCTTTTTCTAATCTATTTATTATCCATGATTTAAATCCCATAAAGAAACCTCCCAATTAGTTTATTCAGATATTATTTAATAACATGTTATCATAATTTAATTTATTGTTCAATACTAAAAAACGTTAGATCTTACTTTTTTCAAATATTCTTCTAAATCTACTAACTTAATCCTTTTGTATAAGTTTGAAATATACACATCATTTGAATAATTGAAAATTAAAAAAGTTGTATTTTTAAAATTTTTATGCAAAAAAAAGATTAGCTAAAGCTAATCTATACTTTGGTGCGAACGGTATAGATATCTGCAACTTTTTTTCACACCTATAACGATTGATACAAATATCAATCAATTTATTATTTTTACATTAACATAATTTTTTAGATTTTCAAGTAATTATTGAAATTGTTAAAGACAAATGAAAGCACAAAAAACCTTTCACATCTTCCCGATGTTTTTTATCTGCTACAACTCCTTTTTGTTTTTTATATAATCACTATATTTTTCTACAAGTATGTTATTTATTCTTTTCCATGGTTTATATTTGCATTTTTCCCTAGCAGGGCATTTTTTACAATTCGGACATTGTGGCGCTTTTATTTTTTTCAAAAACATTTTCGTATTAAAAACAATACAATTTACCTCATTTATTTTTTTGCTTTTAGATTTTTTACTAATTACATCTTTAAGCTCATTTAAATAATCTTTTTCGAATTGATCTATATCACTTTTTAATCTTTTCTCTATGTATTCAATAGTCTCTTCATCTCTTCTTAAGTTTATTAAATAAATAATAAGAACATAAAAATAATTTAAGGAAAAATACTTACCTTCTACAAGACAATTTACCCCCATCAAATTACTAGGATTAATTAATTCTGTATATTTTATGTTTTTTGAACATTCATAGAATATTTTCTCAAATTCTATATTTTCTTTTTTTTCAAATAAATTGAAATATATATTTTTAACAGCTTTCATATTAGCAGAAATTTTTTAATTAATCGGTTTAATATTTTCTATTTCTGAATAATTTGGAATATAAACCTTAAATGTATTAAACCCCATCATTGAATAATCTTTAATATATATATTCATTTTGTTTTTCTTTGCAATTTCTAAAATCATTTTTAATGCTTCCTTATTATCTTTTACATTTTTAAAAGGAAGTTCTTTTATATTTATTTCATCATCACAAAACATACTATTTGGATGAATTCCAGTATTAGATGAATAGCATTTTAACCAATTATTTTGTAAAAATTCTTCACCATATTCTTCTTTATATTTCTCATAGAAATTGTTTATATTTTTCATTTTTACTTCAATATTTTCTTTTTTTAATCCTTGGAATGCTTCTGTAATACATCTTTGTAAAGCAATATTAAAATTCGGGTCAGAACCGATTGTAAATAAATATTTTTTGTTTTCTTTAAATAACATGAAACCAACAACAGGGAATTTACCACCTAACGAGCAATCTTTTATTTTATATTCAAATCCCATATTCTTTAATTCTTCTAATTGTTCATTTATCGGGTATTGTTCTAAATTCTTTATTATAATATTCTTTACTTCTTTTTCTTCGAATATAATTTTTTTATAACAATATCTTTCAAACACCTCGCAGATTCCCTGTACTAAAGCTTCCTCCTTTGAATTTCCTGAACAAAGGCCATTAGAATGTGTTAAAAAGTTAATTAATCTTATTGGAATATCTTTTTTTTCATTATTTATTATATCTTCAAACGACGTATAATATCTATATTTATCATTATATTTTATTAAATCATTCAATGAATTATTTTCAATAAATTTAGTGAATTTACTATAAAATTCATTATATTCAAGATATTTTTCATCTTTGTAAATTAACAATCTCTCCTTATTTAAAAATGATGATTTTAACAAGAAATTTGATTGCAGTCTTTCCATAAATTCTGCATATGCACTGGCCAATGCGTATTCTTTAGTTATCCCTTTACCATTTGTTCCTATCCCTTTTATATTTTTCAGTTCCACCCTAGTCGAATAAAATGAATTATTAATATTAATCATTTCTTTTTCCACTACATTGATTTTATACTTCTTTAGTATTATTTTTATTTTTTTCACCGTTTCTTCTGGTTTACATTCTTTTCTATTATACATCTCTTAATTCTTCCTTTTATAAAAATAAAAAATAAGAGAAGTCAATCCAATTAGACTTCTCTTATTCTACTTAATCTTGGCAATAATTTCCGCCTAATTCTCTAACCATTGTTTTATCACTTGCTTTTTCGTTAATAACCATTAATGGAGATTTTTTACTTTTCAAAATCTTCTTTATAGCTTTTATCATCTCTACTCACCTCCTTTTCTTTTTTTTTTGTTTTTTCATATATTCTGCTTGAACATACTTCACCGGTAGTACCATTTACATAAATTTCGTTTTCATTTTGTAGAACTTTTAAAGCTTTCCTGCCAATACCAGTCACACAAGGAATTCCTAACTCTCTAGCAATAATAGCTGAATGACATAGCATTCCTCCTACAGCTGTAACTAAACCAGATGATTTAGACATAATGTCTAGCCAATCAGGATCTGTAAACATTGATATTAGTATATCACCATCATTCCATTTTTTTATATCTTTTAGATTTCTATAATAAGCTGCTTTTCCTATTACTTCCCCTGTAGATGCTGGGGAACCTATAAAGATTTCATCATCTGAATTTATTAAATTTTCATTTTTCTTTATAGAAATTTCTCTTGTAACGGGCCTATATTGCAATAATATCAATTCTCCATTTATAATACACCACTCCATATCTGCTGTATCCCCATTGTGCTTTGCTAGTGTGCTTTGAATATCTAATAATTGCTTTCCTATATAATCGTTAGTTCTTATTCCATTTTGATTATTTTCATTTCTATTCCATACTTCTCTTTTTGGATTTTCTTTTCCAGAAACTAATTTTTCACCATTACCTTCTACCCATTCCAATATGCCATCATCTTCACTTTTTCCTATCCAAACTCCTGATATTTCCGGCTCAATAAATTCTTGTATAATAACGTTCATATTTGGTTGTTTTAAATTATTAATTTGAATATATCTCTTTACTCTATTGTTATTTAAAGATTTTTTTACATCTTTTATTCTGTCTATAATATCTTGCTTTTCAACATTTAAATATGAATCAAACATTCCAGCAAAAGAATGTACTCCACCATCTTCTGTATCAGCAGAACTTCTAACAGCATATTTTTTGTTTTTATCAAACAAATCTTTAATTTCATTTTCTTCTATTTCAACACCATTTGGTATAACATAAGTTTTAGGTATTTTAATTCCATTTGCTCTCAATTTTGCCAATCCTAACGCTTTTCCACCTATCATATCTTTTAACTCATCTTCTAAACCTGCTTCATAAAGATTTGCCAAATATTCTATTGGTACAATTTTCATTTTTTTCAAATCTTCTTTTGCTCTTTTTACTAGCGTTTTTTTATGTATTAACATTAGGTTTTGATCTGGTTCACCTATATATTCTAATTCTAATGGATATAGAGGTCTAATTCTTTTCATAGAGTAAAGTCGTTGTTCATCTTGCCATTTTTTCATTACTAAATACTTTTTCATTTCTTCATCATTAGGTAATTGTAATTTTTTTTCTTTTAAGATTGTTTTTCCATCAACTGATAAATATGACCTATCTATATTTTTAATAATATCTAAATAATCTTTTCCATATTTCTTTTTTATATCTTCTATTATTTTTTCACTAAATGAACTATTTTCATTTAGTGCTTCTACTAAACAAAAATATGCCAAACCTCGTAATGAATAATCTACTTTTTTTTCATATTCTTCTGTTCTATCTCTCAACTTAAATTGTCCTTCTGCTTTTGCTCTCAACATTTGGAATAATTCATCTATTTCTTTTGCCGTTCTTTCCTTACTAACATACTCCATTATAGAAGTTACTTCATTCATATAATCACTATCATGTATAGCTTCCATTAAATTTCTAAAATAAAATGTTTCAGCATCTTTTGTTATAAAGTTGTCCACTTTTTCTTTGAAAAGCTTAAAATCCTCTACACTAACTTCTTTCATAACTTTCCTCCTAGTTATATATCGATTATTTTATCCCTTTTTAATGTAATTAACAATTCCTTTGTTTCATTATAAAGTTTAGGTTTCATTTTTGCAATATCTTCTCCAGTATAATTTTCATCAATAATTTTTAATATTCTTAAAGTTGCTTTATTGCATTTTCTTAAAGGGTGAGCTATTAAAATGTAATGATTATATTTTTCTTTCCTCACATTTTTTATTTTCAATTTTAATTTTTGATTTTTTATTTCATTCCATATTTGCACTTCATTTCTCTCTAATAATTCATCACAGGATTTTTTCCAAAACTCTCCACTTAATTCTGCTTTACATCCGCCCCTGCACTTTAATAATTCATTACAGCTTCGGCATCTTAATGGTAACCAATTCATTTCTTGAAATCTTTTATTTTCTCTACATTTCCATATTTTCTCAAATTTACTTTTTTTCACATTTCCCAATACAAAGTTTGAACTTGCACAAACCTTAACATCTCCATTAGCTTCTATAGCACAAAATTTATATCCGGCTCCACATCCATGACCTAAATATCTATATTTATTTTCTAACTGACAAAAAGCGATACAATTGCTTATTGTAATGTTAAAACCTTCATTATTTAACTGATTTACTATCTCAATCATGTTTTTCAAATTATCTTTTGTGTAATTTTTCCCGTTTCCTATATAATTTAGTCTTGCAACTGTTAATTTACAATTGTACTTTTCACATAATACTGCTAAAAACTTTAAATTATTATATTCAGTGTTTTCTGGAATTATAGTGCAATTTATATTTATTGATATACCATTAAATTCTTCTTTTACATATTTTAATCCTTTAATAATTTGTTTGTAGCAATCCCTTTTAGAAAGTTTATTATGTATTTTTTCATTTTTTATGCAAAAAAGAGATTAGCTAAAGCTAATCCCTACTTTGGTGCGGATGAAGGGACTCGAACCCCCACGCCGTTGGCACTGGTTCCTAAGACCAGCGCGTCTACCAGTTCCGCCACATCCGCATATAATTGTGTGTTTCCACTTATTAAGTGTAGCACACTTTTACTTTTTTTGTCAAGATATATTTAGAATAATTTTAAAATTTCTGTTTTGCTTTGCATTCCTATTGTTTTCCCTACTACAGTATTATTTTTTATTGCCACAAATGTTGGTATACTCATTATTTCAAATTTCTCTGCTAGTTCTGGTTCTTCATCTACATTTACCTTACATACTTTTATTTTTCCTTCATTTTCAACAGCTATTTCTTCTACTATTGGCATCATTGCTCTACATGGTCCACACCAAGAAGCCCAGAAATCGATTAATACTGGAATATCGGATTTTTCAACTTCTTTTTCATAGTTTTTATTTGTTAAAATTACTTCACTCATTTTTTATCTCCTCTTTTCTTTTTTATCCTCTTAATTTATTTATTACAGATAATCCTGCTTTTGTTCCTTCATATATTGCTTTACTAATTTGCAAGATTCCTCCTGTACAGTCTCCACAAGCATATACATTTGGTATATTGGTTTCCATATCTTCATTTACTAGTATATAATTATTTTCTGTTTTTGCTCCTAATTTTTTTGCAAATTCTAAACTACTTGCAACTCCCTGTGCAACAAATAATCCATCTATCTTTTGCTTTGAATTGTCTTTAAATTCTATTTCTTCAACAGTATTTGATCCTTTAATTTCTTTTATTTTCTTTTCATTTACTGATAGATTTTCTTTTCTATATTGAACAGGTTCTGCTCCATTTGTGACCATTGTTACTGATTTAGCTATTGGTAATAATTCTTCTATTTCTGATAGTGCATAATATCCACTCCCTAATACTGCGACATCTTTGTTTTTATAAAACCTAGCATCGCATATAGCACAATAACTTACTCCTTTGCCTTCAAATTCTTTTATTCCTTTTATTTGTGGAGTATTTCTGTTAACTCCTGTTGCTAATATTACTGTTTTTGTTAAGTATTTCTCACATAGTGGTTGATTTGCTGTAATAACTTCATATAAATTGTCTTGTGCATATTTTATATTGGTTACTTCTCTTTGAAGTATTTCTACTCCTATTTTTTCAGCTTGAGCAATACCATTTTCTATCAGTTCTTTTCCTGAAATAGCATTTTTAAAGCCATAATAATTTTCTATTTTTTCTACTTTATTTAGCATACTTTGATTTTTTGATATTACTAATACTTTAAACCCTGCTCTTTTTATATATATACTTGCAGTAATTCCTGCAGGTCCACTTCCTATTATTATAGTATCATACATAAAAATTATTCCCTTCTTTAAACTCTTAATCGTCTAACAAATCATATATATTCTCAAATTTATACCCTTGTTCTCTTAAATATGATATCAATTCTGGTAACATTTCGTATGTTAATATTTTATCACTTGAGTCATGCATTAATATTACTACGCTATTCTTTCCTTGCATTGTGTCTATTGCATTTTGTAATAATGTCTCTTTAGTTTTTGCACCCTCTGCATCTTTGCTTAAGCAATTCCAGTCTAAATGTACAACTCCATTTTCTCTTAATAATGCTTTTGATGCTTGCTTTATTTCATCATAATACCCACCATTTGATCCTCCAGGAAATCTAAACAATTTTGAACTATAGCTCTGATCTTCTAACGCATCTTTTATAGCTTGCTCTGTAGTATTATATTCTTCTAAAGTTGCTTCTGGTGAAGCATATACAGCAGAATATTTGTGTGAATATCCATGGTTTGCTATATAATGACCTTCATTAAATTCTCTTTTTATTATATCTTTATTATTTCTTGCATTATTTCCTAATACAAAAAATGTTGCTTTTATATTTTCTTTATTTAATAAATCTAATATTAATGGAGTTACATTTTGTGTTGGTCCATCATCAAATGTTAAAAATACTCTTTTTTCTTCGGAAGTATAAATATGATGTATTCTATCTTTTTCTGCATCTGTTAGTGGTCTACTAGTTTGAGATTTATGTTTTTTTATATTTCTTTGTTTAGCTTCTTCTTCTTGCTTTTGTTTTTCAAGAAGAAGTAGTTTTTCCTGTTCTTGCTGTTTTTGCAGAGCTAATTGTTGTTTTTTCATATTAGTGTAATTTGCTAATTTTATTCCTCCAATAGTTGCAACTATTACAAATATAACTAGTATGATTATTTCTATTATTCTCTTCTTTTTTGAATTCTTTACAATTATTAAATCGTACATTTCTTCCTCTTCTATTTTACATTTTTATTATAAATTAATTCTCATTTTTTGTTCCATTTATCTTTAGTAATTTGAATATCTCAACAATTACTATTGGCGCTAATATTAGTGCTAATGTCTCTAAAATTTTATCTGTTGGTAATAATGGAATACTAAATATATTTCTTAAAGCTGGAATTACAAGTATAATAATCATTAATAATGAAGATGCTCCAATTGCCAAAAATAGTTTTTTATTTTTTCCTATTCCTGTTTTAAATATTGATTCTTTGTTATTTCTGATGTTAAATACCTGTATTAATTCGGAAAAGGCCAGAACTATAAAAGTCATTGTTTGTCCTATCTCTACTTTTACTTGCTCTGGAGTTAACCCTTCAATTACTGGTGGATTTTCTGTAGAAAGTCCTATAATAAATGCAATTAATGTTAAAGCTCCTATCATGATTCCCTGATAAGCAATTCTCCATGTCATTCCTTTTGTGAATATTCCAGTTTTTGATTTTATAGGTTTTCTCTTCATAATGTTTTCATCTGCAGGATCAAATGCTAATGCTAAAGCTGGTAATGAGTCTGTTACTAAATTTATCCATAAAATGTGTATTGGAAGTAGTGGCTCTATTATATTAATTGGTATATTAAATTTGTTGGCTAAATATGGAGTTATTAATATTGCTACAAATAAAACTATTACTTCTCCAACATTACTTGATAATAAGAATTGTATTGCTTTTAATATATTGTCATATATACGTCTTCCTTCTTCTACTGCCGACACTACTGTTGTAAAATTATCATCTGTTAATATTACATCTGCCGCTTCTTTTGCTACATCTGTTCCTACAAGTCCCATTGCGCATCCTATATCTGCATTTTTTAACGCTGGTGCATCATTTACCCCATCACCTGTCATTGCAACAATTTCGCCATGTGCCTGCCAAGCTTTTACTATACGAACTTTATGTTCTGGAGATACTCTAGCATATACTCTTATATTTTCTACTCTTTTTATTAGTTCTTCTTGAGACATTTCCTCTAATTCGCTTCCAGTAATTGCCTCTTCTCCTTCTTCTAATATTCCTAATTGTTTTGCTATGGCAACTGCTGTTGTTTTGTGATCTCCTGTAATCATTACTGTTTTTATTCCTGCCGACTTACATTTTTCTACAGCAAGTTTTACTTCTTCTCTTGGAGGATCAATCATTCCAACCATTCCAATATATGTTAGTCCCTTTTCTATTTCTTTCATTTCTTCTTTTGTTGGTTTATGGTCTATTTCTTTATATGCCATTGCTAATACTCTTAATGCATCTTTTGCCATTTCATCATTATATTTATCTATTGTCTCTGCATATTTATCTATATCTGTAAATATTTTTCCATTTATAATATAACTGTTACATTTTGTTAATAGTTCATCTACTCCACCCTTTGTGTACACCATATATTTATTTTCTGCAACCTTGTGTATAGTAGTCATTAATTTTCTTTCTGAATCAAATGGTATTTCTTCTACTCTAGGCATCATTTCAAAAAGTTCTGGCTTAAAGTCTAACGTAAATCCCATATCTATTAGAGCTGTTTCTGTTGGATCACCTGTTAACTGTTTATTTTCTCCAACTTTTGTATCATTGCAAAGCATTGATATATATACTAATTGCCTTAATTCTTCATTATCTTTATTTGTATTTATTTTCTCAATTTCTTTTATCTCATTATTGAAAAACATTTTTTGAACTGTCATTTTATTTTGTGTTAATGTTCCAGTTTTGTCAGAACATATAACAGATGCACTACCTAAAGTTTCTACTGCTGGTAGTTTTTTTACTATGGCATGTTTTTTTACCATCCTTTGTACGCCTATTGCTAAAACTATTGTAGAAACTGCTGCTAACCCTTCTGGTATTACCGCAACTGCTAGACTTACTGCTGTCATAAACATTTCTAATGCTGCTTTACCATATAAAAGGCCTATTATAAATATTATTGCACATATTACAAGAGATGCAATTCCTAATGTTTTTCCCAATTTGTTTAATCTTTGTTGAAGTGGTGTATCTGATTTTTCTGTATTATTTAATATTCCTGCAATTTTGCCTACTTCTGTGTTCATTCCAGTTTCAACTACTATACCTTTTCCTCTACCATAAGTAATTAAACTAGATGAAAATAACATATTGGTTCTATCTCCTATTCCAATATTTTCTTCTAACTCTTTAACAGTTTTTTCTACTGGAACAGATTCGCCTGTAAGAGATGCTTCTTGTGCTTTTAAATTTACTGATTCTATAATTCTTATATCTGCTGGTACATAATCTCCCGTTTCTAGTTCTACTAAATCCCCTGGCACTAAATCTTTAGCAGGTACTACCATTATTTTACCATTTCTAATAACTTTAGCAGAATAACTGCTTAATTTTTTTAATTCCTCTAATGATTTCTCCGCTTTATTTTCTTGTGCTACACCAATTATTGCATTTACTATTACTACTATTAATATAATTATAGAGTCTGTTATTCCTTCTCCTTGAAGATGCCCTACAACCCCAGAAATTATAGCTGCTATTATTAAAACAATTATCATAAAGTCTTTAAATTGTTCTAAAAATTTTACAAATAAACTTGTCTTTTTTCCTTCGGCAAGTTGATTAAGTCCATACTTTTCCTGTCTTTCTTTTATCTCTTCTGTTGAAAGTCCTAACTCTTTTTTAGTTTTTAATTCTCTTTCAGTTTCTTCAACCGATTTATTAAACCAATTGCTATTCTCCATATTTTCTCTCCTTTTTATTATACATGAATTATTATATACGAAAAAACAGGTATTAGCAATATTTTTTTAAATTTTACTTGCACATTATTATTTTTTGTGTTATTATAATAGAGCAAATAGGGGTATAGTGTCAATGGTTAGCACGATGGTCTCCAAAACCACAAGTCTGAGTTCGAATCTTAGTACCCCTGCCAAGATGAACTAAGAAATTAGTTCATTTTTTAAATTAATAATATATGGGGATTTTATGGAAAATTTAAAAAGTTTAATAAAAAAATTTTGTACTAGAGAAATTATGCTTTATTTGGTATTTGGAGTATTAACTACACTTGTCAATTTAGGAGTAAAGTATGCATTACTTTTCACAGTATTTGATGCATCTAATGGTACTCAACTGCAAATTTCAATAATAATTTCATGGGTTGTTGCATGTTTGTTTGCTTATATTACAAATAGAACAATAGTATTTAAAAGTGAATCAAAAAATATTTTTAAGGAATTTGTTTCTTTTATTGGAGCTAGATTATTTACTCTTGGATTAGAAATGTTAATAATGTTTGTATTTGTTACATTGTTAAAGTTAGATAGTAACTTATGGGTAATCTTCTGGACATTAGTTTCACAAGTTATAGTTATTGTTGCTAACTATGTCTTTAGTAAATTATTTATATTTGCAAAAAATAAAAAGTAAAAAATTATAAAAACTACTAGGTATGGAGGTATTATGTCTAGTAGTTTTTTTAAGTATATTTATACTTATTTTATTATAATAATTTTGTTAATCTTATTTGTTTGTCTCTCTGTAGTTCAAATTTCTACTTTAAGTAGTTCTAATTTTTCAGGTTCTTTTGTTTGGCCTATTCCTGATTATACTTATATTAGTTCTTATTTTGGTTACAGAACTTCTCCTACAGCTGGCGCTTCTTCTTATCATTCTGGAATAGATATTCCAGCTTCTGAAGGCACTCCTATTTTGTCTGTTTGTGATGGCATTGTTACTTTTGCTAGCTGGGGAGCTGGCGGTGGTTATACAATTGTTGTTGAAAATAATAATATTAAAGTCTCTTATTGTCATGTTTCTCCTAATTTTATTGTTCATAAAAATGATAGTATTAAAGCAGGAAGTATTATTTCTAATGTTGGTCCTAAAAATGTTTACGGAATACAAAATAATCCCTATAAAGATTCTTCTGGCAATCCTACCAATGGTGCTACTACTGGTTGTCACCTACATTTAACTATAAAAAAAGACGGCATAGCCGTCAATCCTTTAGATTTCTTCAATCTATAATTTTTTGATATATAAACTTTTTAAATTATTTATATTTTACATATCATCATCTTCGTCTTTGTTTTCGTCTTTTTCTTCCTTGTGACCTTCGCAAGAAGAGCAACAACCATTACAGCAATCATCGTCCCCGTCCCAGTCCAATTCTATTATATTATGGCATTCTGGACATTCTATTTCTTCTTTTAGCTCATCTTCTACATCTGCAACAAATTCATGATTGCAATATGGGCACATTATTTCAAAATCATAATCTTCGTCTTCATATATATCGCTTTTTATTAAATTAACTGATTTTTCTACTTTTTCTAATCTTGATTCCAAATGGTCTTGATAATCTTCTATTTCGTCTAGTCTTTTAGAGCTTATGTCTGACACTCTATCTACTATATCTAAATATAAAGCAGACAATTCAGCTATTTTTCTATTTACATATTTCTTTTCTTCTTCATTAGAAATATGCTTTTCTATATCTTTTAAAATTTTAAGATAATCTTCACTTAATTTTGACATTACTATTCCTTAATTTTTATTTAGGTTTTACGCTTTACCTATAAACTAAATCATTACTATTATTATGTACTAAACTCTTTCCATATATTCACCAGTTCTTGTGTCTATTTTAACAATATCGCCTATATTGATAAACATTGGAACTGTTAGTTCATAACCATTTTCTAATGTTGCAGGTTTTCCAGATGTTGTAGTTGTATTTCCAGCAAATCCTGGTTCTGTATATGTAACTTCTAATTCTACAAACATTGGTGGTTCTACAGCAAAAATATTTCCTTTATATGATAGCATTTTTACATTCATATTTTCTTTTATGAATTTTAGAGCATCACCTATTTGTTCTTTGTTTAATGGAATTTGCTCATAAGTTTCATTATCCATAAAGTAATATAAATCTTCATCATTATATAAATATTGCATATCTTTCTTTTCTATTTCTGCTCCTGGATATTTTTCTGATGGATTAAATGTTTTTTCTATAACTGCTCCTGTTATTACATTTTTTAATTTTGTTCTTACGAAAGCTGAACCCTTTCCTGGTTTTACGTGTTGAAATTCTACAACTCTAAATACATTTCCTTCCATTTCAAAAGTTGTTCCATTTCTAAAATCTCCTGCCATATATACACTTGCCATTATTATTACCCCTTTCAATTTTTTTATTATATTTTTTATAATTTTTATCTTAAATTTTCCGACTATACTATAATACTACATTTTTAAGTAAAAATCAAGTATTTATGCACTTCTATTTAACATCTACAACAACATAGTCTTTTTCTGATTTTGTTAAACTTGTTGCTATCCCCTGGTTTATTATAAGAGTGTCTTCTATTCTTACCCCAAATTTATTTGGAATATAAATTCCTGGTTCGTTAGTTACAATCATATTATTTTTTAAAATGAAGTTTATATTTGTACTAGCAAATGGTAATTCATGTACTTCTAGCCCTACTCCATGTCCTAATGCATGTATAAGGCTATACCCATGTAATTTAAAATCTCCATCTACCATTCTACTTATTATCTTTAAATTTACTCCTTCTTTCAGTTCATTAATTACTTGTTTCTGATTTTTTAATACCAATTCGTAAATAGGCTTTATTTCTTCTGGTACATAACTTGCAAATATTGTTCTTGTCATATCTGAACAATAGCCTCTATATTTACATCCCATATCTATTGTTATTGGGTCGCCTTCTTCTATTTTTTTGTCAGTTGGTACAGCATGCGGTTTTGAAGAATTCTTTCCAGAAGCAACTACTGTCTCAAATGCTAAATCATCTGCACCATGTTTTATAAAAAATTGTTCTATTTCTTTTGCTATTTGTTTTTCGGTTAGTCCTACTTTTATATAACTTTTTAAATATTTAAAACAATCATCTGTTATTTGACAAGCTTTTTGCAATAATTCTATCTCTTCTGGGTCCTTTATCATCCTTTGCTTTTCTATTATTCCTTCAGTTTCTTCTAGATTATTTATTTTATATTTATGCATAATCTTTTTATAATTTGCATAAGTTACATATTCTTCTTCAAATCCTACATTTTCGCAAAAAGTAAAGAAGTTCTCATAATCCTCTGAAGATAAATTTTTCATATCATATACAATTATTTCGTCATTTAACGTTACAGTATTATTTACTTCTTCTATATATCTGCCGTCTGTTATATATATGTTTTCTTTTGGTGTAATTAAAAATGTACCTTCTGCATCTATTCCTGTTAAATATTTGATATTTATAGGATTAGATATTATTATTCCTTGTAAATCTAACATTTTTATTTTATCTCTTAACCAACGAATATTGTTATTCATAAATATCACTCATTTCTATATTTTTTCATTTTATAATATGATGTTTATTACTTTTATTTTAATACTAAAAAACTTTAAAAATTAATAATTCTATATGCTATATGTTCCAAGAGTAAATATTTTTAACATTGCAATCAATAATATTTTAAATGGAACAAACATTGCTATTATTGTAGCTATTACTATAAATGGTCCAAATGGTATATATTCATCGCCTTTTTTCCTTTTTGCTAACATTAAAGCCACCCCAATTATAGCTCCTAATAAAAATGCTATAAGCGAAATTATAATTATGGTTCTCCATCCGAAGAATAATCCTAGCGCCCCCATGAGTTTTACATCTCCAAAGCCCATAGCTTCTTTACCTGCAATTAATCCACCTACTAAAGTTATAAATAAAAATATTCCTGCTCCAACAATCATTCCTAATAGCATATCTATTGCTATATTTATATTTACAATTCCTTCAATAAATGTATATGCAAGTCCAACCTCAAATATTGTAAGATTTAATCTATTTGGTATTATTTTTAGTTTGTAATCTATAACTAATGCACAAATAAGCATTGGCACTAATATTATGTAAGCTAATGTTTGCAACGTGAATCCATATAGATATAAAATAGCTATAAATAAAAGTGCTGTTATTGTCATATATATATATTTAGGTTTTGTAGTTTTTAGATATGTAGAAAAAAACTCTCGTACAAAAATCTTTTGATAGTCTGGTAGTCTAATTATACACCATGGTATAAATTGTCCTATCATAAGTCCTATAATTCCAATAAGTAAATAATATAATATACTTATATTGTTAATATACATTCAAAATACCTCTCTTCAATTTTTTTACTTTTGTTAATTATTTATAATTATCTATTTTTTTATTTATATTTTCTTTCTTACTCAAATTATTTTATTTATCATTTATATTATTTTCTTTAAAATATTTTCTTAATATTTTATTCTCTATTAATCTATTAATCTTTGTCACAAAGATGTCTTTATTGTGTAATGGTTTAACTAAAATAGAATACATATTACACCTGTTTGCTCCTAAAACATCTGTTAACACTTGGTCTCCTATTACAGCAATAGTATTATTTTCCTCTATGTTTAAAATTTCTTTTGCTTTTTTAAATCCATATTTTAAAGGTTTTTTTGCAAAATATATATATGGTATATCTAATAGTTTTGACATTTTTTGAGCTTTCTTTTTTTTGTTTGTATTAGAAAGAATGCAAAATTTTATATTATTATTTTTTGCATTTTTAACCCAATCTTCTAGTCCTTCCGGAATATTGTTCTTATAGTCTAATATAGTATTATCAATATCTAAAAGCACAGCTTTTATATTGTTTTTTAATAAAAAATCAATATCTATATCCAGTATATTTCTAAAATAACTTTTAGGATAAAAAATCATTATTGCCTCCTAATATTATTGCTACTTTATATTATCAATATGTTAGTTTTTTGTCAAGTAGTACTTTGCAGTATATAGAAAAATGTATGTGTCAAGTAAATGTAGGCAATTTTTTTATTTTTTTCTAATCCTTCAA
>OLSB01002097.1_pt1 | contig 17420 bp, 18 predicted proteins | sample 1672071 | NCBI WGS metagenome assembly OLSB01 (sample SAMEA3136642, study PRJEB25190) | human gut metagenome | biome: human gut; feature: human-associated habitat; material: faeces | place: Austria | collected 2013 | reverse complement strand
GGCGCGGGCGGCGACGCCGCTGCGGTGCCCCCGGTAAGCAGGTCGACCAAGGCTTCCGTCGTGCCCTCCCCCGCCGCGCTCACCGTGGGCTCGGTCGTGCTCGACCCCGACCGCCGCGAAGTCGCGGTCGGCGGCTCGCCCATCGCGCTCACGGCCCGCGAGTTCGACGTTCTCGCCCTGCTTATGGCACATGCCGAAACCGTGCTCACACGCGAGCGCATCGCGCACGAGGCGCTGGGCTACGAATACGTGGGCGACACCAACAACGTCGACGTGCACATCGCGCACCTGCGTGCCAAGATCGAGGACGCCGGCGGCGCCCGCATCATCCGGACCGTGCGCGGGGTGGGCTATGTCTGCCGTGCGTAACGCCGAGGCCAAGCGTGTCACCTCCATCGCCCGCGCCATCAACTGGAGCTATATATGGCGCCGCCTGATGAGCTACGTCTGGCTCGATCTGCTGCTGATGGTGATTGCGGCGGCGATCCTCGTCTATGGATACAACCAGACGCTGCCCAACGGCGCGTTTACCGCAGGATGGATCCCCAGCGCCGCCGTTCACGGCATGTCGCTGAAGCCCGCGCACAACTGGGACCTGACAACGCTCACCTATACCGTCGAACTTGCGCGTACCACCAAGACCTTCCCCCTCGCGCAGGACCTCGTCGCGCTATGGCCTCTCTACTTTGTCGTTGTGGGTTGGCAGGTCATCAGCGTGCTCAACATGCTCGGCGGCGCGAGGCACGTGCGTCGCACCATGGCACCGCTCAACGACTTGGCCCTGCGCGTGGACGAACTCGGCCGCATGCAACTCTCCGGCGGCAAAATGGAAACGCTGGAGCAGGCCATCGAGCGTGCAAGCGTCGACTCGCCGAGCGTCACCACCGGCGACGCCGACCTGGCAAGCATCGAGGTCGCGCTCAACCGGCTGCTGCGCCAGATGCAAGAGGCCAAGCTGCAGCAGATGCGCTTTGTCAACGATGCAAGCCACGAGCTGCGCACGCCCATCGCGGTGATTCAGGGCTACGTAAACATGCTCGACCGCTGGGGCAAAGACGACCCGGACGTGCTGGCGGAATCCATCGCGTCCCTCAAGGCCGAAAGCGAGCATATGCAGGAGCTCGTGGAGCAGCTGCTGTTTTTGGCACGCGGCGATGCCGGGCGCACGGTCCTGCGGCGTGCGCATACCAACCTGGCCGCACTGGTCGGCGAGGCGTGCGAGGAATCGCAGATGATCGACGCCGCGCACACGTATCGGCTGGCTTTTGACGCTGCATTTGCCAACGATCCGCGCTGCGACGCACCTGTCGACGTGGCGCTTGTGAAGCAGGCTCTGCGCGTGATCGTGCAGAACGCCGCCAAGTATTCGAACGCGGGAACGACCGTCACGTTTGCCATAACTCCCGATACGGGCACGGGCGCGATCGACATAAGTGTTGAGGACGAGGGTATCGGTATGAACCAGGAGTCCGCAGCTCACGCGTTTGAACGGTTCTACCGCGCCGACAACGCACGCGATGCCGGCGCGCAGGGCTCGGGCCTGGGGCTTGCCATTGCTAAGTGGATTGTCGATAGCCATGGCGGCGCCATTGGCGTGACCTCGGTCGAGGGCGTCGGTAGCCGCTTTACGATTCGCCTGCCACGGTAGGAAGCCCCCTCGTGAATCGAGGTCTAATACTTTTCCCGAGAAGTGAACGAGCGTATTTGGACCCCTGAAGCATCCACATTTTTCGACGGGAAAGTCGCAGGATTCCAGCATCAAAACCGCAGGAAACGGTACCCTCAAAGTGTCGATGCTTCGGGGGTCCAATTCTGCTCGTTCACTTCTCGGGAAAAGTATTAGACCCCGATTTCATGTCCCCTCAAAAGGTCGCTCCCTCGGCATAAAAAAGGGATAGGGCCATGCGGCCCTATCCCTTTTTTTCGTTATAGCAGCTTGTGCGCTACTCGCGACACAGGTGCACGGCGAAGCCGGCGAACTCGCGCTTAAAGTACACAAGCTTGGTGCCGCCGTCGGGCAGCAGCACGCGCGACTCCTCGTTGACCTCGAGCCCGTGCTCGGCAAACCACTTCTCGGCAGCATCGATGTCGTTGACGGCAAAGCCTATGTGGCCCTTGGCGCCACGACCGTTCTGCTTCATGATCTCGACCAGCGAGTCGTTAAAGTACGAAATCGGGGTCTCGCTGACGGGCAGGCCCATCATCGTCGAGAACAGCTCCGCGATCTCCAGGGCGTCTGCCGGGTCGGTGGCGTTAATGCCCACATGGGCAACGCGCATGCCAAAGAGCTCGACCGGGTTGGCGTTCTGCTCGTTCATACAGGCAGCGTCTACTGAGCCATGACGTCGAGAACGGCCTTCTCGGCAGCGACGCGGTTCATGCCGGTCATAAAGGGCACGCCGCTCACGTACGGGCAGGTGAGGCCCTCGGGGGCAACGGTGGTGGCGATCAGCAGGTCGGCGCCCTCGTCGCAAGCGTCCTTGGCCTCGGAAATGGCGCACTGCACGATCTCATACTTGCCGGCGTAACCGTTGGCGTCGAGCATGGTGGCGACCTTCTGGGCAACGAGCGTGGAAGTAGCAGCGCCAGCACCGCAAGCCAAAACGATCTTCTTCATAGGTAATGTCTCCCTTCATGGTTTACTTTAGGTAAGTGTACCGCAGCGAGCGATGGCGCTCGGCCTCGATGCACTTTTGTGCCAGTTTGCTTGCACGCTGCGTATAATACATCTAGTACGTTTTGTCATACCGCTTGTTTTACGAGCGACCGAGGAGCTCAATATGCCCGATTCCCGCACACTCTGGACCGTCGTCGTTGTCATCTGTATCGTCGTGTCGCTGCTCTTTAGCATCAAAAAACGCACCACGTTTAAACGCCTGCAGCGGCTCATGGCCGCCAAACAGTGGGACGAGTTCGATCGTTTGCTCGACGGCAAACTCACCAGCATGCTGTACCCGCGCTACAACCGCGACTACCTGCGCCTGAACTCCTATCTGCTGCGCGAGGACCACGAGCGCGCCGACGAGATGTTTGACCTGCTGCTGGGGCTCAACCTGCCCAAGATGCAGCGCGTCGATCTGGTGATCAAGGCCTTTAACTACTACGTTGGCCAGGAGGACCGCAAAAAGTCCAAGGAGCTGCTGCACGAGATCAAGGGCTTTGAGGGTGGCCAAGCCGAGGCAGTCGCGCACGAATGCCAGCTGATGTACGACACGATGATCCTCAAGCGCCACAACGACATTCCCGAGCTGGAGCGCATGCTCGAAGACGTCGGCAACGACCCGGTCAAGCGCTGCCGACTGGAGTACCTGCTGGCCCTGCAGTACCAAAACAAGGGCGACGAGGCAAAGTTCCAAGAGTTCCTCGAGAAGTCGGGCCAACACTCGATGGCCGTCAACGCGTAACGGACGGCTTGTGCTAGACTTCTAGTCTTACGGGGGCGTGGCGGAATTGGCATACGCAGGAGACTTAAAATCTCTCGCCGCAAGGATTGTGGGTTCGAGTCCCACCGCCCCTACCACGTATTGTTTACGAGCCCGTGTCCCTTTGGAATGCGGGCTCGCTTCTTTTGGACACCGTCAAGCCTCTAAGAAGTTGCGGTGGAATAGTTCCTGTTTTGGCAGTTTATCAGCCCATTTAGGAACTATTTCACCGCAACTTATGAGGGGATGGTTAAAGGACGCTGAGGCTGGGGGTCCAGGCGATGGTGGGGGTCGCGCCGTCGAGAACCTCGTTGATGGTGGCGGCCATTCCGGCGAGCAGGCTGTTCTCGCTTACAGTGAGCGCGTCGTAGCCGCCGGCTCGCATGAGCTCGCGAATCACCACAGCACCAGCCAGGATCACGCCCGCGCGCTTGGGTTGCACGCCTGGCAACGCGGCGATGCCCGCGACATCCAGCGAGGACATGCGCTCGATAGCGGCCGAAACCTGGTCCAGCGAAAGCTCGCGCAGGTGCACAAAACTCGAATCATACGGCTCCAGCTCGTGAACGAGCGCAACGAGCGTGGTGACGGTGCCACCCACCGCGACCAGGCGCTCGGCTCGCTCAAAGTCGACAGGCAAGCTCTTAAAGTAGCCCGCAAACTGCTCGTTTGCCCACGCGCCAGCGGCGGCAAGCTCGCTGCCCGTTGGCGGCAGCGCCGAGAAAAACCGCTCCGTCACGCGGCGACAACCGATGTCCAGCGAGCGCGTTCCCTCCAGCGCAAAAACCCCACGCTCCGGCGCATAGACGCCCGTCGCGAGCTCCGTGGATCCGCCACCCGAATCGGCAACAATGATGCGCTCGCCGGCAAAGTCGTGCGCCACGCCAAAAAACGTCAGGCGCGCCTCGACCTCGCCCGGAATCACCTGCGGCTCGAGCCCCAGCTCGCGCAGGCCGTCCAGCAGCAGCGCGGCATTGGACGCATCGCGCGCGGCGCTCGTGCACGTGGTGCAGATGCACGTGGCCCCAAAGGCACGGGCCTCGTCCACAAACATTCGGCACGCAGCGAGCACGCGCCCAACGGCCGCCTCGCAAAAGCGCCCCGTTGCGTCCACGCCCTCGCCCAAGTCGGTAATCTCGGTATGCTTGGACGATTCCACGATCGCCCCGTCCTCGACCTGGGCCAGCACCAGTCGCGACGACACCGTTCCCAGGTCAATCGCCGCCACCTTATATCGTTTGCAATTCGTCATTGCGGCCCCCCTCCGGGCGCTACTCGCCATTGGACACGACTGTCTGGCCCTCGACGCCGTTAAATCCAAACAGCATGTCGAGCGTCTGGATGTACCACGGCGCGTCCTTGCCGACCTCTTCGATTTCCTTGGCAACTTCGCTGGCCTTCTTGGCGTTCGACGACTTCTGGCTCGACGAGGCATCGGAATCGTCGTCCAGGCCCTGCACTTCAATCCTCTTCTCGCCGGGCATCACCAGACCCAGGTCCTCGGTCGCCGCGTCCTTAATGCCCTCCTCCGAGAGCAGCTTGTCGACGCTTTTTTGCAGGTCGTCATTATATTGCTCGCGAATCTCGACCTGCTTGGCCAAGATGTCGCTCGAGCGTTTTGCCACATACAGGTCGCGCACGGGGAAGTACAGGCTCACGAGCGCCAGGGCGACGACAATGCCAACAAACAGCCCTCGCTGGGGACCGTGGGTAAAATCATAGATTGCCTTGACCACCGCGTTATCGTTGGCGTAGTGCATAAAGTCCGAGCCCGAAAGACGGCTTGAGGGACGGCGCGGCTTGTCGGACGCCTGGGTCGAAGGGCGCGACGTATGCTTGGAACGCGATGGGCGCACCGGACTGTCCGAGGAACTATTTGGCTGAGCATTGGGATGCGAAGTCGCCGGCGAGCTATACCTGGAGCGATCAGCGCCAGCATAACCAGACCCGCCAAGCTGCACCGAATGCGCACGGCGAGGTGACGGTTCGCGCGAACCGGCGGAATAGTACCTGTTGTCGTAAATCTGATCCATGTGCGCCTTGTGCGGTTGAGGTTTGTTTGCGCTAAGTCCTTTAGTTATAGCACGCGGGCGGACCAGCCGGACGAGCCGTAGGACAAATCCATTACTCGAGCGCGTGTGGTCGCCAACGGGCAAGTCGACGGGGCGCCGCCCTTACGCCCCGCCGACCAACACCGTGTCCTACTCCTCTGCCTTTGCGGCATCCCACAGGTCGTTGAGCCCGTGGGTCGAAAGCTCGGCAAGATCAACATGGGCATCGGCCGCCATCTGCTCCATCGCGGCCCAACGGCGGCGGAACTTTGCCGTGCTGGCACGAAGGGCACTCTCGGCGTCGATGCCCTCCTTGCGCGCAACGTTAACCAGGGCAAAGAGCAGGTCGCCAAACTCCATCTCGCGCTCGGGTGTTCCGGGTTCCTCGGCCTCAAACTCGGCACGTTCCTCGGCGACCTCGTCCCACACGTCCTGGACCGTATCCCACTCAAAGCCCACGGCAGCCGCCTTGCGCGACACCTTCTGAGCCTGCATCAGCGCCGGCAGATGCGTGGGCACGCCGTCGAGCAGGCCCTCGGGCGCAGCCTCGCCCGCCGCCACGGCCTGGTCCTTGGCAGCCTTCTCGGCAAGTTTGACCTCGTCCCAAATCTTGAGCACCTCGTCGGAGCTGCCGGCATCCACATCGCCAAACACGTGCGGATGGCGGCGAATGAGCTTGGCGTCGATATCGCGCGCCACGTCGGCCAGCGTAAACTCGCCGGCGTCCGCCGCAATCTGTGCATGCAGCACGACTTGCATGAGCACATCGCCCAGCTCTTCGCGAAGATGGGCCGCGTCATCCGCCTCGATGCAGTCGAGCGCCTCGTAGGCCTCCTCGATCATGTTCTTGCCAATGCTCTGGTGCGTCTGCTCGCGGTCCCACGGGCAGCCGTCGGGCTGACGCAGGCGCCAGATAGTCTGTACCAGATGTTGTAACTCGGCCGATGCATCGACCAGCGTGGACAGGTCGCGCGAACCTTCGGCATTTTGCTGAGCCATGTGCTCGGCCATGGTTAGTCCTCCTCCATGATCACATGGCGGAACGCGCCGCCCTCGTAGATACCATAGCTGTGCGTGCCGTCCTTGGGGATGCTCACGCTGCCGGGATTGAAGAGCCACAGACCCGGGTGCGCGGTGCTTTCCTCGTTGACCTTGACGTGCGTGTGGCCGTAGACGAGCGCGGAGCCCTCGGGCAGCGCGGGCGCGTGGTCGACGCTGTTGTGCATGCCGGCGCCAAAGACGTGGCCGTGCGTCAGGAACAGCTCGCGGCCGACCTCGTCGAACAGTGTGGCGTAGTCGGCCATGACGGGAAAGTCGAGAACCATCTGGTCGACCTCGGCGTCGCAGTTGCCGCGCACCGCGATAATGCGGTCGGCCAGGGCGTTGAGCAACGGAATCACGCGCTTGGGAGCATAGTCGCGCGGCAGGTCGTTGCGCGGACCGTGATAAAGCAGGTCGCCCAGCAGGACGATGCGGTCGGGCTGCTCGGCTTCGATGGCGGCGCAGAGGCGCTCGGTCCAATATGCCGAGCCGTGGATGTCAGAAGCGATGAGGTATTTCATGGAGGTCCTTTCGGGGTGGGGTTGACGTGGCCGAGCGCGGAATGTCGCCACCAGCCGCGTTATTCAAATCGCAGTGCCGCACTCTGGGCCGCCTGCATCACGCGTTGGAGCGGCACATTGTGCTCACGGGCAAGGCGAGCGCAGTCTTCGTACTCGGGCGCCGCGCGCTCACTGCCGTCGGGCAAGGTGGCCACCTTGACGGACACCTCGCCCCACGGCGTCGTTACGCGCTCAAAGTAGCGCGGCAGGCAAACGCGCTCCATAACCTGGCGGCGGATGCCATTGGTCGTGGTTTCCAAAAAGATGATCGTCTGCAGGCGCTCGATATCCTCGTGGGTGCAGATTACCTGCAACTGCCAGCCAGGGCGGCCTTTCTTGCAATAGAGGGGCAGCCAGTGCACCTCGCGCGCGCCGGCCTCGCGCAGGCGGTCGGCGACGTAGGCGAGCACCTCGGACGACGCGTCGTCGATGTCGCACTCCAGCTTGACGATGGTTTCGGGCGCATCGGTCTCGCGGGACAGCGGAGATGTGGTTCCACGTTGCATACGGTCCGGCTCCTTTCCGCACGGGCTCGTTTTATTCACCCAAACGCTAGCACATCGCGAGCGGCGCAAGTGTGGCGGCGCGCGATGAGCGCGATTTTCCTTGTCTGCAAGAACCGACACTCCACCGCCTCGGCCAAACATGTACATCAGCCTCCAAACATGTCATTTTTTGTCGGTTTTGGAGGCTGAGGTACATGATTCGAAGCAAGGCCGATGTCGCGAGCCCGCCCTTATGCGCCGCCCGTCCTTTCCAGTCGATTTCGGCCCCCGGCGCGTACATCGCACTGGGGGCCGCGCCGTTACAATGGAGCAGATTCGCTTGACGTAAAGGAGCCGCCATGCCTGCTTGCCCGCTGGTCGATTGCCATACTCACACCTCGTTTTCGGACGGACACGCCTCGTTTGAAGACAACGTCCGCGCCGCTGCTGCGGCCGGTTGCCGCACCATGGTCTCGGCCGATCACCTTACCCTGCCTGCCAGCATGGATGCCACCTGCGAGGTGCAGGTTGTCGAGGGCGACCTGCCGGCGCATCGTCTGGCTTTTGAGGATGCCCGCAAGCTTGCCGCGCAGATTGCGCCGGAGCTCGAGCTTGTCTATGGCTTTGAGTGCGATTGGTACGAAGGCTGCGAGCCTTTGGTTGAGCGCTGGTCCCGGGGCGCCGTCGTACGCCTGGGCAGCGTGCATTGGATTGGTAACCCGGGCAATATCATGGCAGGCGCTGCGGGCGCGACGGGGACAGAGGGCGTCGCACGCCCCGATACGCCCGACTCACGCTGCGGCTGGATCGACGACGACACCAACCTGCACGTTTGGGAAAACCTGGGCGTGCGCGGCGTGTGGGAGTGCTATGTCGATGACTGGTGCCGCGCCTGCGAAAGCTCGCTCAACTTTGATGTGATGGCTCACCCCGACCTGGTCATGCGCTTTTCGAAGGAAGGCTTTGCGCCCGACTTTGACCCCGCACCGTTTTGGCAGCAGATGGCCGAGTGTGCGCACGATACGGGCCGCCGCGTTGAGGTCTCGACCGCCGCACCGCGCAAGGGGCTCGACGACTACTATCCCGCGACCGGCCTTTTGCGCTGCTTTGCCCATGCTGAGGCGCCCATTACCTTTGGCTCGGATGCGCACCGCGCCTGTGATATTTGCTGGAATATCCGCGAGGCCCAAGCCCATGCCTACGACTGCGGCTACCGAACCTTCGACATCCCCCACCCCACCGGCGAATGGGAGTCCACACCCCTCGCCTAGCCATCCCTTCATAAGTTGCGGTGAAATAGCTCCTATTTATAGCCCTAAGACCGTCAAACAAGAACTATTCCACCGCAACTTCTATGGTCATCGGGGACGTTCTTTAACGACTAGTGGCGGCGGGCGTTGAGTTCGCCGGCCAGCTCGTCGAGGGTAATGCCGTAGCGCTCAAGCGTCACGAGCAGGTGGTAGACCAGGTCGCCAGCCTCGTAGCGAATGTGATCATGGTCGTTATCCTTGCAGGCCATGATCACCTCACTCGCCTCCTCGGCAAGCTTCTTGAGCAGCTCATCCTCCACATCGGTCAGCAGTCGAGCGGTATAGCTTTCCTGCGGCGACGCATCGCGACGACCGTGAATCACCTCGGCCAGCCCCGTTAGCGTCTCGCCGATATTTCCATCCTGAACATTTGCGGTACGCACACCCATGGTTCAATCCTTTCTGGTTGGCCAAGCGCCTGGTCGAGCGCCCGCCCTACGCGAGTTTCTTAAAGAAGCAGGTACGGTTGCCGGTATGGCAGGCCGGACCCGGCGAGTCGACCTTGACCAGCAGCGTATCGCTATCGCAGTCGGCCCAGAGTTCGCGAACCTCCTGCATGTTGCCGCTCGTCGCGCCCTTGTTCCAGAGCTCCTGGCGACTGCGGCTCCAAAACCACGTGGTGCCGGTCTTGAGCGTCAGCCCCACCGACTCCTCGTTCATCCAGGCAACCATGAGCACCTCGCCGGTGTCATACTGCTGAACCACACAAGGAATCAGCCCGCGGGCGTCGTACGCAAGCTTTGAAGGATCGGTTATCTCTTCCATTTCTCTCCCCAAATTCAAACTTCGCCGGTCGGCGAGGGTTGTCCAGGTGCCGCAGGTTGCCGCGAAAGAGGAGCGACGCGTACTTTGGTACGCGAGCGACGGTTTGAGCGGCAAGATGCGGTACCTGGGCAAGCCGCAGCGCTAGAAGTCCAACCTGACAGGGATGCCCTGCGAGGCCATATACTCCTTCACCTGGCGAATGCTGAAGGTTCCAAAGTGAAAGACGCTCGCCGCCAGCACGGCGTCGGCCTCGCCCTCGATCACGCCCTCGGCAAAATGCTCGAGCGTGCCCACGCCGCCGCTCGCGATGACGGGGATTGGCACCGCGCGGGCCACGGCGCGGGTGAGCGCCAAATCAAAACCGGCCTTGGTGCCGTCGCGGTCCATGCTGGTGAGCAAGATCTCGCCGGCGCCGCGACGAGCCGCCTCCTCGGCCCACGCCACCGCGTCGATGCCCGTGGCGTTGCGACCTCCTGCGGTAAAGACCTCCCACTTGTCGGCACCGAATGCGCCGGGCAGGCCGACGCGCTTGGCATCGATCGCCACGACCACGGCCTGGCTGCCAAACGCCGCGGCAGCTTGGCTAATCAGCGACGGATCGCGCACGGCCGCCGAGTTGAGCGACACCTTGTCGGCACCGGCGGCAACCATGGTGCGCATGCCCGCCAGGTCGCGAAAGCCGCCGCCCACGGTATAGGGAATGGCGAGCTCCTCGGCCGCGTGCGCTGCCATCTCGATGGTCGTCGCGCGGTTGTCGCTCGTGGCAGTAATGTCCAGGAAGACGACCTCGTCCGCACCCTCGCGGTCGTAGGCGCGGGCCAGTTCTACCGGATCGCCCGCATCGCGCAAGCTCACAAAGTTAACTCCCTTGACCACGCGGCCGTCCTTGACGTCCAGACAGGGAATTACGCGCTTGGTAAGCATGGGCTACTCCTCCCCTCGGGCGGCGGCCAGCGCCTGGGCCAGCGTAAAGTTGCCCTCGTAGAGCGCACGGCCGGTAATGGCGCCTTCAATCGCGCCCTCACCCACCGCGGCCAGTGCGCGGATGTCGTCGAGCGTCGAGATGCCGCCCGAAGCCACGACGGGAAAGCCCGCGACCTCGGCCACATGGCGATACGCCGCCACATCGATACCCGTCTGCATGCCATCGCGCGCGATGTCGGTATACACCAGATGCTTAAAGCCCAGCTCGGAAAGCTGCGCCACGGCATCGTCGAGCGCCACACCTGCGCCGTCGCGCCAGCCGTTCACCTTGACCTGACCGTCGCGCGCGGCGATGTCTGCCACCAGCAACTCGCCAAAGCCTTGGGCTGCCACTTCGGCAAAACCCGGCTCGGTCACCAGCACGGTGCCCAGCGCGATACGGCATGCGCCGTAGCCTGCCAACTCGTCGATGCGCGCAAGCGAGCGGACGCCGCCGCCCACGTCCACGGACAGACCGTCGACGCCGCAGATGGCCTTAATCGCCGCCGAGTTGGCAGCGCGTGCGCCCTCGTCCTCGCCAAAGGCAGCGGACAGGTCGACGACGTGCACCCAGCTCGCGCCCTGTTCGGCAAACGTGCGGGCAACGGCCACGGGATCGTCGGAATATACCTTGCAGCGGCTGCGGTCACCGCGCTCCAGGCGCACGACCTTGCCGCCGATCAGATCGATTGCGGGAAACAGGATCATCGGCCAACCTCCTCGACGATGCTCACAAAGTTCTTAAGGATGCGCTGACCCAGCGCGGAGGATTTCTCGGGATGGAACTGGCAGCCCCACACGTTGCCATGGCGCACGATGCACGGGAAGCTCCGCGTATAGTGTGTGCACGCCAGCACATCGGCGGCATCGGCGTCGTCAGCCACCGCGTAGCTGTGGGTGAAATACATGTTGGCACCCTCGGCAAAACCGGCAAGCAGCGGATCGGACGCACCGGCGGGCGTCATGTGCACCTGGTCCCAGCCCACGTGCGGCACCTTCAGGCGGCTCGACTCCAAGCGCGTGCACGAACCGCGCATAATGCCCAGGCCATCGACCCAGGGACCGCCAGCCTGCTCGGGGGCGCTGCCGTCGGCGACCGCGCCCTCGTCCGCAGGCACGCCCTCGTTGCCGCGCTCAAAAAATAGCTGAAGGCCCAGGCAGATGCCGAACAGCGGGGTTCCGGCGGCGACGGCGTCGAACACGGCCGCCTCCTCGCCACTCTGGCGCATAAAGGCGATCGCGTCATAGAACGCACCCACGCCCGGGATGACCAGGCCGTCGGCGCGGCGGATCTGCTCCGGATCGTCCGACGTGCAGGCGGCGGCACCGGCGCGCACAAGCCCGCGCACGACGCTCGACAAGTTGCCCTTGTGGTAGTCGACCACCACGATCTTCGGTTCGCCCACGCGACCCTCCTTTTTCCCATTCAAAACCTGCCAAAAAGGGACAGGTTTATTTTGGTCGGTTAAACGTTCACCCACCGTATGAGACAACATTTCCGCAGATAAAACCTGCCAAAATAAACCTGTCCCTTTTTGGTAGGTTACAGCGAGCCCTTGGTGCTGGGGATGCCCTGCACGCGGGGATCGAGCTCGCAGGCGTGGCGCATCGTGCGGCCCACGGCCTTAAAGGCGGCCTCGATAATGTGATGCGAGTTGCCGCCTGCGAGCTCGCGCACGTGCAGCGTGAGCTTGGCATCGCGCGCAAAGGCATAGAAGAACTCGACGGCCAGCTCGGTATCGAAGCTGCCCACACGTTCGGTCGGCACGGGCAGCTCGCAGTAGGCCTGGCCGCGACCCGAAATGTCCACGGCGGCCATCACGAGCGTCTCGTCCATGGCAATCGCCGCGTCTGCAAAGCGCGTAATACCCGCCTTGTCGCCCAGCGCTTGGCAAAACGCCTCACCCAGCACAATGCCCGTGTCCTCGACGGTATGGTGCGCGTCGACCTCCACGTCGCCTACTGCATGCACCGTCAAATCAAACAGGCCATGGCGGCCAAAGGCGTTGAGCATGTGGTCGAAAAACGGCACGCCGGTCGAGATATCGCACACGCCGCATCCGTCCAGGTCGAGTTTGACAACAATATCGGTCTCCCCCGTCTTGCGGACCACCTCGGCATAACGGCTCATCTACATCTCCTCCTTCACCAGCGCGGCAAACGCAGCCAGCACCTCATCGTTTTCCTGCGGGGTGCCCACGGTAATGCGCAGACAGTCCGCAAGCCCCGGCGCGTAGCTAAAGTCGCGCACCAAAATCGAATACTCGTCGCGCAGGCGCTCACGCACGCGCGTAGCATGCGGCGTGCGCACGAGCACAAAGTTCGCCGCACTCGGCCATGCCTCCACGGGCAGACCCCCGGCAGCCATTGCGCGCAGGGCACACAGTTCGCGCTCGCGCTCGGATGCGACCTGTGCCACCACGGGCGCATACGCATCGCGGGCGCGCACGCAGGCAAGCGCCGCCGCCTGGCTCAGCACGTTGACCGAATAGATCTGGCGAATCGCCGCGAACACGTCGATGACCTCGGGTGCCGCAATCACATAGCCCAGACGCGTGCCGGCGGCGCCAAACGCCTTGGACAGCGTATGCAGGATCACCAGGTTGGGATGCTCGGCGATAAGTCCCTGCGCTGTGGTGGCCGCGCCAAACGAATCGTCGGCAAACTCCACGTAGGCCTCGTCGACCATCACCATGCCGGGGCACGCATCGCACAGGGCCGCGACAAAGTCGAGCGGTGCCACGTCACCCGTGGGGTTATTGGGCGAGGTCACAATGGCCAGGTTGCACTCGGGCGCCGCCGCGAGCACGGCAGCCTGGTCGAGCTCAAAGGTCGCCGGGTCGCGCCACACGTCGCGCACCTCGGTCTGACAGAGTGACGCAAAGAACGCATACTCGCTAAAACACGGTGGGCAGTTGAGCAGGGTCCGCCCCGCGCCGCCAAACGCCAGAAGGTAGTTATAGAGCAGCTCGTCGCCGCCGTTGCCCACGCAGACATTCTCGCGCGCCACACCATGCCAAGCGGCAAGCTCGTCGCGCAGGTCACAGGACATGGGATCGGGGTAGCGGTTGAGCGGCGTGGCAGCCAGGGCGGCGTCGACCGCCTCGCGCACGCCAGCCGGCACGGGATAGGTGTTCTCGTTGGCCGAAAGGTTGATACGCGTGGGCGTAAAGTTGGGATTGTAGGGCTCAATGCCAGCCAAGTAGGGCTGGACGAGCTCCTTCATGCGAGACGTCAGCTCGGCCATTTTAGGCCTCCTCGCCGGTCGCGCCAGCGCCATCCGCACTTGCAGCCGCTAGGTCCACACCCTCGGCGACCGTCGCCACGGCGTCGCCCGGCCAGGCGACCTTGGTCAGGTCGGCCGCGGCCAGAGACTCAGCACTCACGGCACCCTCGCCCTGCTCCAGCACGCGGCGGCGCAGCGCGGCGGAAAGCGCGTGTGCCCACAGGCCCTCGGCCTCGGCCAGGCGCTGCGTCGCGGGAGCGTCCGAGAGCAGGCCCTCGGGCGTATAGCAAATGACGCTCGAGCGCTTGACGAATTCTTCGACCGAAAGCGGGTTGGAGAACATGGCCGTGCCGCCGGTCGGCAGCGTGTGGTTGGGGCCGGCAACATAATCGCCAAGCGGCTCGGAGCTCCAAGCGCCCACAAAGATGGCGCCGGCGTTGCGAATGCCGCCGAGCAGGCCCATCGCATCCTTGCAGTGCAGCTCCAGGTGCTCGGGCGCCACGGTGTTCACCGCCTCGACGGCAGCAGCCATATCGGCGGCCACCACGATGGCGCCCTCGTTGTCGAGCGAGGCGCGCGTGATCTCGGCACGCGGGGACTGTGCCACCAAAATGTCGATACCCGCCTCGACCTCGCGCGCAAACTGCTCGTCGCAGGTCACCAGATAGCAGGCTGCTAGCGGATCGTGCTCGGCCTGGGCCATCAGGTCGGCCGCGACCACCATGGGCTTGGCCGTGGCATCTGCCAGCACGCAGACCTCGGAGGGGCCGGCGACCATGTCGATGCCCACGTCGCCCGAGACAATCTGCTTGGCCGCGGCAACAAAGGCGTTGCCCGGACCGGTGATTTTGTCGACGCGAGGAATGGTCTCGGTACCGTATGCCAGCGCGGCCACGGCCTGAGCGCCGCCCACCATATAGATTTCGTCCACGCCGCCGAGCTTTGCCGCGGCGAGCGTGTAGGGGCTGATCAGGCCATCTTTTTGCGGCGGGGTCACCATGACCACGCGCTCGACGCCGGCGACCTTGGCGGGAATGGCATTCATGAGCACCGTGGAGGGATACTGCGCGCGACCGCCCGGCACGTAGATGCCGGCCGCCGCAAGCGGGGTCACCTTAACGCCGAGCATGGTGCCGTCTGCACGCGTGGTAAACCAGCTCTGCTCGACCTCGCGCTGGTGGAACTCGCGAATCTGGCGCGCAGCCTTCTCGAGCGCCGCGACAAAGGCCGGGTCGAGGCCTTCGAGCGCGGCATCGATCTGCTCTTGCGGCAGACGGAAGCTCTGCAGCTCAACACCGTCAAAACGCTGACAGTAGTCGCGCACCGCGGCATCGCCGTTGGCGCGCACGTTGGCCACGATATCGCGGGCGGCGTCGACGATGTTTTGCGGCAGCACGCCCTTACGGTTGAGCTGGTTGGTAACGAGACGCTCACCGGGAGCAAGCTTGATAGTCTTCATATCGGTATCCCCTATCGGTCGAGGTTGTGTTCGAAAAACGAGAGGCCGGGCGGCGGCGCCAATCGGCCCGCAGCCCAGACGTTGGGGCGCCCGTGCGTGCTCGCGCTATTGTGCCGAGCCGGCAACGGGCTCAAAATGCTTGTCCTTAACGGCCGCCGCCAAGCGATCTGCCAGATTGCGTACGCGCGGATCCAAGCGAGCGGCACCCGGGTTGACAAAAAAGCGCGCCGTGCAGTCCATAATGCGGCCGGTGATGACCAAATCGTTGTCGCGCAGCGTGGCACCCGTGGCGGTAATATCCACGATACGGTCGGTCATACCGACGATGGGGCCCAGCTCGATGTTGCCGTGCAGCGAAACGATATCGGCGTTCACACCGCGCTCAGCATACCAGGCACTCGCGATGCGCGGATATTTGGTAGCCACGCGAAGCGACCCACGGCGGGCATAGTTGCGCTCGGCCTGACCGGCGCGCCACGCGGGCTCTGCCTCGATAAAGGTGCACAGGCCATAGCCCAGATCGACCAGCTGCAGCAGGTTGAGGTCGGCCTCGATGAGCGAATCCCAGCCGCAGATGCCGCAATCGGCGCCACCGCAGCCCACAAAGGCGGGCGCATCACTGGGTCGCACGATAACAAACTCGATATCGCCGACCGTGCCCTCACCGGCACGCGTGTCGCGACCGCGCACAATCAGGTGACGGCCGGGGTCACGCAACTCAGAGACGTCCAGGCCCGCGGCCTCGAGCACGTCGAGCGTGTCAGCCTTAAGCGAGCCCTTGGGCACGGCAATGCGCAGCGGACCCTCGGCGCCACGGCCCGCGGCGTGATCGCCGTCGGAAGCGGTGTCCTCTGCCGAGGTACGCGCGGCCTCCAAACGCTCGAGCGAAAAGGCGAAGCCCGCCGCCGGCACCTCGATGCCGTCGCCAAATGCGCCGGTAAAGATGGAGTCGTAGCGTCCGCCCGAACCCACCGGATCGGGCAAGCCACCGGCATAGGCCTTAAAGACCAGGCCCGTGTAGTAATCGAAAGAGTTCATAATGGAGAAATCGAACGACAGCACCTGGGCGTCCTCGGGAGCCAAACCCTCGACCAGGGCACGCAGCTCGCGCGTCGGCGGCGCGGCGATACCGGCGGCCTCCAGCAGCGCGTCCACGCGGTCGAGCACCTCGGCACCACCGTGCAGGCGCGGCAGCTCGCTAATGGCGGCCTTGACGGCATCAGACTCGGTGCTGGCAGCCACGCGGGCATCGAGGCCCACAAAGTCGTTGGCATGCACGCAGCGCAGGGCCTCGGCTGCCAGCTCGCGATCCTCGCACGCCGCGAGCAGCTCCTTAAAAGGACGCACGCTACCTGCGATAATACGAGCATCGGGAAGCGCCAGCTTACGCACGGCCTCGGCCACCAGCGAAACAATCTCTACATCGCCCGCGGTATCGCCCGCACCGATAAGCTCAAAGCCCAGCTGCGTAAACTGACGCGAGCCACCGGCATTGCGCTGGCACTCGCGAACCACCGGCGCCTCGTAGCGAAGGCGCAGGGGCAGATCGGCCGCACGCATGCGGGTCGAAACCAGGCGCACGATCGGTAGCGTGTTGTCGGGACGGACCACCAGCAGGCGGCCGTCGTCATCAAAGAGCTTAAACGGCGTGTCCGCAATGCGGCCGCCCTCCTCGAGCGAACCCTTGTCCTCGAGCAGCGGCGTCTCGACCGGAAGGTAATGATGCTCCCTAAAGCAGCCCTTCACCGTATACGCGATCTCCTCGCGTGCCTGAGCCTCCTCGGGCAATATGTCCCGGAATCCCCACGGTGTGGCCGTCATCTGGTGAGCCTCCTCATACTGCGTTTCATATAGAACGAAAGACCGGCATAGCTCCGCCGGTCTTCTGGGTACTTTAGCATACTAGAGTGCTTGCGGGGAGAACCGTCCCCCTCGGCTCACAGCGTATTCATTTGGAAACATAGGGCAAGCGATTAGCAGCGGTCTCTTGTTACAACGCAAAAAGGGCGCCCGTGCAATTGCGGACGCCCTTGTGCAGGGTTGAGATATCAACCAGCCAAGATATCGGACCCGTGACCAGCTCTTAGTAGTCGAACTGGTGGTAGTAGCGGCGGTACTTGAGGTTGTGCTTGGTGACC
>OLSB01002092.1_pt1 | contig 17441 bp, 15 predicted proteins | sample 1672071 | NCBI WGS metagenome assembly OLSB01 (sample SAMEA3136642, study PRJEB25190) | human gut metagenome | biome: human gut; feature: human-associated habitat; material: faeces | place: Austria | collected 2013 | reverse complement strand
AAAAATAACGACATTATTTCAGGCTGTCAAAAAAGCCGGAGGCTTTTTCGACAGCCTGAAAGGGCCGCCGGGAGGCGGCCCTTTTTTGCGTATCAGGACTCCACCACCGGGGGGACGAAGTCCTCGATGGCGGCGCGGAGCTTGGGGTGGTGGATGACGAAGTGGATGGCGGGGCTGCGGCCCTTGGACACCATAGCCCACTTGCCCAGGTGCATCTGTATGTCCAGGTTGCGGAAGGTGTGGCTGGCGGAGAGAGTGGCCGTGTAGCCGGGGTGGGTCTCGGCGAAGCGGCGGGTCTGGTCCAGGTGGGACTGGTAGTCCTCGTAGGTGTAGTGCAGATCCCGGGGATAGAACAGGCCGGAAAGGGGCAGGGACAGGGGATAGTCCTCAAACTCCTGGCGGGACAGGAGGGGCAGGCGATCCTCCACCGGGTCGTGGGACAGGATGGCCTCCGCCATGTCACGGCGGCAGCGGGCGTAGTCCAGGATCAGGGCGCAGTCTTCATCGGAGACGTGATGGCGGGCCAGGAAGTCCCGGAGAAACATCTCGTCCAGCGTATAGATGGGCGGGGCGGACAGGATATTCCGGCGCGGGCCGGGGAGTGCGGCATCGGAGAGCAGGAAGGCGCGGAGACGCTGGGCGCTGTCCTCGCGGTAGATGTCCATCAGGGGCTTGGCGCAGCGGAGCAGGTCGTTGGCCCGGCGGGTGTAATACTCCACGTCGGACTTGACGCTGGTCAGGTGGTAGCGTCCCTCGGCGTGGTGTCCCACAATGGATTCGCCGGACAGGGCCACCGAGCCGGAGACCTTGAGGAAGTGGTGGAACACGCTGTTTTGGGCGTTTTTCAGGTAGTAGGGGGAGATCTGGCCGGTCATATACATGGGGATGTGGCTCTCCAGGCCCAGCATCATCTCGGAGAAGGAGCGGTCCAGATTGTGGATGATGTGGAGGTGGAGACCCTTTTTCAGCAGGGCGGCCATGCCGAACATCCACTTTTTGGGAAAATCCGGGTCGCGGGCCATCTCGGTCATGGGCATATCGCTATACAGGATGACCGCCTCGGCGGAGCGGGAGAGAGCGGTGGTCTTGAGAAAGTCCAGCTCCGCGTCCATCATGGCCCGCAGGCCGGTGACGGTGCGGCTGGTGGGGAGCTGGAAGGGAAGGGTGGGGATCTTCAGCTCGTCGAAGCGGATGGAGCGGATATACTCGTTCAGGTCGAACTCGTCCAGCTTGGTGAGAAAAGAGGATACATCGTTCTCCGGGCGGCCATGACCGTCCAGCAGCCAGGTCTTGACGCGCTGGCGGCACTGCTCCGGGTCGGCGATGCTCTCCGGGGCGCAGTCCAGCAGCTCGGCCAGGACGGCGCAGCGGTCCGAATCGTTGACCTCGGCGGCCACGTGGTTGGCTACGGCAGCGGCGAACTGCACCGGCTCGGCGGGCTGGCGTGCGCCGCTGCGGAAGCGGAAGAGGGTGGAGGCATCGTAGTTGGTGTGCTGGCTCAGGCGGGGGATGCTGAGACGGAGGACGGACACCAGCGTGTTGAAATTCTGCCGCAGGCGCTCCTTGTCCACGGTGTCGCAGTCCTGACAGGCGAGAAACGAGCGGCGCACGTCCTCGGCGGTCATGCTTTGGGACTGGGCGGCGATGGCCTCACACAGGCGGGCGAAGGGCTCGCCGTGGAGGTCGGGGATGCGGCTGCCGCTGCGATAGCGGCTGAGGGCGGCGGGGGAGATATTGGCGGCGGCGTACAGCTCCTGGGCGGAGCAGCCCAGAGCGGCGATGTATTCGTTCAGTTGGTCAGAAAAACGCATAAGGGTGTCCTCCCGGATGATTTCCCTCATTATACACCAAGCCGGAGAAAAGGAAAAGACGGGTGGGAAATTTATTTTCCGCTATGGCTATTGCCGGGGTGGAAAGCGCTGTTCCACCGGGGGCGGAAAACAGGCATAATAATCACTGGTATAAACTGGCTGCGGCGCAGCCGATAGCAAGGAGGGCAACACATGAAGAAAGGAAACGGAAAAAAGACGCTGCGAGCGGTGCTGGCGGCGGCGCTGGGCACGGTGATGCTCATGAGCCTGGCCTGGGCCGGAGTGACGGGTGTGACCGGGGGGAGCAAAACGATCGTCAACACCACGGTGGAGAACGTCTACACAGACACCGAACAGTTTGAGATACTGGCGCTGACCAAGGGCACGAACACATTTGAGGGAATGGGCTCTTACATGGGCAACGGTGAGCGGAATCAGGCGGAAGGCACGATGACAGTGCAGTTCAGCGGGCTGGATACGCCGGTGAGCATCACCTACTCCGTGGCCAACGACGTGGTGACCATGACCGTGGACAACTATGACCAGCTGCCCGACGGCGTTTACAGCAGCGAGTATCGGGAGCAAAAGGATAAGATGACCACCACGTATACCGGGTCGAAGCTGACGTACAACGGCACGGATACGGATTATGAAGAAGACGGCAGCACCGTCACGAGGATCAACGAGACTCGGACGGACTACTACACCCGCAACCACGTGATGGTGGCGTTTACGCTGACGGTGGGCGATGCCCCTGTTGTGCCGTCCGGCGGTTCTTCGTACAGCGGGCCGTATATCACGGCGCTGCTGACAGCGCCCGACGCTAAGAGTGCCACGGACTACTCCGGCGGCATCTACGGGCTGACGTTCAAGAGCAGCGCCGGCTTCTCCAGCTTCCAGGGGGTGCAGGTGGACGGCAAGACCATCGACAAGGGCTGCTATATCGCCGAGGAGGGCAGCATCGAGGTATACCTGAAGGCGGTGTATCTGCGGACGCTGGCGGCGGGCAAGCACACCGTGACCATCCTCTCCAGCCAGGGGAACACCACGGCGGAGTTCACCATCGGCGGGCTGAACACCGCACCCAAGACGTTTGACGCGAGCGTGGCGGTGTACGGCGTGACGGCGGTGCTGTCTCTGGGCGGCATGGCCTGGATGGGGAAAAGGAAAGCGCACTGAACAGGGCGAAAAGGGGAACAGGAAGCACCCGCGAGGGTGCTTCCTGTTGGGTTATGGGGGGTGTGATGCGCGGGGGCTTGATGCCGCAGCGCTGCCGCGGCATATCTCTCCCTCGCAGAGGGAGGCTTTGGAGTTCCGCGCCTGCGGGCGCGGCGGGGACGGATTCCCACGCCAGTCTGCGGACTGGCTCGGAATGACACCGCTGCGCGGTGTTTGGGCGGACAGGGTCGTCCGCCCCTACGGAGGAACGCAAGGAGTGCGTTGGTAAAACAGCGGGCGGGGTGATGTCACCCCGCCCTACGGAAAGAGCGGCGATAGACGGTGTGTAGGGGCGGATGCCCACATCCGCCCGCACGTATGACGCATACGCTATCGATAGACGGTGCGTAGGGGAGGGGCAGAGCCCCTCCCCTACGGAATGTTTATCGGTAGACTTTCAAAACACCACGACCAGCAGCATCTTGAACTGCTCCTGGCCGTAGACGGCGTGGGGGTGACGGGCGGGCATGACGATGGACTGGCCCTCGTGCAAGACATACTGCGTGCCGTCGATGGTGATGCGGCCCGTGCCGTCCAAGCAGGTGACGAAGGCGTCGCCGCCGGACTCGTGGGTGCTGATCTCCTCGCCCTTGTCAAAGGCGAACAGGGTGACGCTGACGGCATCGTTCTGCGCCAGCGTCTTGCTGACCACCTGGCCGGGCTGATAGGACAACTGCTCCTTCAGGGTGAGGACGGCGGATTTGTCGATGTTCTTCATGGGTGCTTGCATGGGGATGCTCCTTTCATAATGGCGGAAAGAGGACGGCAGGGCCGTCCTCTTTGCATATTTTACTTGCCCAGGGCGGCCTTGAGGGCGTCCACCCGGTCGGTCTTCTCCCAGGCCACGCCCAGCTCCTCGCGGCCCATGTGGCCGTAGGCCGCCAGCTGGCGGTAGATGGGCTTGCGGAGGTCCAGATCGCGGATGATGGCGGTGGGGCGCAGGTCAAAGACCTTCTCCACGGCGGCCTCCAGCTCGGTATCGGACACTACGCCCGTGCCGAAGGTCTCCACCAGCACGCTGACAGGACGGGCCACGCCGATGGCGTAGGCCAGCTGCACCTGGCACTTGGTGGCAAGGCCGGCGGCCACCACGTTCTTGGCCACCCAGCGGGCGGCGTAGGCGGCGGAGCGGTCCACCTTGGTGGGGTCTTTGCCGGAGAAAGCGCCGCCGCCGTGGGGAGCGCTGCCGCCGTAGGTGTCCACGATGATCTTGCGGCCCGTCAGGCCGGTGTCGGCGGCAGGGCCGCCGCTGACGAAGCGGCCCGTGGGGTTGACGTAGATCTTCGTCTCGGCATCCATGAGGCCGGCGGGGACGGTGGGCTTGATGACCAGCTCGATCATGTCCTTGCGGATCTGCTCCAGGGAGACCTCCGGGCCGTGCTGGGTGGAGAGCACCACGGTGTCCACGCGGGTGGGCTTGCCGCTCTCGTCGTACTCCACGGTGATCTGGGTCTTGCCGTCGGGGCGGAGGTAGTCCACCAGGCCCTGCTTACGCACGTCGGTCAGGCGCTTGGCCATCTTGTGGGCCAGGGAGATGGCCAGGGGCATCAGCTCCGGCGTCTCGTCGCAGGCGTAGCCGAACATCATGCCCTGGTCGCCCGCGCCGTTGTCCAGCTCACTGTCGCCCTTGGCCTTGGCCTCGTAGCTCTTGTCCACGCCCAGGGCGATGTCGCCGGACTGCTCGTCGATGTTGGTGATGACGGCGCAGGTGTTGCCGTCGAAGCCGTACTGGGAGCGGTCGTAGCCGATGTCCAGCACCACCTGGCGGGCGATCTTGGGGATGTCCACGTAGCAGTTGGTGGTGATCTCGCCCATGATGTGGATCAGGCCGGTGGAGGCGCAGGTCTCGCAGGCCACGCGGCCATTGGGGTCTTTTTCAAAGATCGCGTCCAGCACCGCGTCGGAGATCTGGTCGCAGATCTTATCGGGATGTCCCTCGGTGACGGATTCAGAGGTGAAGAGTCGTTTTGCCATGATAATTTTCTCCTTTCTTTCGGGAAACGCAACAAAAAAGCGCTCTGCCGAACCGACAGAGTGCTGGATTTCTTGCTTCTCCTCATCTTTCGATTCGTTCGTCGGATTTGGCACCTTGAAAAAAACAGGTTGCCGTGGCTTCATCGGGCCGTTCCCTCCGCCACTCTTGATAAGGTATTCACTTGTAAAGCATATTGTAGCACGTATTTTGCCGTTGTCAATAGGTTTTTTCACGGAAAGAAAAATTTTTTTAAGAAAAGCCGTTGACAAACGGGGCGGCGTGGTATAGAATACTCAGGAAAACAAAGAAGGTCGGTGCATCCGCCTCACCTCCCGCTTCGGTAAAGAGGTCAACAGCGTTCGTCAAGCGCCCTGTGGGACGTTTGTGCTGCTTCGCGGATGCCCAAGGCGTCCGCGTTTTTATTTTGGATTGGAGGTGCTTCGGTATTAGCAAGGTACAGCATCAACTGAACGAAGAGATCAACGATAAGGAGATCCGACTGATCGGCGAGAACGGCGAGCAGCTGGGCATCGTGTCCGGCGAGGAGGCTCTGCATATCGCGGAGGAGCAAGGGCTGGATCTGGTGAAGATCTCCCCGCAGGCCACGCCCCCTGTGTGCAAGCTGATGAACTACGGCAAGTACAAGTTTGAGCAGAGCAAGCGGGAAAAGGAAGCCAGAAAGAACCAGCACGTTGTGGAGATCAAGGAGATCCGTATGTCCCCGGGCATCGACGTGGGCGACTTCAACACCAAGCTGAAGAACGCGCAGAAGTTCCTGTCCGACGGCAACCGCGTCAAGGTATCCGTCCGCTTCCGCGGCAGGGAGATGGCGCACACCGAGATCGGACGTGATCTTCTCAGCAAGTTTGCCGACCTGTGTACCGAGGTGTCCACCCTGGACAAAGCCGCCAAGCTGGAGGGACGGAATATGTCCATCTTCCTGTCTCCGAAGGCTGGCAAATAAAGCGTTTACCCCACAGAGGATCATTTTGGAAGGAGTAATATTATGCCTAAACTGAAGACCCACAGCGGCGCAAAGAAGCGCTTCAACCTGACGAAATCCGGCAAGGTCAAGAGAGCTCATGCGTTCAAGAGCCACATCCTGACCAAGAAGGACACCAAGCGTGGCCGTCGTCTCCGCAGCACCACGTATGCTGACTGCACCACCGAGGCGACCATCCGCAAGATGATCCCTTACAAATAAGAGACGGAATCGTTAGAATAGGAGGCAATTAGAATATGGCACGTGTTAAAGGCGCAATGATGGCGCGTAAAAGAAGAAACAAGACTCTGAAGCTGGCCAAGGGCTACTGGGGCGCTAAGTCCAAGCACTTCAAGATGGCCAACGAGCAGGTCATGAAGTCCCTGACCTACGCTTACGTAGGCCGCCGCCTGAAGAAGCGGGACTTCCGTCAGCTGTGGATCACCCGTATCTCCGCCGCTGTCAAGGCCAACGGCATGAACTATTCTACCTTCATGCACGGCCTGAAGGTCGCCGGCATCCAGATCAACCGCAAGATGCTGTCCGAGATGGCTATCAACGACGCTGTGGCCTTTGCCGCTCTGTGCGACATCGCCAAGAAGGCGTAACCGAACGCAGCACATACAAACAGCGCTCTGCTAAGGCAGAGCGCTGTTTCAGCTTGTCGATAAACTCGTTCTGTCATTCCGAGGAGCACCCCAAGGGTACTTGCTTCGCGGCGCGAAGCGACGTGGGAATCCGTAATCTTTTAACCGCAAATTTGCATGAAAACGCATAAGTTGTGCATTTTAGAAACGGATTGCCACGCCAGTCTGCGGACTGGCTCGCAATGACAGGCTTTTTCGACAGCCTGAGCGCTCTGCCTTAGCAGAGCGCTGTTTTTTTGCGCGAGGGACTGGAAAAAGTGGGAAACATCTGCTATAATGCCGCCGTGAGAAAAAATCATCACGGAAAGGATGATATGATGTACTGCACGAGAAAGGTCAATGACGATTATACATGGGTGGGCGCGGACTGCCGCAGGCTGGCGCTGTTCGAGGGCGTGTTCGGCGTGCCGGACGGCATCAGCTTCAACAGTTACCTGCTGACGGACGAGATGACGGTGCTGTTCGACGCGGTGGACGGCGCGGTGCGCCGCACGTTCCGGGAGAACCTGACCCACGCCCTGGCGGGCCGTGAGCTGGACTACATCGTGGTTCACCACATGGAGCCCGACCACGCGGCGGAGCTGGCGGACCTGGCCCGGGACTATCCACGGGCGCAGATCCTGTGTACTGCCATGGCCAAGACCATGGTGGGGCAGTTCTTCGGGCCGGAGCTGGCGGGGCGCATCACCGCCGTGAAGGAGGGGGAGACCCTCTGCACCGGGCGGCACACCCTGCGCTTTGTGGCCGCGCCCATGGTCCACTGGCCGGAGGTGATGATGACCTACGACGAGACGGACAAGCTGCTGCTGACGGCGGATGCCTTCGGCTGCTTCGGCGCGCTGAACGGGGCGCTGTTTGCCGACGAGGTGGACTTCGACCGGGACTATTTGGACGAGGCACGGCGGTACTACACCAACATCGTGGGCAAATACGGCCCGCAGGTGCAGGCGGTGCTGAAGAAGGCGGAGACGCTGGACATCGAGATGCTGCTGCCCCTCCACGGCTTCGTGTGGCGGCAGGAGCTGGACTATTTCCTGGGGAAGTACGACCTGTGGAGCCGGTATGAGCCGGAGGTGCGGGGTGTGATGATCGCCTACGCCTCGGTGTATGGCAACACGGAGAACGCCGCCAACGTGCTGGCCTGCCGCTTGGCGGAAAAGGGCGTGAAGGTGAAGATGTTCGACGCTTCGGTAACGCCGGCATCCTACATCGTGTCCGCCGCATTCCAGTACAGCCACCTGGTGTTCGCGGCCACCACGTACAACATGGGCATTTTCGTCACCATGGAGCAGCTGCTGCTGGACATCGCCGCCCACCAGCTGGCATCCCGGCGGTACGCCCTCATCGAGAACGGCTCGTGGTCGCCGGTGAGCGGCAAGAAGATGGACGCGCTGCTGTCGCCGCTGAAGGGCTGGTCGGCCATCGAAGCGCCGCTGACGGTGAAGTCCGCCCTGCGGCCCGATCAGGAGGCCCAGCTGGAGCGGCTGGCTAACGCCGTCGCCGCCGACGTGGCGAAAGACCCGGCGGCGGACACGGATGAGAACGGCGAGAAGCACCGCTTCGTCTGCAAGGTCTGCGGCTACGTCTACGAGGGCGGCGCGCTGCCGGAGGACTACAAGTGCCCGCTGTGCGGCGCGGGCGCGGAATACTTCCGGCAGGAGGCATGACGGGCGAAAGCGCGCATTTCATGCAGTGCTCACGGAGTTGTGTATAGACACCTTCGCGGGAATATGCTAAACTGTTTCATCCGAAAAACGTTCTCAAAGGAGGATGCTGTATGAACGAAGTAAAAACGCCGAAAAAACCGCTGCTTTACTACTATATTGCGGCGCTGCTGGTGCTGCTGCTGTTCAACTTCCTGGCCATGCCGTGGCTGGCGGAGCATCAGATCAAGGACGTGGACTACAACACCTTCGTATCCATGACGGAGCAGGGGCAGGTTGGCCGCGTGGAGATCCAGCAGCAGAGCAACCGTATTTTATTTACCGACAAGGACGAGAGCGCCGTCTATAAGACGGCCATCGTGCCTGACGACGGCCTGGTGCAGCGGCTGCTGGACGCGGGCGTGTCCACCACCGGCGAGGAGATCGAGCAGACGTCGCTGCTGGTTGATATTTTGGGCTGGGTGCTGCCGCTTGTGATCTTTATCGTTATCGGGCAGGTCATCTCCCGGAATATGATGAAGAAAATGGGCGGCAGCGACTCCATGATGTTCAACCTGGGCAAGTCCGACGCCAAGGTCTACGTCAAGTCCGCCGAGGGCATCAAGTTTGCCGATGTGGCCGGTGAGGACGAGGCCAAGGAGAACCTGGCGGAGATCGTCAATTACCTACACGATCCCACCAAGTATCAGGAGATCGGCGCGTCCATGCCCAAGGGCGTGCTGCTGGTCGGCCCTCCGGGCACGGGCAAGACCATGCTGGCCAAGGCTGTGGCCGGCGAGGCCAACGTGCCGTTCTTCTCCATGTCCGGCTCGGAGTTCGTGGAGATGTTCGTGGGCATGGGCGCGTCCAAGGTGCGCGACCTGTTCAAGCAGGCCAAGGAGAAAGCCCCCTGCATCGTGTTCATCGACGAGATCGACGCCATCGGCCAAAAGCGCAGCGGCGGCCAGTACGGCGGCAACGATGAGCGGGAGCAGACGCTGAACCAGCTGCTCACCGAGATGGACGGCTTCGAGGGCAACACCGGCGTTATCATCCTGGCGGCCACCAACCGCCCGGAGTCCCTCGACCCGGCGCTGACCCGTCCGGGACGGTTCGACCGCCGCGTGCCGGTGGAGCTGCCCGACCTGCTGGGGCGCGAGGCCATTTTGAAGGTACACGCCAAGAAGATCAAGATCGCCGAGGACGTGGACTTCAACAAGGTCGCCCGCATGGCCTCCGGCGCGTCCGGCGCAGAGCTGGCCAACATCGTCAACGAGGCCGCCCTCCGTGCCGTCCGCGATGGGCGGCGGTTCGCCACCCAGGCTGACCTGGAGGAGAGCATCGAGGTGGTCATCGCAGGGTATCAGAAGAAGAACGCCATCATGACCGACCACGAGAAGAAGATTGTGGCCTATCACGAGATCGGCCACGCGCTGGTGGCAGCCCGGCAGACCCAGTCCGCCCCGGTGCAGAAGATCACCATCGTTCCCCGTACCTCCGGCGCGCTGGGCTATACCATGCAGGTGGAGGAGGGCAATCACTACCTGATGACCCAGGAGGAGCTGGAGAACAAGATCGCCACCCTCACCGGCGGGCGGGCCGCCGAGGAGACGGTGTTCGGCTCTGTCACCACCGGCGCGTCCAACGACATCGAGCAGGCCACCAAGCTGGCCCGGGCCATGATCACCCGCTACGGCATGAGCAAGGACTTCGACATGGTGGCCATGGAGACGGTGCAGAACCAGTACCTGGGCGGCGACACGTCCCTGGCCTGCTCCGCCGAGACCCAGACGGACATCGACCGGCAGGTGGTGGCGCTGGTGAAGCGCCAGCACGAGAAGGCGCTGAAGATCCTCGCCGACGACCGGGCCAAGCTGGATGAGCTGGCGGCCTTCCTGTACGAGAAGGAGACCATCACCGGCGAGGAGTTCATGAACATCCTCAACAAGTGAACGAGTAAAAAAATCGCTCCCCGCCGGGGAGCGATTTTTTTTACTTGTTCTGCTCGTACAGCACCGCAAGACCCCTGAGAATGAGGTCGTCGGCGTGGGCCATGGGGTGCTTGCAGGCCGGGGTGATGAACGGGGCGATGCCGCCGGTGGCCACCACCGTGGCCTTTTGCCCCAGCTCCTCCTCCATGCGGTCGATCATGCCGTCCAGCAGCAGCGCCGCGCCCAGGATGCAGCCGCTTTGCATACAGGCCACGGTGTTCGTGCCGATGGCCTTGTCCGGGACGGACAGGGGAATGTCGGGCAGCAGGGCCGTGTTGCCGTACAGGGCGGCCAGGGACAGGTTCGCGCCGGGCAGGATCGCGCCGCCGCGGAACGCGCCGTTTTCATCCACCACTGTCACGGTGGTGGCCGTGCCCATGTCGATGAGCAGCAGCGGCGGGCGGAACTGATCCAGCGCGCCTACGGCGGCGGCCAGCAGGTCTGCGCCCAGCGTCTCCGGCTGGTCGATGAGGATGGGCAGGTCACAGCGGACGTTCTGCCCCAGCACCAGCGGCTCTTTGCCGGTGAGGAGCAGGGCCGTGCCCTGAAGGGCACGAGTCACCTGTGGGACGACGGAGGAGATGATGATCTGCTCGATGTCCCGGCGGGGGATGTCTGCCAGCTCCAGCAGCTGGGAGATGGCGGCGGCGTAGTCGCCGCCGGTGCTGTCACGCCGGGTGGCGAGACGGTAGGCCCGGAGCAGCGTTTTGCCCTCCATGCAGCCTACGACGATATTGGTGTTGCCTACGTCCAGTGCCAGCAGCATCGCGTTGTCCCCCTTTCGTATCAGGCGTTGGTCTTGCGGGCGGCCAGCTTGCCCCGGCTGAACAGCACCGCCTTGGCGATGGCCGCGCCGGTGATCAGGCACACCACCGCCTCCACGAGGCCGTTGATGCCCACGAAAGCCACCACGAACAGGAAGGGGTTCGCGCTGCCCATCTGCTGCACGAAGCCCTGAATGAACTCCGTGTTGTAGAAGCACAGGCACAGCGTGGTCATGAACAGTGCCGTGTTGCACAGCGCGCCGATGAGACCCGCCGCGCCGAAGGACCACAGGTTGCTCTTGTCCAGCTTGTGCAGGGCCTTGAACGCAAGGCCGCAGAGCCAGCCGGCCAGAATGCGGGTGGGGACGCAGACCAGGAACGTGAGCACGGGGCTGATGCCCAGCAGCATCGTGCCGAACCAGCTCTTGCCGAAGCACTCCCAAAAGCTGATGCAGCCGAATACGCCGCCCAGGAATGCGCCTGCGCCGGGGCCCATGACAATAGCGCCCACGATGACAGGGACAAGGAAAATGGTGATCTCCAGACCGGCGGTCTTGATCATGCCAAGGCCCGTCAGCTCCAGCAGCAGCATAATGGCCACCAGCACGGAGAGACGCACCATGTCCTGCACCGTAAGGCGCGTGCGTTTCGTTTCGTTATTCATATTGTACCTCCTGCTGCCGCCTCCGTCTGGCAGAGTGCGGCGCTCGCAGGTATGATACCATATTTCAGATTTTTTGCAAGGGTATTTGTGAGATATTTCACGCATTTTTTGCGCGATGCCGAATCGGGTGTGGCGAAACGGGGAAAACCGTGGTATACTACCTGCGTAGATAAAAAGCGACAGGGAGGTCATCCGTATGAAAAAGATCGCGGTCATCACCGGCGCGTCCAGCGGCATGGGCAAGCGCTTTGCCCAGCGCGTGAACGAGTTCGGCACGTTTGACGAGGTGTGGGTCATCGCACGGCATAAGGAACAGCTGGAGGCCCTGCGGGAGACCGTGCCCTTCCCGGTGCGGGTGCTGGCGCTGGATCTGACGGATCGGGCCAGCTTCGACGCTTATGCTGCCGCTTTGGCAGAAGAGCCGGTGGAGATCGGGCTGCTGCTGAACGCCAGCGGGTTCGGCAAATTCGCCGCCGTGGCGGACACGCCCTTGCAGGTGGATCTGAACATGACCGACCTGAACTGCCAGGCGGTGGTGGCCATGTGCCAGCTGAGTATCCCCTATATGGCCAAGGGCGGGCAGATCATCAACATCGCGTCGGTGGCGGCGTTCCAGCCCATCCCGTACATCAACGTGTACGGCGCGACGAAGGCGTTCGTCCTCAGCTTCAGCCGTGCGCTGAACCGTGAGCTGCGGCCTCGCGGCGTGGCGGTGATGGCGGTGTGCCCGTTCTGGACGAAGACGGCGTTTTTCGACCGGGCCGTGGTGTCGGAGGAGAAGCCGGTGGTGAAGAAGTATGTGGCCATGTACGACCCGGAGGACATCGTCACCCGTGCCTGGCGGGACGCCAAGAGGGGAAAGGACGTGTCCAAATACGGGTTCATCGCTCGCGTTCAGGCGGGGCTGGCCAAGATACTGCCCCACAGCTTGGTGATGAGCGTATGGATGGCCCAGCAGGATCTGGACTGACAAAAAAGCACCCGAAAGGCCCCTACGCACGGTCTACCGATGGCGTGTGCATTATGCACGGGCGGCTTTGCAGCCCCAGCTGATAAAACGCCACGGCGGCGGCAGCGGCCACATTCAGCGAATCCACGCCGTTGGTCATGGGGATCATCACCGTGTGGTCGCAGTGGGCGATGGTGTCCGGGGCGAGGCCGTCGCCCTCCGTGCCCAGTACCACCGCCAGCTTCTCCGCCCCGGCCAGCAGGGGATCGTCCAGCCGGAGGGAGTCCTGCCGCAGTGCCATGGCGGCGGTGGTAAAGCCCCAGTCGCGGAGCAGAGCGGGCCAGTCGCCCTCCGGCAGATAGGCCCAGGGAATGAGGAACACGTTGCCCATGCTGACCCGGGAGGCCCGGCGGTACAGCGGGTCGCTGCCGGCGGCGGTGAGCAGCACGGCGTCGATGCCCAGCCCGGCGGCGCAGCGGAAGATCGCGCCCAGGTTGGTGGGGTTCATCACGTTTTCCAGCACGGCGATGCGCCGGGCGTTGGCGCAGACGGCCTCCGCCGTGGGCAGGGGAGGGCGGCGCATGGCGCACAGGATGCCGCGGGTCAGATGGAAGCCGGTGAGCCGGGTCAGCACGTCCAGCGGGGCGGTGTAGACGGGGATGTCCGGGGCGCAGCGCGCCAGCAGCTCCGCGCCCTTGCCGGTGACGTGCTGCGTCTCCATCAAAAAGGACACAGGCACGCACCCGGCATCCAAAGCGCGGCCAATGACCAGCGGGCTCTCCGCGATGAAGAGGGCGTTGGCCGGATCGGCCCGGTTCACCAGCTGGTTTTCGGTGGCGCGGGCGTAGACATCCAGCGCCGGGTCGGAAAAGTCGTGTATCTCGATGATATGAGCCATAGTGAGCGCTCCCTATATAATGCATATAGGGAGAGTATAGCATTTTACGGAGAAAAAAACAAGGGACGGCCTGTGCCGTCCCTTGTTTTGTACGCTTGCGTATATGTGCGGAGAGGAGAGAAAAACTTTACTTGGAAGCCAGCAGCCTGGCAGCGCGCTTTTTGCCGTACATGCAGCAGGCCACCACATAGGCCACCGCGCAGACCACGCCGATGATGTAGGCCGGCGTCCAGGGGATGTTGAAGCCGATGTGTGCGTTGGCGATGTAGGTGATGCAGATGAAGGTGTAGAAGCAGCCGGGGATCATGGGGATCCAAGCCCACTTACCCTTGCCGTTCTCGAACATCCATGCGGTGATGCACAGGAAGGCGAACAGGGACAGCGTCTGGTTGGCCCAGGCGAAGTAACGCCACAGGATCATGAAGCCGTTGCTGTTGGTCTTGGCGAACACCAGGATGGCGATGACCAGCGCGAAGATGGGCAGTGCCAGCTTGATGCGCTTGCCGTTGGTGGACTGGTCGATGTGCAGCGTCTCGGACAGGCTCAGACGCAGGGCGCGCAGCGCCGTGTCGCCGGAGGTGATGGGCAGAACGATAACGCCGATCAGGGCGATGATGCCGCCCACGTTGCCCAGCAGGTACTTGCAGACCACGCCGACAGTGCCGGTGGCCAGGGTGGCGCTGGGCTCCTGGAGGGCCAGGTTGTACACGCCCATAGCGCCGGCAGCCCAAACCATGGCGATGAAGCCCTCCAGCACCATCATGTTGTAGAAGGTGTTGCGGCCCTGACGCTCGCTCTTCATGGTGCGGGAGATGATAGCGGTCTGGGTGGAGTGGAAGCCGGACAGAATGCCGCAGGCCACCGTCACGAAGAAGATGGGCAGGAAGTGGCCGTTGGAGAAGTAATCAGCATAGGTGAAGGTGCCCACAGTGCCGTCAGCGCCGGTCAGGCTCAGCACGGGAGCAGCCCAGCTGTCCCAGACATTGATCAGGGGCATGCCGGTGACGAAGATGCCGATGAACACGCCGATGGCGGAGAACAGCAGGATGCCGCCGAAGATGGGGTAGATCTTGCCGATGATGGCATCGATGGGGAACACGGTGGCGATCAGGTAGTACAGGAAGATGACACCGTAGATGATCCAGGTGGAGACGGAGGTAGCCTTGCCGTCAAAGCCGAACAGCTGGGTGGCGGCGATGTCGCCGGGGGTGTAGATGAACACAGCGCCCACCAGCAGCAGCATCACGCATACGAACACGTTGTAGAACTTATAGATGCCCTTGGCGGAATAGCGGCGGATCATCTCGGGCATCTGCGTGCCGCCGTCGCGGAGGCAGATCATGCCGGAGAAGTAGTCGTGCATAGCGCCGCCGATGATATTGCCGATGGGGATGGTCAGGAACGCGATGGGCCCAAACAGGATGCCCTGGATCGGCCCGATGATCGGGCCGGTGCCCGCGATGTTCAGCAGGTTGATCAGGCTGTTCTTCCAGCCGCGCATGGGGACATAGTCCACGCCGTCTTCCTTGGTATAAGCAGGCGTCTTGCGGTCGTCAGGCCCGAAGACCTTCTCACAGAAACGACCGTAAAGAGCTGCGCCTCCGATCAGGATGACAAGACCGATGATAAATGTCGTCACAGAAACACACTCCTTTTGTAAAGTGATCTTCACTTTTTCGGGACGTCCGGATCGCCCTAAAAAATATGCTCCGATTATAGCACCGAGAAAATAAATTGCACGTTAAACTTTTTGACATACGCATAAAAGGTTCATAAATAAAGTGTCGAAACCCGTAAAACGTTGCCGTATTACGAAACTTATAAAAACCTTTAACAATGGGGGATTTTTGCCGTTTTTCCTGTGGAGAACCAAAATGCAAAAACGGTAGGGAAAACAAAAATTTTTTCAGGCTGAAAACGTTTCCGATTTCCGTTTCTCCGGCGGCCCGGCCGGCTATTGTCACGACGGGGGAAACGTGCTATCATGGACGCAGATCGAAAAAGGAGGGCATTCCTGTGGAATACAATGTGCCAGTCAGCGCCATGGCGCTGAACGACGAAATAGAGGGCTTTTACATACTGAAAAGCGCCAACCCCAAGGTGACGGCCAACGGCAAGCCGTTCCTCACCGGGGCACTCAGCGACCGCACCGGCGTGATGGAGATGAAGGTGTGGGACTACGCCGGGCCGCTGACCGCCGCCGACGAGGGCAAGGTGGTCAAGGTGCGGGGCACGGTGGGTGAGTTCCGGGGCACGCCCCAGTTCACCGCCAGCCGCATCCGCCTGGCGGCGGCGGACGACCAGGTAGACCCGGCATCGTTGGTGCCCACCGCGCCCATCGACCGGGAGGCGGCCATGGCCGCGTTGCAAAAGTGGGCCGCGTCCATCGAGGATGAGGACTATCGGGCGGTGGCGGAGGCCATGCTGGAGCGTCACGGTCAGGCGCTGGAGCGCATCCCGGCGGCCAAGAGCGTCCACCACGCATTTTTGGGCGGACTGCTGATGCACACCGCCAACATGATGAAGCTGGCGGACTTTTTGGCGGAGCTGTACCGGGACACCATCGACCGCAGTTTGCTGCTGGCGGGCACACTGCTCCACGACATGGCCAAGGAGCAGGAGTTTGTGTTCTCCCAGCTGGGGCTGGCCACGGACTACTCGGTAAAGGGCCAGCTGCTGGGCCATCTGGTCATGGGCGCGCAGGAGGCGGCCCGCGTGGCGGAAACGCTGCACGTGCCGGAGGAGAAGGCGGTGCTGCTCCAGCACCTTATTTTGTCCCACCACGGCGAGCCGGAGTTCGGTGCGGCGGTGCGGCCTCTGTGCGCCGAGGCGGAGCTGCTGAGTCTCATCGACGCGGTGGACAGCCGGATGGAGATCTACCGGGAGACGTATGACACCATGGATGCGGGGACGTTCTCGCCCCGTATCTTCGCGCTGGAGAAAAAGGTGTTCAAGCACGACTGAGAGTTGATAGCCCTCAGCGTGTCGATAAACCTATCCTGTCATTCCGAGGAGCATCCCAAGGGTACTTGCTTCGCGGCGCGAAGCGACGTGGGAATCCGCAATCTTTTAGTTGCAAATTCGCAGAAAAGCGTAAAAATTGTGCGATTTGGGAACAGATTGCCACGCCAGTCTGCGGACTGGCTCGCAATGACAGGCTTTTTCGACAGCCTAATGATTTTTCCATAGTGTTTTCCTCCTGTGTTTATTGTGTTTTCATTTTACAGAAAATCAGGAAACAACACCAATGTGCCGATTTTGGAGTATAGCAAAACACCGCCTTAGAACTTAATCTAACTGATTGCTCCGCCTGGAGACCCTGCTCCGTTGTCATTTTGTTGACGCTTTGCGTCTTTTTCGGCCCTCAGAATGTCCCGAAACGCGGATAAAATTAGCGCCGTGGCGGAATATGGAAACGCCGGAAACCCGCGTAAAAACTAAGAAAATCGCGCAACCCGCACGGTTGCGCGATTTTCTGTTTTGGTGGAGCTGAGGGGAGTCGAACCCCTGTCCGAAAGCACTTCAACAGGACCTTCTCCGAGCGCAGTCAGGTTTCAACATTCCCTCCCCGCGCAGACACCGGACAGACTGCGCGGTTCAGTAGAGTCATAATGCGTGGGCGGGGCAACTCTTACCCGCCGCACGGACGCCACATCAACGACGCCTTCCCCGGCCTGTGGCCTCTCCGGTTCAGACGGCTGCCTTTAGTTAGGCAGCGACAGCAATACGATTGTTGTCAGTTAATTTTTAAGTTGCCCGTTTTATGGCGGTCAGGCGCCGCCGCTCGCTTATCCTGCCTCTGCACCCCCGTCGAAACCGGTGCAGCCCCATATTAGGTAATTATTTTTTGGGTATTTGTTTCACAAATACCCGGAGGAAACGGTGCAGCCCCATATCGG
>OLSB01002090.1_pt1 | contig 17443 bp, 18 predicted proteins | sample 1672071 | NCBI WGS metagenome assembly OLSB01 (sample SAMEA3136642, study PRJEB25190) | human gut metagenome | biome: human gut; feature: human-associated habitat; material: faeces | place: Austria | collected 2013 | reverse complement strand
AAGTTTCGGAGGGAGGAAAAGTGTGAAAGGGAACCGTCAGGGTTCTCTTTCACGTTCAATAAACCCGCCGCAGCGGACAAAATTGCAAAATAATCCGCCTATTTTCATTTTGCAATTTTGAAGCGACTTGTCAGGAAAGTCCCGACGATGGGCTTTTCTGACAAGTCGGGGTCCAAAGTAAGGCATACGTCCTACTTTGGACCCTTTGTAACTGTTTTGCGTTAATCGGCAAGCAGGGCGCGCGTTTGGTCGGCGTTGCGTCGGATCTCGGCAGTCAGCGCTTCCAAATCAGGGAACCTCCGCTCCGGTCGCAGGAACTCGTAAAGTGCCAGCGTGACCGTGTGCCCGTAAAGGTCGCCGTCATACTCCAAAATCCACGGCTCGACCGTGACGGTTTCCCCGTTCACCGTCGGACGCCGCCCGATATTGACGACCGCGAGGCGCTCCTCGCCGTCGAAATATGCTTTCGCCGCGTAAACGCCGAAGCGCGGGAGCAGCAGCTCGGCGGAAACGTTCAGATTCGCCGTCGGTATCCCGAGTGTGCGTCCCAAATGCCGTCCCGCAACAACCTGCCCGCGCAGCAGGTGCGGATGCCCGAGGAAGCGCAGCGCCTCCCGCATTTCACCGCGGCTGAACAGCTCACGGATATATGTTGACGAAACCTTTTGCCCGTCCAGCCGTACCTCCTCGACACACGAAAAGCCGATACCGAGGGTATCGCACTTTTCCTTGAGCAGCGCAGGCGTTCCCTTGCCGCCCGCACCGAAGCGGTAATCCTGTCCGCACACGAGACATTTGGCGAGAAATTGCCCAATCAGCGTTTCCTCCGCAAATTTCTCCCACGGCAGCCCGCTCGTGTGCGCGTCGAAGGGCAGGACGAACATCCGCTCGATGCCGTACAGCTCCCGCATCAGGTCCGCCCGCTCGTCCGTCGTCGTCAGCAGCTTCACGGGCGTTCTGTCGAGCAGCGCGGAGGGATGGGGGTCCAGCGTCAGCGCCGCGGGCACCAGATTGCGCTGTTCCGCCAGCTCCTTTGTGCGGCGAAGCAGCGCCCCGTGCCCCAAATGCACCCCGTCAAAGAAGCCGAGGGCAATTACATACCCCTGCATTTACTCGGAAAAGATATAGCGCACAACGTTTCCTGCGCCGTCACCCGTCACGATACAGACACCGTCTGCCGTTTCGGAGCGGTCGATGATCGGAAAGCGCCCGTTGCTGCGTACATATTCCTCCGGCGAAGCCGCGCTGATCTCGATAATTTCCCGTTTGGCATGGCTTGCACCGCCGCAAGGATTGATAGTCTCAATTACAACCTCATAATCGTTCATTTGAAATCTCCTTATTAAAAAAGCTCTTGACCGTGCGGAGTGTCCCGTCGGATACCTCGCTGAGCGCGAGAAATTCCCCCGCTCGGCTGTACACGCGATAACGTCCCGCGGCTTGATCGGTGGAAAAGGATGCCCCGTTGCGGCAGCATTTTTCCTGTGCGGGCGTCAGCGTGAGGGCGGGCACGGCGGTAAAAAGGCTGTCGATCGGTCGCAGAAGGCTCTCCGGCTGCGGGCTTGCGATGATCGCAGGGAGCGGAATCGCCTCGGCTTCGCGATACGCGCCTGCCTGCACTCTCCGCAGCGCAGCCATGCAGCCGCCGCAGCCGAGCGCCGCGCCGATGTCATGGCACAGCGTGCGGACATAGGTGCCCTTGGAGCAGTGGATGTACAGCTTTGCGGTCCTGCCGTCAAGAGCAAGCAGCTTCAGCTCAAAAATCGTGATATTTCGCGGCGCTCTTTCGATCTCCTTGCCTTTTCGGGCAATCTCATAGAGCTTTTTGCCGCCGATCTTCACTGCGGAATACATCGGCGGAATCTGCTGCTGCGGTCCGCAAAACGCAGAAAGCACCTCTTGCAGCCGCTGTTCGTTCACATCGACCAAGCGCCGCTCCAGTACGGTTCCGGTCGTATCCTGTGTGTCCGTCACCGTGCCGAGCAGGAGGTCGGCAACATACGCCTTTTCCGCGTGCTCAAGAAACTCCGCCGCACGGGTCGCCCGCCCGAAAAACACAGGCAAAACGCCGGTCGCCATGGGGTCCAGCGTGCCCCCGTGACCGACGCGCTTCTCATGAAACACGCCGCGCAGCTTCGCAACGACGTCCTGGCTTGTCCAGTCGGACGGCTTGTCCACGATCAGAATCCCGTTTGCCATCATAACACTCCCATTTCCGTCAAAACGCGCAGCACGGCTTCCCGCGCCGCCGTAATGCCGCCGGGGACCGTCGCACCCGCCGCCGCGCAGTGACCGCCGCCGCCGAGCGCCGCACAGATCGCCGAAGCGTCGTAGCGCGGCGAGGTGCGGACGGAGAGCTTGCCGTCGCCTCGTTCGTCGCGGATCATAATGCCGATCTCCACACCGGCAATCTCCCTGCCGAAGCCGGAAATATCGTCGATGTCGTCCTCGGTAATGCCCAGCTCCCGCCGCTTTTCGCTCGGGAGCTGTGAAATTGCAACCAAACCGTCGGCGAAAAACTCGGTCGATTCGGTCAGATATGCCTCCAGCTTGAGCCGTTCCATACGTTTTGTGAGGAACATAACCTGATTGATTGCAAAGGTATCCGCGCCGCAGTCCCTGCAGTACGCCGCCGCACGGAGCGTCCTTGCCGTGGTGTTGCTGTAGCGGAAGCAGCCGGTATCCGTCGAGACGGCGCAGTAAAGCGCCTCGGCGATCCGTCGGTCGGGCGTAACGCCCAGCTCCCGCAGAACGTCGAGCACGATCTCGCCGCAGGCAGCGGCAGCGGGGTCGATATAGCTTCTGTCCGCATAGAGGTCATTTCTGCCGTGGTGGTCAATCGCCAGCGCCGTCCGCCCGGTCAGCGTCTCATAGCCGAGCGGGAACAGGCGGCTTGAGGCAATATCCACCGCGACGATACACGCCTTCTCCCCGACGCTCGGGGTCGTCAGCCCGTCCAAAAACGGGCGGAATTTCGGCGTAAACTGCGGATTTTCGAGGATAAACGCCCGCTTTCCGAGCGCACGAAGCCCGCCGCACAGCGCCGCCGCACAGCCGATGGTGTCGCCGTCGGGACGGCGATGGGTCAGAATCAGAAAGTCGTCCCTTTCGCGGAGAAAGGCGGCGGCTTCAGGAATCGTGATGCTCTGCTTCATCGTCATCCTCCCGAATATCCAGCTTGGAGAGAATATCAAGAATGTGCGCGCCGTGGGTGATGGAATCGTCCGCCTGCCATTGCAGCTCCGGCGTGTAGCGCAGCTGTAAGCTTCTGCCCAGCTCGCGGCGCAGATAGCCCGACGAGGATTTCAGCCCCGCCAGCGTCTCTTTGGTATATTCCTTGTCCAGCAGCGAAACGTAGACCTTCGCATAACGCAGATCGGGCGTCGTCTCGACGCGGGTGATGGAGAGCATGGTTTTCTGCACACGGGGGTCCTTCAGCTCGCGCAGCAGGTCTGCCAGCTCGCGCTGAATCTCCTCGTTAATGCGTCCGATGCGATTGGATGCCATAAAACGGATTCCTCCTTATGAAAACTGCCGCAGGGCGGGCGTTTTCCGTCCGCCCTGCGGGTCACAAAGCAACGATTGACGTCAATTATCTGGGGATCTCCTCCATGACGTAGCACTCGAAGATGTCGCCTTCCTTGATGTCGTTGAACTTTTCGATGGACATACCGCACTCGTAGTTCTGCGCGACCTCCTTGACGGAGTCCTTGAAGCGCTGCAGCGAGCCGATGTTGCCCTCATAGATAACGATATTGTCGCGCAGGACGCGAACCATACCGTCGCGGGTGATCTTGCCGTCCTTGACGTAGCAGCCGGCGATCGTACCGATGGCAGAGACCTTGTAGGTCTGGCGCACCTCGGCGTGACCGATGACCGCCTCGCGATACTTCGGAGCAAGCATACCCTTCATTGCCGACTCGATCTCGTCGATCGCGTCGTAGATCACGCGGTACATCCGCAGATCGACATTGGCGCGCTGCGCGGAAGCGGCAGCCGCAGCGTCGGGGCGGACGTTGAAGCCGACCACGATCGCGTTGGAGGTCGATGCCAGCAGGATGTCGGATTCGTTGATCGCGCCGACCGCAGCATGAATCACGCGGACGCGGACCTCGTCGTTGCTGAGCTTTTCGAGGCTTGCCTTGACCGCCTCGGCAGAGCCCTGCACGTCCGCCTTGACAATCAGGTTCAGCTCCTTCATCTCGCCCTCCTGCATCTTGGCAAAGAGGTTGTCGAGCGTGACCTTGCTGTTGAGCTTCGCGGCGGCGTCCTTCTCCGCCTGCTTGCGCTGCTCGACGAGCTGACGCGCCATACGCTCATCGGCGACGGCGTTGAATTCGTCACCGGGCGCGGGCGTCTCGGCAAGACCCGTGATCTCCACGGGGATGGACGGACCGGCGGACTGAATCGTTCTGCCCTTATCGTCGGTCATGACACGGACCTTACCGACGGCAGTGCCGGCAATAATCAGGTCGCCCTTATGCAGCGTACCGTTCTGCACCAGCAGCGTTGCGATCGGACCGCGGTTCTTGTCCAGCCGCGCCTCGATCACGATGCCCTTTGCCGCACGATTCGGGTTTGCCTTGAGGTCGGCAAGCTCCGCCGTCATGATAACGGTCTCCAGCAGCTCGTCGATGCCCTGACCGGTCTTTGCGGAAATGCGCACGACCTCGGTATCGCCGCCCCACTCCGCGGGCACCAGCTCGTGCTCGGTGAGCTGGGTCAGAACGCGGTCGGGATTTGCGCCCGGCTTATCCATCTTGTTGACGGCAACGATGATGGGGATGTTCGCTGCCTTGGCATGGTCGATCGCCTCGATCGTCTGCGGCATAATGCCGTCGTCGGCGGCGACGACTAAAATTGCAATATCGGTGCACATTGCGCCGCGGGCACGCATGGAAGTAAACGCGGCGTGACCCGGGGTGTCGAGGAAGGTGATGGGGTTGCCGTTGATCTCGACGGTGTAAGCGCCGATGTGCTGGGTAATGCCGCCCGCCTCACCGGAGACGACATTGGTCTTTCTGACCGCGTCAAGCAGGCTCGTCTTGCCGTGGTCAACGTGACCCATAACGACAACAACAGGGCTGCGCGGCTGCAGCTCGTCCTCGGAGTCCTTGTGGTCGTCGATCAGCCGCTCCTCGATGGTGACGACGACCTCCTTCTCGACCTTGCAGCCAAGCTCGGTCGCGACGAATTCCGCGGTATCGTAGTCGATGGTCTGATTGATCGACGCCATAACGCCGTTTTTAATCAGGACCTTAATCAGCTCGGTGGCAGTCTTTTTCATGCGCGAGGCAAGCTCGCCGACCGTGATCTCGTCGGGAATCTTGACCGTCAGCGGGGTCTTCTTGATAATCTCAAGCTGCAAACGGCGCATCTTCTCCTGCTCCTCATTGCGGCGCTTGCTGCCCATCGGAGCTTTCTTATCCTTACCCTTTTGCTTGTTTTTATTGCCGATCTTCTGCTTGCCGCCCGAATAATTCTGAACGCGCTCGCTGACGAGGTTATCCACACGGTCGTCAAAGCGGTCGGCGTTGACGGTAACCGCCTTCGTATCGACCACGCGGCGTTCCCGCTTGCGCTCCGGCTCTTTGGGCTTGGCGGGCGTCTCCTGCTTCGGCGCGTCCTGCTTCCGCGCGGCGGGGCTTGCAGGCTCCTGCTTTTCCGCTGCCTTCTGCGCGGGCTTGGCAGGCTCCGGCTTCGGCGCGACGGCAAACACCTCCGCGATCGAGCCGATCTGATGATGCAGCGTAATATGGTCAAACACCGCATTGAGCTGCTCGTCGGTCAGCACCTGCGTGTTGCTCTTCGGCTTTTCAAAATAAATCCCTATGATCTCGGCGATCTCCTTCGGCGCCATGCCGAAATCCGCCGCGACCTCCTTCACCCGATACTTTACTAAACTCATAAAGCCACCTCCGTGTTACTTTTTCCCATGCCGAACGTTGTAGCGGTGCGCCTTTTCCTCGGCGCGGCGCTTTTCCACGCGCTGCACCCGCACGTCCAGCTCCTGCAGCAGCCGCTCGTTTTCCTCCGTCTCCGGCAGCGTTTTCACAAACGCCTGTGCCAGTCGCACATCCAAAACCGCCGCGATCGCGCAGCTTGTTGTACCCAGCGCGTCGCCCAGCTCATCCTTCGTGTAGCGCAGGGTCATCAGCGGCTGCGCGGTTCCGGCTACGAAGCTCTTCGCCCGCCGAACGGTGTGCCCGCCGGCATCCGACGCCAGCAGCACCAGCCGCGCCTTCTTCGCTCTCGTTGCCGCGGCGACCGGCTCCTCGCCGAGCACCAGATTCCCGCCCTTGCGGGAGATTGCCAGCAAGCCGAGGCTCCTATCCAGCTCCATCCGTCTGCACCTCCATCTGCCTGAGCAGCTCCTCGTAAATCTCCGGAGGGATCTCCGCTTCCAGTGCGCGGGAAAGCGCCTTGGATTTGACCGCGCGCTTCAGACACTCCGCATCGGGACAGACATATGCGCCCCGACCGGACGCCTTGCCGCGCAAATCGACCGAAACGGTCCCCTCGGGGCTGCGGACCACGCGGATCAGCTCCTTCTTCGGCTTCATTTCCCGACAGCCGAGGCACTGCCGCAGGGGTATTTTCTTCGGCACGGTGTTCCCTCCTTCCGTGTGTTCCCGATTGAAATCGGGTTTATTCCTCCGCCTGCACAGGCTCCTCTGCCTGCGAAGCGGGCTTGATGTCGATCTTGCAGCCGGTCAGCCGAGCGGCGAGACGGGCGTTCTGTCCCTCCTTGCCGATGGCAAGGGAAAGCTGGTCGTCCGGAACGATCACGCGGCAAGCCTTCTGCCCCGGAAGCTGCGTCACGGAAATCACATCCGCAGGAGACAGCGCGGAAGCGACAAACGCGCAAATATCCTCCGACCATACGACAATATCCATCTTCTCGCCCTGTAATTCTTCAACAACCGCGTTGACACGGGCACCGCGTGTACCGACGCAGGCGCCGACAGGGTCGATGTTTTCCTCTGCGGCATAGACCGCCAGCTTCGTGCGGCTGCCCGGCTCCCGGGCGATGGAGCGGATCTCCACCGCGCCGGACTCGATCTCCGGCACCTCCAGCTCGAACAGGCGCTTTACCAGCGCGGGATGGGTGCGGGAAACCATGACCTGCGGACCGCGGTTGCTGCGGCGGACCTCCACGACATAGACGCGGATGAGGTCGCCCTCGACAAAGTGCTCCGAGCGGACCTGTTCGCCGACGGCAAGCAGCGCGTCGGTACGGTCGGTGCCCTGACCGACACGGACGATCATGTCGCCGCCGTTTTCGATGCGGTGGACCGTGCCGGTGAGGATCTCATGCTCCTTTGAGGAGAAGCTTTCGAACACCATGCCGCGCTCCGCCTCGCGGATGCCCTGAATGATGACCTGCTTCGCCGTCTGCGCCGCAATACGGCCGAACGCCTTCGTCTCGATGGGGACGTTGACCAGATCGCCGATCACGGCATTCTTTTCCAGCTTCCGCGCGGCATCGAGCGTGATCTCGGTCGAGGGGGTGATGACCTCGTCAACGACCTCCTTCTGCGCGTACATCCGCATCTCGTTTTCGTTCAGCTCGACATACACGTTGTCGGTATAGCCGTCTCTGTCCTTCTTGTAGGCGGCGACAAGCGCCTGGGTGATGCGCTCCACCATGTAGTCTACGGGGATGCCGCGTTCTTTTTCCAGTTGTCTCAACGCAGCAAAAATTTCAGCGTTCATGTTATCCTCCTCAGAATTCTACGCGAAGCCGCACGAGCGCGACCTCGGGTTTGTCAAATGTAAGCGCTCTGCCGCCGGCGGTGACGGTCACTCTGCCGTCGTCGTAGCCGATGAGCGTTCCGGCAAATTCCTTCTGCCCGTCGCGGGGGCGATACAAACGGACCTGCACGGGCGAGCCCATAAAGCGTTCAAAGTCGCTCGGGCGCTTGAGCACACGCTCCAAACCGGCGGAGCAGACCTCAAAACGGTAGCTCTCGGGGATCGGATCCTTCTCGTCCAGCACGGGATCGACCGCACGCGACACCGCCTCGCAGTCGTTGATGTCCACGCCGCCCTCCTTGTCAATGTACAGCCGCAGGAACCATTCGCCGCCCTCGCGGACGTATTCCACATCCCAAAGGCTGCATCCGTTCGCCTCGACCAGCGGCTCGGCAAACTGCCGAACCTGCTCGGTGATCTTCATATCCGACACCCCCTCAAAATAATCAAGAGAAAAGAGAGGGGACGTCCCCTCTCTTTAGTAAGATTTACTATTGATTAATTGCATTATAGCACTTTGATTTCCGAAATGCAAGGGCTTTTTTTAACTTTTTAATGCTTTTTCGCCCGTTTGAGAAAAATTTTCCGTTCGCTCTGTCTTTTTTCCGCACGACGTGATATAATGTAGCTCACAAAAATGCCGCGCTGCTTGATCGGAGGTCGCTTCTGCTATGAAAAAATCCCGTCTGCCCCAAATTCTTCCGGCAGTGATAACCCTGCTGGGAGCGCTGATCGGTTTCCTTGTCCGCCGCGTTCAGCTTGCCGTTGAGCTGCTGCCCGACGGAAGCCTTGCACCCGGCAGCTTTCTGCATATCGTTCTGACGGTCCTGACACTGCTTCTGATCGCGGCACTGATCGCGCTCCTGCTTCCGCTCAAGCGCAGTCCGCAGCTCAGCCCCTACTTTACCGAAGCCGTACTGCCCAATGCGCTCCAGCTCGTCGCTGCCGTCGGGCTGATCTGCGGCAACCTCCTGCTGTGGATTCAAGGACGCGAGCCGACGACCGCCCTTGCCACGCAGTCGCCTGCCGTTTCCGAGGCGCTGTCGGCAATTCTTGCACCGCTCGGTCTGCTCTCCGCAGTCTGCATCGGCGCCTTTGCCGTGCTGCGGCTGTGCGGAAGGAAGCCCTCGGCGCTGCTGTATATGATCGGGAGCATCTACCTTGTCGTGCGGCTGATTGTGAATTTCCAGGAGTGGAATACCGACCCGTCCGTTCACGACTATTGCTTCCAGCTACTTGCGGCGATCTGCTGTATGCTCAGCTTCTTCCAGCTTGCGGGCTTCTGCTTCGACCGCGGCAAGCGCCGCATGAGCCTGTTTTGGTGTCTGAACGCCGTGGTCTTTTGCGGCATTACCGTCGCCGACACCTTTGTTCACGGTGCAGCGGACGAGATACTGGTCAACGGCTCGCTGCAGCTCTCCCTCGCGGTCAGCAGTATGCAGCTTCTGTTTCCCCGTGGCGGGGAGGCTGTTAAATAACCCATCTGTATTGCGGCACAGGCTCTCCGAACAGCAGGTGCCGCAATAAGTTTTCAAGCAGAATACCGATGCCGCACAGCGGGAACCATAGCAGTGTGAACGGCAGACAGATCTGCCCCAGCAGGTTGAACGGCAGATGGGAATACGTCCACACGTTCATGTGCAGCACCATATTGACCAGAACGCCCGTCCAAAATTCAAAAAACGTGACGATCAGCGCACCGACCGCCATCTGCACCACCACGGGCGCGTGCCAGTATCGGTCCATCCCGCCGACGACGTAGAAGCACAGTGCCCCGAGCAGGAACATACTGCCGTGCGTCCAGCCGCGCCAAAGTAGCTCCACAAGACAGTAAAACATTCCGCCGATGTAAAAGACCACCGCTTCCTTCCAGATTTTGTATGCCTTAGCTTGCAATCCGATCACTCCTTGATTGTCGTTTTTCTTTGTATGCAACAAGTATGAACGCATTGCGGGAATTCCAAACATGAATTTTTTTCGGGAATTATCGGAAAAAGGCTTGACAAACCGCAGCGGATTCTATATAATCACCATGCGTTTCGCGAAAAATTAAAAAACGGCGGCATAGCTCAGTTGGTAGAGCACCCGGTTCATACCCGTGTTGTCATCTGTTCGAATCAGATTGCCGCTACCAGGCCCGTTGGTCAAGTGGTTAAGACACCGCCCTTTCACGGCGGTAACATGGGTTCGAGTCCCGTACGGGTCACCAAAACAACAGTGACACACCATTTGGTGTGTCACTGTTGTTTTGGTGACATGGGACTCGAATAATTGCAATAAACCTTCGTCGCAGCAGTAGGCGCTCGGATTCCTCACCATCCGATTCTATTCGTACACTATCGTAAACGTATACTCCCCCGTGCTTTCGCAGAGGCAGTGCAGCCTCGGAAAGGCGATCTCGCCGTTGCGAACCGTCTCGACCCTGCGCAGGTCGCCGCGAATTCCCGTCCCGAGATACTTCAGATACGCCTCCTTCGCCGTCCAGACCCGCAGAAAGCGTTCCGTGCCCTCACCGATCAGCGCCAGCTCCGACGGGGTGCAGACGCGCCGCAGCAGGCTCGGCGAAGCGGTGCGCGGTGTCTCAATATCCACACCCAGCGGCGTATCCCCGACCGCGCACAGCAGCCACTGCCCGCTGTGGGAAAGATTGAATTGCGGCGCGCGCTCGGCATACGGCTTCCCGAGCGGCGTATGCAAAAAGCGGAAGCGTTCGCCCTCCTCGCCCGTGTACTCCGACAAAAGCTCCCGCAGCAGCAGCTCGGCAGCCATGCGGATCGGTGTCGCGGACTGCGGCGGATGCAGTCGGGCATCAACAGGAAGCGCGTTATACCGCTCGTTCAGTTCTCTCGGGTCAAGCGCGGAAAGGCAGCGAAGGCGGTAGCGCATCAACGCTGCTCCGAGGGAAGCGCCGCTGCGGAGAAAACCGTCAGCAGCACGCCGCCGACAAGCAGCAGCAGATTCAGCGGCACCAACGCGATGTCGAAGCCGGTCGTCAGCAAAAATACGTTATAGATCAGCATACCCGCGCTGAGCAGGATCAGACAGATGCCGAAAAAAATCCGAAAAATATATTTTGCCATCGGAAAAACGCCTCCAATTGTTCGCCGACGCGGTTCGTGTCGGTTTTTCTCTGCCTTGATTATATTGGGGACGCGCGGTTTTGTCAACTAAAATCCGCCCGGCGGCTCGGTTTCCATAAAACCGCTCCTCTGTGCTGTGCAAAAGCCTGTGCAAGCTGTTGAAAACCGCGTGTTTTCGGCTCTCGGATTCCCCGATTTTATCCGAATTATGTAAACCATCCGTCGAAATCAGTCGAGGCTTGCAAAAAATTTTCAGTTTTTTAACAAAAAATACGGCTTACGGCTGGAAATTGTACCGCCTGTTGTGTTATAATCTATGCTGCGATTTTGTATATACCGATTTTCCGAATACAGGAGTTTTTCCATATGCTCGAATTACTATCCCCCGCCGGCTCCTTTGATGCGCTCCGAGCCGCCGTCTGCAACGGTGCGGACGCGGTGTATCTCGGGCTGACGGGCTTCAACGCGCGGCAGGGTGCGCGGAACTTTACCGTCGAGGAGCTGCCCGAGGCAGTGCGCTTCTGCCATATCCGCGGCGTCAAGGTCCACCTGACACTCAATACCCTCGTCTCCGACCGCGAGATGCCCGCTGCGGCAAAAACCGTTGCCGCGGCAGCCCGCGCAGGTGTCGATGCGTTCATCGTGCAGGACCTCGGGATGCTCGCGCTCTGCCATCAGGTCGCCCCTGCTGTCGAGCTGCACGCCTCGACGCAGATGAGCATTCACTCCCTTGAGGGCGTGCAGGAGGCGGCGGCACTCGGTGTATCGCGCGTTGTCTTGGCGCGGGAGCTTCCCCGTGAAGAAATTGCATATATCTGCCGCAACACCAATGTGGAGATTGAGGTTTTTGTCCACGGTGCGCTCTGCATGTGCTATTCCGGTCAGTGCTATATGTCGGCGCTCATCGGCCGCCGCTCGGGAAACCGCGGTCAGTGCGCACAGCCCTGCCGCCTGCCCTACGGCTATGATTTTTTTGAAGAAAAATATCCGCTCAGTCTCAAGGATAACTGCCTTGTGCAGTATCTGCGCGATCTGGATCAGCTCGGCGTCGCCAGCGTCAAGATTGAGGGGCGCATGAAGCGCCCGGAATACGTCGCAACGGTGACGGGCATTTATCGTGCGGCGCTGGACGGCGGCAATATCGGTCCGCACGCGATGGCGGCACTGCGCAGTGCCTTCTCCCGCGAGGGCTTTACGCAGGGCTACTATCTCGGGCAGAAGGGCGCGGAGATGTTCGGTCGCCGCACCGCCGTCTCCGACAACCGCGAGCTGATGCAGTCCGCGCGCGCCTCCTACGAGAACGTCGAGGCGCAGCGGGTCCCCGTGCAGTTTTACGCCATGATCTCGCGCGGAAATCCCGCCATGCTTGCCGCGCAGGACTTTGACGGCAATACCTGCAAGGCGGAGGGCGCAGTGCCGGAGGAGGCGCGGACAAAGGAGCTGACGATCCCCGAGCTTGAAGAGCGTCTTGCCAAAACAGGCGGAACGCCCTATCGCTGTGCGGGCGTAAAATGCGTGATCGACCGCGGGCTGAGCCTTTCGGCGGCGGAGATCAACCGTCTGCGGCGGGAGGTCTTGGCGCAGCTCTCCGCACTGCGCGGACGGACCGCACCCTGTGATGTCGGCACCTATACCGAGCCGCAGCATTTCGCGGGCAGCAAGGGCACGCCCGTGCTGACGGTCAGCGTCCTGCGGACGGAGCAGATCACGCCGAGGCTTCTCAAGGCGAAGCCCGCCGTTTTATACGCACCGCTGTCCGAGATCGTCGCGCAGCCGGAGCTTTATTCCCGTTTGGCGTCCAAGCTGACCTTGGCGGCGATCCTGCCGCGCGTGATTTGGAACAGTGAGGAAAACGGCGTTCTTTCCGCGCTGGATTCCGCCGTCCGCATCGGTGTGCGGCGGGTGTTGGCGGGTAATTTGGGGCAGGTCGCCCTTGCCCGCTCGAAAAATCTCGAAATTGCGGGCGATTTCGGGCTGAATGTTTTTAACTCCGCAACGATGAACACGCTGCGCCAGCTCGGTCTGACAACGGTGACCGCCTCCTTCGAGGCGATGCTGCCCCAGCTCCGCGATCTTTCCAAGCCGCTGCCGACCGAGCTTCTGATCTACGGGCGGCTGCCGCTGATGCTGACGGAAAACTGTCTGCTGAAAAACCGCGCCGGCGACTGCGCCTGCGAAACGGGTCCGGCGAAGCTCATCGACCGCACCGGAGAGGAATTCCGCGTCGTCCGCGACTGCGGTACCTGCCGCAGCGTCATTCTCAACGGTCGGAAGCTGTACCTGCTGGACAAGAAGAGCGAGCTGCGCAAGCTCGGTATGTGGGGCTTGCGGCTGGCGTTTACCACCGAAAATCCGTCGGAGATCGACAGCGTTTTGGCTGCATGGAGCGGCGAAGCGTTTTTTGACCCCGGCGCGTGTACCCGCGGGCTGTATCTGCGGGGCGTTGAATGAAACCTTGAAGGAGGAACCGAGCGATGGATATTATTCTTGCATCCGCATCCCCCCGTCGGCAGGAGCTTTTGCAGCGGATGGGGCTGGATTTTATCATTCGGACGGCGCCGCATGACGAGACGATGAACCTGTTTTCCACGCCGTCGGACGAGGTAGCGCGCGTCAGCCGGCTCAAGGCGCAGGCGGTCTATCCGCTGTGCCACGAGGACGACATTATCGTCGCGGCGGACACCATCGTCGTATGCGACGGGCGCATCATGGGCAAGCCGCGTTCGGAAAACGACGCCTTTTCCATGCTGCGGCGCCTCTCCGGCCGGGAGCATCAGGTCATGACCGGTCTGACCGTCGCGCAGGGCGACAACACCGAGACGGTGACCGTAACAACGACGCTGCGCTTCCGCCCACTGTCCGACACGGAGATCCGCAACTACATTGCAACCGGCGAGCCGATGGACAAGGCGGGCGCTTACGGAATCCAGGGGATCGCGTCCATGTTCGTCGTCGGACTGGACGGCGATTACTACAATGTCATGGGTCTGCCCGTCTGCACGCTGACGCTGATGCTGCGCAAGCACGGCGTAAAGCTGCTGGGCTGCTGAGGTACGCGCCGTGAAGAAACAGTTTTCCGGTCGCGTTAAGCTCATTATGCTGCTGGCGGTGGTGCTGGCAGTGGTAACGGCGATCGTCTCGGCGCTGTTCGGGGCGACATGGGCGCAGAAGGCGGTACAGGCGGTCATTACGCCCATCCGCAGCGGCGTCAGCTCCATCACGCGGCAGGCGGAGCGCTACTACAACTACCTGTTCGGCTATGAATCGCTGGAGGCGGACAACGAATATCTGCGCAAGCGAGTTGCCGAGATCGAGGACGAAATGCGCAAGGCGGACTCGTTGGAGCGTGAAAATCAGCGCTACCGCGAGCTGCTGCATCTGAAGGACGAGCACATTGACTACGAGCTGTGCGACGCCTATATCAACTCGTGGGACTCCTCCAACTTCAAGAGCGGCTTCTCCATCGGCAAGGGTACCAACGCCGGCTTGGAGGAGGGCATGGTCGTTATCACCGAGTACAACCAGGTCATCGGCATCATCAAGGAGGTCGGTCCGAACTGGGCAAACGTGACGACGGTACTGGATTCGTCGCTGGAGATCAGCGCGAGCGTCGCCTCGTCGGGCTACACGGGCGTTGTGCAGGGCAGCTACAATGAGGACGAGCGCGGCAAGCTGCGCATGAAATATCTGCCGAGCGAGGCGGTGCTGCGCAATAACGATCAGGTCGTCACCACCGGCTCCACGGTCTACCCCAAGGGCTTGGTGATCGGCTATGTGGAGGATGCGGGTTACGACGAGACGGGCGTGGCAAAGTTCGCGCTTCTGACCCCCGCCGCCGACTTTGACAATTTGGAGCAGGTCTTCATCCTCACGCAATTCACGAACGAATGAAAAAGGGAGCCGTGCCGTAATGCTGGATAAACTCTATATCACCCCGCGGCAATGGCTGCATTTTCTGCGCTGGGCGCTGTATTCGCTGCTGTTGCTGCTGGTCATCATGCTGCAAACGGTCGTGCTGGCGGGTCGTGTTTCCGTCTGCCCGGACTTTGTTCCGATGGTGATCGTCTGCGTCTGCCTGCGGGAGGGACCGGAGCGCGGCGGTACGTTTGCGCTGATCGCCTCCCTGCTGTGGTGTCTTTCCGGCGCGGATCAGGGCAGCGTGGCGATTGCCGTGCTGACGATCGTTCCCGTCGCCGGTGCGCTCATCAGCCGCGCCGTGCTGACCAACCGCTTTATCCCCTGTCTCATTATTGCCTTTGCAACGGTGCTGATCGAGCAGTCGATCATGTTTTTCCTCAAGTTCTTTTTCAACAACGCATCGGGCGTGCTGTTTTTCACAAAGCTGCTGCCGTGCGTGCTGATCTCCACCCTTGCCCAGCCGCCGATCTACCTGCTGGTCAAGCGTATTGCAAAAATCGGAGAGCGTTATGAATCAACATAAATTTTCCTTCCGCGTGGGTCTTCTGCTGATCCTCGTCGCGGTCATGTCCGCCGTGTTCCTTGTGCAGCTTTACCATGTGCAGGTCACGGAGGCATCGGACGAGAGCGGCGCCCCCGCAAACTCCTTCACCTACTACACCCGCGTCACGGCGGCACGCGGCGAAATCCTCGACCGCAACGGCAACGTGCTGGTCGGCAACCGCGCGTCGTTCAATCTGGCGCTGGTCGCGGACGTTCTGGTCAATTCCGACGATCCGAACGAATATCTCCGTCAGCTCGTCGTCCTTTGCCGCGAGCGCGGGCTGGAGTACGCCGACCACTTCCCCGTGACCATGGAGAAGCCCTACGAATACACCACCGACGAATACAGCTCCACATGGAACGGTTATTTCAAGGATTTCCTGCAAGCCCGCGACTGGGACAGCGACATCTCCGCGCCGCAGCTTGTCAAGCGGATGCGCGAGCGCTACGACATCCCCGTGGACTGGTCGGAGGAGGATGCCCGCGCGGTCGTCTCCATCCGCTATGAGATGGCGCTGCGCTACTGCACCATCCTTCCCACCTATATCTTCCTGGAGGACGTGGATTCCGCGTCGCTGGCGGCGATCACCGACCTGAACGTTCCCGGTCTGAACGTGGAAACCTCTACCGTCCGCGAATATTACACCGACCGTGCGCCGCACATTCTCGGCTACACGGGCAAGATGGACAGGGACGAGTGGGCATACTACAAGGACCTCGACTATGAAATGGACGCGACGGTCGGTAAGGCGGGACTGGAGCGGGCATTTGAAGAGCAGCTCCACGGCAGAGACGGACTGAGAAAGACCGTCATTTCCGCCGACGGCACCATTTTGGAGGAATCCTACGTCACCGAGCCGATCGCCGGCAACAACGTCGAGCTTTCCATCGACCTCAATTTGCAGGCGACGGCGGAGGATAAGTTAGAGGAAATGATCCTTTGGCTGCGGGAAAACGGTCTCGGCAGCAAAAAACAGGGCATGGATGCCGAGGGCGGCGCGTGCGTTGTGATGAAGGTCAAGACCGGTGAAATCCTTGCCAGCGCCAGCTATCCCGACTACGACCTGAAAACCTTCTCCGAGAACTACAACGAGCTGCTGACCGCCGAGTATGATCCGCTGATCAACCGCGTGACGCAGGGCTTGTATCCCCCCGGCTCGATCTTCAAAATGGTCACGACGGTCGCCGCCATCGACAGCGGTGTGATCGACCGCTATTTCCAGGTCGAGGACAAGGGTATTTATATGCGCTTTGCCGACGTCGGCTACTACCCGCGCTGTATGCTCTATACGACCGCAGGCGCAAGCCACGGCGTTATCAACTGTATGCAGGCGCTCGCCGTCTCCTGCAACTACTATTTCTATGAGATCGGCTGGCTGGCGGGCATCGACAAGATCGATGCGACGGCGAAGGCGCTGGGGCTCGGCGAATCGACGGGCGTGGAGATCTACGAGGAGATCGGTCACCGTGCCAATCCCGAGGTCAAGGACAAGCTCTATACCGGCGACTACAGCGTCTGGTACGGCGGCGACGTCGTTTCCGCAGCGATCGGTCAGTCCGAGCACCTGTACACCCCGCTGCAGCTTTGCAGCTACGTCTGCGCACTGGCAAACAAGGGCATCCGCTATCAGGCGACCTTCCTGCGGCGCGTGATCTCCGCCGACTATCAGGAGCTGATGGAGGAAAAGCAGCCCACCGTGATGAGCACGCTGGATATTTCCGACGAAGCCTACGCCGCGTATTCCGAGGGTATGCGCATGAGCGTCACGGAATGGAACGGCACCTCCCATTCCGTGTTCAGCGACTATCCCATTAAGGTCTGCGCCAAGACCGGTACGGCGGAACACGGCTCCGGCGGCTCGGACAACGGCTCTTACGTCCTCTACGCGCCGATGGATGACCCTGAGATTGCCATTATGATCTATGTACAGAAGGGCGCTCAGGGCGGTAACCTCGGCAGAATCGCCAAGTCCATTCTTGACGTCTACTTCTCCGCAAGCAGCGCGGTCGATACCGTGCCGTTTGAAAACCGCGTGGATTGATACCATAAAAGTCGGGGTCAGGCAAACCGCCTGACCCCAACCAGCGTGTCGAAAAACCTCCCCCGTGTCATTCCGAAGCCGTAGCCGTTGGCGACAAAGGAGCCT
>OLSB01002083.1_pt1 | contig 17479 bp, 15 predicted proteins | sample 1672071 | NCBI WGS metagenome assembly OLSB01 (sample SAMEA3136642, study PRJEB25190) | human gut metagenome | biome: human gut; feature: human-associated habitat; material: faeces | place: Austria | collected 2013 | reverse complement strand
AGGACTATATCATCCCCAAGGCCTTCGACCACCGCGTCGGCCCCGCCGTCGCCAAAGCCGTCGCCGAAGCCGCGAGAAGAACCGGCGCGGCAAGGATCTGAGCGGAATACAGGAGGCTGACCCATGCAACTGGAATTTGGATATGGCAATGGCGTGCAGACCGTGGAGCTTCCGCAGGAGAATCTGCTAGGTGTCCTCCATGCCGCCCCCATCGGGCATGAACGCCGGGGGCCGGATGCGGTCTCGTGGGCACTGGCGCACCCGATCGGCTCAGCACCGCTCCATGCGCTGGCCAGACCCGGCCAGAGGATTGCGATCGTCACCAGCGATATCACGCGTCCCCTGCCCTCTTATCAGATCCTCCCCGGCGTTCTGGACGAGCTGTACCGGGCGGGCGTCCGGCCGGAGGACATCACTGTCGTCCTGGCGCTCGGCTCGCACCGGAAGCACACGCCGGAGGAGGTCATCCGTCTGGTCGGCCGGGAATGCTATGAGACGGTCCGCTGCATCGACTCCGATGCGGCCGACTGCATCCACCTGGGCGACACCGCACACGGAACGCCGGTGGACATCACCCGCGCAGTCGCGGAAGCCGATTTCCGGATCTGCCTGGGCAACATCGAGTTTCATTATTTTGCCGGATATTCCGGCGGCGCGAAGGCCATCATGCCCGGCGTTTCCACGCCGCTGGCCATCCAGGCCAACCACCGGCTCATGGTCTCGCCGCTGTCCTGCGCCGGCCGTCTGGACGGGAACCCCGTCCGCGAGGATCTGGAGGAAGCCGCCGCGATCTGCGGCGTGGATTTCATCGTCAATGTCGTTCTGGACGAGCACAAGCAGATCGTCTATGCCGTGGCCGGCGACGTGACCCGCGCGCATCGCGCGGGCTGCGCCTATCTCGACCGGATGTACCGCTGCCCCATCCCGGAAAAGGCGGACATCGTTCTGGTCAGCCAGGGCGGCGCGCCGAAGGACGCCAATCTGTACCAGACGCAAAAGGCGCTGGACAACGCAAAGCACGCCGTCAAGGACGGCGGCACCATCATCCTGATCGGCGCCTGCCCGGAGGGCCTGGGCAGCAAGACCTTTTCTGACTGGCTGCTCGCCGCGCCGACCGCGCATTCCATGGTAGAGCGCATCTCCCGCGATTTCCAGCTGGGCGGGCACAAGGCGGCCGCCATCGCGATGGTGCTGGAGAAGGCGTCCATCGACCTGATCTCGGAAATGGACGACGACTTTGTCCGCCGCATCTTCCTCGAGCCAAAGCCCTCTGCCCAGGCGGCGCTGGACGCCGCCTTCCGGAAATACGGCCCCTCCGCCACCGTCCTCGCCATGCCCCACGGCGGCTCAACACTGCCGTATCTGCAGGACGCAGGCCCCGATCACAGCCGGACATAACAAATTGAAAAGCAGCCGATCTCAAATGAGACCGGCTGCTTTTTCAGACAATATGCAAGTTCAGGCCCAGACGCTCAGGCCCATGTGATACCACTTCAGGCGCTCGGGCGTAATGACGGTGCAGCCCGGCACGCGCGCGTGTACGGCGCGCTCCATCTCCTCGATCCGCGGCAGATACACGTCCTCGCTCATGGCCAGATCCATATGGTGCGGGATGAGCACCTTCACGCCGCCCGCCTCGGCCATGGCCGCCAGATCCTCCGGCGTCTGCTTGGTGAACTGCATGATGGCGATATCCGGCTTCAGCTCGCGGATGATCCCGAGCTGCTCCGGGGTGGCGTTGCTGCCCCAGAACATGATCTTCAGCCCGCCGGGCGTCGTGATCAGATAATCGCGGTATTCCAGATCGCCGAAATTGCCGCACGCCAGCCGCTGCGGCGTGTTGACCCACGGGCGCTGGTGCGCCGGGTCGGTCAGGTCCGCATGTGTGCAGTGCTGGTTCGTATGGCGGGCAAACAGCGCGCGCACCCGCGCGCCGCCGAAGTCCAGCTCCAGATTCGGCGTGACCGGGTAGACGTCATGCGGGTTCGCATTGAGCATCTCGATCAGCGCCGGGGCGCTCAGCTCGCCGCAGAGCACCGGGCAGTGAAATTTCTCCATCACATACGCCAGATCGGTGATATGGTCCCAGTGCGTGTGCGACAGCAGCACGATATCTGCGCCCTCGATGACCTCCGGGCCGAAGGGCGCACGCGGGCTTTCGCCGATGCACGGGTCGATCACGATCCGAAAATCACCGACACGGATCTCAAAGCAGGCGATCGTCAGCCAGCGGATGGAGACCTCCGGCCGGAGCTGCGGTTGCTCGATCAGCATAATATCTCTCCCTTTTCATTGCATTCCCGGCGCAGATGCGCCGGTTTTTCTTTTGTTTGTCTGCAGCCGCGCACAAAGCACAGCCCCTGCCGCCGCCGTCGCGGCCAGCAGACCGAAGGCTCCGCCAAGGCCCATCCCATCGCAGGCCGCGCCCATCAGGACGGGATAAACGATCCCCCCGATGCCGCAGCCCGCGCTCATAACGCCAGCCGCGCCCGCACCGGCCTCCGGGAACAGCCCGGTCGCCTGCGCAACGAGCGTGGACCAGATCGGGCCGTAGGAAAAGCCCGCCGCGAAGCAGCACACGAGCGACACCGTCGGGTTTTTAGACACGGCCAGCACCAGCAAGAATGCCGCGCTTGCAAGAAAGCAGCCGATGAGCGTCTTCTTCGGGTCGCGCAGAACGGCGCTGAACAGCATCCGGGACACGGTCATGCCGATCCAATAGGCCGAGATCGCAGCGGCTGCAAGATCTCCCGCCGACAGGCGCACGGAAAACAGGCTCTCAGCAAAATAGCTGATGCCGTTTTCCAGCCCGACATACAGCAAAATTGAGAAAAACAGCAGCCGGAACGCGCGCGAGGCGAAAAAGTTCGTCTGTGCCGTTGCCTCCCGCTGCGTGACGGTCTGCCGTTTCGGGAACACCGTGAGCAGAAGCAGCAGCGCCAGCAGCGTATAGGCTGCCGCGCAGATCAGAAACGGCAGCCGCCAGCTTGCATGGCGGCTTTTCTGCAGCCACTGCACCAGAAACGGGCTGATCACCGCGCCGAGCGAGAGCAGCGCCTGTGACAGATTGATATAGCGCGCGCCCTTCTCCGCGTCCAGCTCGGATAAAACGGCGGACGATACGCTCTCGCACACACTGTAGCCCGCGCCGACACAGACCGCACCGATCACATACACGCCGAGGTTTTTGGAAAGCCCCGCCAAGAAGCAACCCGCGGCGAAAACCGCCGCGAAGATACACAGCACCGGCTTTTTCCCGATCCGGTCCGCCAGCGCGCCCAGCACGACCGGCAGCACGACCGCCGCGACATGCTGCGCGGCCACCAGTCCGCCCATGCCCGCGGCATTCTGGCCGTATTCGCGCGAGACCTCGCTGATGACGAGCTGCACACCGCCGAGATAAAAGCCGTAGAAGAACAGCACCGTGCAGAGCAGCGCCAGCACCCACCCGGGGCGCAGTTTTGTTTTCATGTTTCCTCCGCGACCTCCACAGCCGCGCCGGTCGCGCGAATCTCGTCCAGCTCCTCCGGCTTGGCCCCGCTGTCGGTGATGACCGTGAAGCGGTCATCCAGTCGACAGATCCCGGTGAAGCCCGCGCGTCCGACCTTGCGGCGGTCGGCGGCGATGATCGCCCGGTGTGCCTGCTGGATCATGATTCGGTTGACCATGGCTTCCTCCGCGTGATAGGTCGTGATGCCCTGCACGGCGTTTACGCCGTCCACGGACAAGATCGCCCACGCGGGCTGATAGCGCCCGAGCTGCTGCACGGCGTCGTCGCCGAACGTAAAGCCGTAGATCGCGTTGATCTCGCCGCCCAGCAGCACGACGTGCGTCTCCGGATACCCGGCCAGCACCTCCGCCGCGCGGATGGAGTTGGTCACGACACAAAGGCGCTTGCGGGCGCAGAGCGACTCGGCCACGCGCAGCGTGGTCGAGCCGGAATTGAGGAACAGCGTATCGCCGTCCTGAATGTGCGATAGCACCTTGGCAGCAATGGCGCGCTTCTGTGCGGCAAGCGCGTCCGGAGCGGCCTCCTGCACAGGCGTCTGTACCGGCTGCGCCGGGATGGCGATCGCACCGCCGGGGATGCGCACGAGGCGGTTTTCCGCCGCCATCGTGTCCAGATCCGTGCGGATCGTCGTCTGCGTCGCGTTCAGGAGCCCACTCAGCTCCGCGACCGTTACCTGTCCGTTCTGCGCCAGAAGCTCCAGAATCCGCTTTCTGCGAATGTCGATCTTCAGTCTGCCTGCTGCCATAGCTTACACGTCCTTTTTCCTTATAGGGCTTTATGATTGAGCCGCTCGCCGACCGCTCCGCCCGGATGGATGAGGGCGAACTGTTCGGCCTGATAGCCCGTTTCTTCGATGAGCGCTGCCTGCAGCGCGTGGAAGATCATGCAGAGGGCCGTCGTGGACGTCGTACCCTGCGCGTTCCACTTGTCCGTCTCGCGGTTCACATGCTGCTTGAGCACGACGTCCGCTGCCTGCGCCAGCGGCGATTCCAGATTCTCTGTCACCGTGATGATCGACACGCCCTTGGCTTTGCAGATGTCCACGATGGGCAGCAGCTCCTTCGTCTTGCCGCCGCGGGAGGCGAAGACCATCACGTCGCCCTGCTGCAAAAAGCCGGTCGCGCCGTGGACGGCCTCGGCTGGCGAAATAAACCGAGCCGGCCGCTCGATGCAGCACATGAGGTGCGCAAAGTGCTGGCAGATGATGCCGGAATGTCCGCAGCCTGCAGCGCCGATGCGCGGGGCCTGCGCCAGCAAATGCACTGCCCGCGCAAACGCGACCTCGTCGAAATAATTCTTCATCTCCTGAATGCACTGCGCTTCGATGTCATACGCGGCCCTTGCCGCCTGAATGGATTCCACTTTCACAGAATATCCCTCCTGAGATTTGTTCTGCGAACAGTGTAACACAAATATTATTTGCTTTCAAGGGATTTCATTTTGTGATTCGCTGATTTTCTATGCTGAATTTTGTGTAAAACGCAGAAATCAGCAAATATCATTGACGCATACGCAAATATGACTTATAATTGGCCTATCTGAGGAAATGAGGTGACCGTATGAACCAGCATACCATCCGCGCGCCGTTTTTTGAGATCGGGCCGAAATCCTACCTCTACGGGCAGGACGTTGTCGACCTTGCGATCGCTGCCGACAAAGCCTCTGAGAAATACGGCGTCGATATCATTTTCACCACGCCGATCGTCTCGATCAGCGCGGTCAAAGCCGCCACCAAGCATATCCACGTCTTTGCCCCGCATATGGACCCGCTGGAGCCGGGACGCGGCCTTGCCGACATTCTGCCGGAATCGCTGGTCGCCGCAGGCGCAGAGGGCGTCATGCTCAATCATGTGGAAAAGCCGCTGACGCTGGGCGTCCTGAAAAAGACGATCGAGCGCGCCAAGGAGGTCGGCCTGACCACCATCGTCTGCGCGGACTCCATCGTAGAGGCCAGCATGATCGCCAAGCTGAACCCCGATATCATCGTGGCTGAGCCCAGTGAGCTGATCGGCACGGGCCTCACCAGCGGCCCGGAATACGTGGAAGCTGCCAGCCGCGGCGTGAAGGAGGTCAACCCCGACATTCTGGTGCTGACCGCCGCCGGTATTTCCAACGGACAGGACGTTTACAACACCATCATCGCAGGCGCTGACGCGACCGGTTCTTCCTCCGGCGTTGCCAAGGCTGCCGACCGCGCGGCCATGGTCGACGAGATGATCGCCGCCGTGCGCAGGGCTTGGGATGAAAGACATACAAAATAATATATAACAAATTGATTTGGAGGTCAAACACAATGGAATTCAAGGTTTATCAGAAAGAACTCGAGCTGCAGTCCCGTGGGTGGATCCCCACCTTCCATGACGTGTCCCGCGAGGTCGTCGAGATCGTCAAGGAGTCCGGCATCAAGAACGGCACGGTCTGCATCGCGTCGCATCACACCACCTGCTCCGTCATGATCCAGGAGTGCTCCCACGATATCGATTCGTTCGATCTGGAATACCTGCAGCACGATCTGCTCGACATCATGCGCAAGATGATCCCCGACTTCGCCGAGGAGCATCAGTACCGTCACCCCGGCCCCATCCATACGCAGTTTGGCCGCTATGTCAATGAGCCGGGCGACTACACCAGCATGAACACCGACGGCCACCTGCGCTCCGTCTTCTTCGGCCGCAGCGAGACCATGACCATCAAGGACGGCGTCCTCGATGGCGGCGAGTTTGCCCACATCTACTTCATCGACTGGGATCACGTCCGCGCCCGTCATCGTCAGCTGAACGTCACCGTTATGGGCACGACGGAAGACGTGAACGACCGCAAGTTCCACGGCGGTCAGACCATCAACACCCTCCGCAAATACACCGACGAAGAAAAAGCCCACGACGTCCACTACACCCTCCAGCTCGACGCGAGAGAGTTCTGAGAAGTCCTTTCATCGCCCGAACCCGGCCAGCCGGGTCCGGGCGATTTTTTTATGGTTTCCCTCTTGACATCAGTTGTCTACTCGTGTAGAATTGCATTACATTCTACACCAGTAGACAGGAGGTTTTACACATGGACATTCCAAAGATCCATGAGGGCGAATACCGCTTCTGCCTGATCCTATGGAAGCACGAGCCGGTCACCGCAGCGCAGCTGGCGAAGCTTTGTCAGGAGCAGCTGGGCTGGAAGCGGACGACGACCTACACCATCATCAAGCGGCTGGGCGAGCGCGGGATCCTGAAAAACGAGAACGGGCTCGTCACCGCGTTGGTCTCCCGGGATGAAGCGCAGGCCTGTGAGATCGACGAGCTGGTCGAGAAAAAGTTCGAGGGGTCTCTGCCGACCTTCATCGCCGCGTTTACCAGGCGGCAGGATCTGTCGGACCGGGAGCTGGACGAGGTCCAGCAGATGATCGACCGCATCCGGAGAGGAGAAACACGATGAATACCGCCTTGTTCAGCGGCTCCGATCTGGACGTCGTCTTTTCCCTCGTCCTTACCATGAGCCTCTCGGCCAGCTGGATCGCGGCAGCGGTGCTGGTGCTGCGGCTGTGCCTGAAACGGGCGCCGAAGTGGGTAAACGTGCTGCTCTGGGGCATCGTCGCGGTGCGGCTGGTGCTGCCGTTCTCCATCGAAAGCCCGCTGAGTCTGCTGCCGCGCACGGAGGCCATTCTCCCGGCCGTCACGGCGCAGCCGATCCAGACCGGGACGGCTCCGGCGGTCGGCGGCGCGGCAGCGATCGCCTCCGGCGCGGCCATGCGCAGTCAGCCGGGCTGGACCACGATCCTGGCGTGGGTCTGGCTCGTGGGGATCGCCGTGCTGCTTCTGTACACCTGGATCAGCACGCAGCGGCTGCGGCGCAAAGTCCGCGAGGCCGTCCGCCTGCGGGGGAACATCTACGAGACCGAGCATATCGACTCGCCGTTCGTGCTCGGCGTGCTCCGGCCACGGATCTATCTGCCCTACCACATGGACAGCCGCGACCGGGAGCAGGTCATCGCCCACGAGCAGGCACATCTGCGCCGCGGGGATCACGTGTGGAAGCCGCTGGGCTTTCTGCTGCTGACGATCCACTGGTTCAATCCCCTGCTGTGGCTCAGCTATGTGCTGCTGTGCCGGGATATCGAGCTGGCATGCGACGAAAAAGTAATCAAAAACCTAAGCTGCGGGCAGCGGGCCGACTATATGCAGGCCCTTGTCACGTGCAGTGTGAACCGCCGCAGAATTGCGGCCTGCCCGCTCGCCTTCGGCGAGATCGGGGTAAAGGAGCGTGTAAGATCTGTGATGAACTACAAAAAACCGACTTTCTGGATCATTCTTCTGGCCGTCGCCGCCTGCGTTGTCCTGGCCGTCTGCTTTCTGACGAATCCGATCGGCTTCCGATATGACGCAGCAGCCGACCCTATCGTCTCCGCAAAGTATTTTGACGCGCGAAACCATACCGACCCGATCGCTGTGGATCTGTCCGCGGCCCAGATCGACGAGCTGAGCTCCCGGCTGGACGGACTGAAAAACGCGAAAACGAGCGATACCCTCGCCGGTTGGACGCCGATGTATCAGATCAGCGCGCAGCTGCAGGATGGGTCCTATATCCGGGCCAACGGATATTCCAGTGCGGACGACACGCAGGTGGATATCGAATGGAACGGCGTGCACTATCTGGTGACCGACCGGGAGTTTCAGGACTATCTGAGCCGGGTCTGTGCCGGCGTGGACGTTGCAGCGGCGGAGGAGGCCTCTGCAAGGGAAACGCCCGCCCTGCCCGCAGATACGAACTCGGCAGAGCCGGAGCAGCCCACCGAAAGCGATGCGCTGGGAGAGAAGCTGGCCGAAACGGAAACCAAAGCGGAAGCCCTCGACCACGATCCGGTGCTGGACGACGCGATCAGCAAAGCAGTCCTGGATCATTACGCGGACGCCGTGCAGCCCGGGCAGATCCATGTGGAGAGCCACGTCCTTCTGGCGCAGGACGACAGCAGCGCCGACACGATCACCGTATATCTGCTCGTCCTGCAGGAGACATACAGCGCAGACAGCGAGACGCTCACGATGGAAAACGGCAGCTACGTCCCCACGGCCATCACATTCTCTCTCAGCACCTCCAGCGGCCCCACCCCGCTTGAATACTGGGAGCCCAGCGACGGCAGCTATTCCGACGACATCCGCGCCAAATTCCCCGCCGCCGCAGCCGAAGAAGCCCTGAACGACCAGGCCTACATCGACGCCCTTCGCTCCGCCTGCGAAGAACAGGCCCAAAAAGCACGGACAAGCACGCAGGGATAAAGCCCCTTCCTGCCGGAAGCGCAAATACAGATAACAGCATAAAAAACCCGATGTGCGGTGCACATCGGGTTTTTCGGAGGGAAATTTGTCTGTCTGTATTACTTGCGTACTTCTACGCCGGTAATCCGTTCATAGTATTTGAGGATCGCGCTGTGGTCGCTCTGGCCGTCGCCGTTGTTGTGCAGCCACTGCAGCATCTCCTGCACCTGCGCGGTCAGCAGCATCGGCGTGCCGAGGCCGTGGCCGGTATCGAGGGCGTTGTTGAGGTCCTTGATATGCAGGTCGATCTTGAAGCCGGGCTTGAAGTTGCCGTCCATCATCATCGGGACCTTCGCATCCATGACCGTCGAACCGGCCAGACCGCCGCGGATGGCCGCGAAGACCTTCTCCGGGTTGACACCGGCCATGGTCGAGAGCGAGTACGCCTCGGCGCAGGCCGCGATGTTGCAGGCGACGATGATCTGGTTGGCCTGCTTCACGGTGTTGCCCGCGCCGTTGACGTCGCCGCAGTGGACCACGGACGCGCCCATGACCTTCAGCAGGTCGAAATACTTGTCAAACAGTGCCTTCGGGCCGCCGCACATGATCGACAGCGTGCCGTCGATGGCCTTGGGCTCGCCGCCGGAGACCGGCGCATCCATCATATGGATACCGGCCTTTTCGCACTCCGCCGCGATCGCCTTGGACTCCAGCGGGGCAATGGAGCTCATGTCGATGACATCCAGACCCTCGTGCGCCCCTTCGGCCACGCCGCCCTTGCCGAGCACAGCTGCGCGCACGTGCGGGGAATTGGGCACCATGGTGATGACGACATCGCTCTTCGAGGCAACGTCCGCATTGCTCTCGCCGCGGGCTGCGCCGCAGGAGACGACGTCATCGAGCGCTTCCTTCGCAAACGGGTCAAACGCCGTCACTGCGTAGCCCGCCTTCAGCAGATTCTTGCACATGGGTCTGCCCATGATGCCAAGACCGATAAAACCAACTTTATACATACTTCAACGCATCCTTTCTGTTAGATCCAACGGTTTGTTTTTTTATTGGAGAGATAGGTCTCCAGCGGGGCCCAGCCGGTCTCGTTGAACTGGCTCAGGAGCTTCTGGGCCACGCCGTAGGTGATGAACTCCGACGGCTTCATGCCGTCCGGCTCGTAGGCGCGGACGAATTCGGGGATCTTCCTCAGCTGATCCAGGATATCCTGCGGGACCGGATTCGAGATCCGCTCCTCCTGCGGGGGATCCGCCGCGAGGATCATGTCCTGCACGCGGGTGTTGATCGTGTACAGGAGCTTGCCGCCGGCCATCTCCGTCAGGTGATAAGCGCCGCGAAGGCCGGCCGGCATGATGACCGCGTCATAGCCGCGCTGTTCAAAAATCTGATAGGTACGCTTGGCAACGGCGAGGCCAGCCATCGTGATGACCGACTCATCCAGCCCAAGCTTCATATCCTGCGCAACATCGCGCAGATAATCGTCCAGACGGCCGACCTGCTGCACGACGATGCACAGCGGGGGCTTTACGCCCGCGGCCAGCGCCTTCTGCTTGCCGCGCGCATAGGCCTCGGCCACGGCGATCGCCTGCGAGACGGAGACATTGATCGTGGCGCAGATGGGAATGCCCTCTTCCGCCAGATGCTCGATCACCTCGATACCGGCCGCGGTCGCGGGAAGCTTGACGGCGATATTTTCCGCCCATGAGTGGACGCGCCGCGCCTGCGCGAGCATGCCCTCGGCGTCGCCGGCCCGCGTGGGGTTCAGCTGGCCGAGCGCGTAGCCGTCCGCGCCGTTCGTCCGCTCGTAAACCGGGCGGACCTTTTCCGCCGCATAAGTCGCAACGAGCTTCAAAAGCGGCTCTGCGCGTGCTTCCGGCTCAAAATCGTCGCCGAGCGCCACGACCTTCGGGTTCCAGAATTCCGGCTGGGACTGGAACGAGCGGAAGGTCAGGACCGGGTTCGTCGTCACGCCGGTCGCGCCGCGCCGGATCGCCAGCTCGATCTCATCCGGGTTGCCGGAGTCGTGCCACCACCGGGTCGGGGTGCACTGGTTGATCCACTCCAAATAGTTCATATCGGTACCTCTGCTCAGAATTTAAAATTGACCAGCGGGTTCCAGCCGTCGTTGATAAACTGATCGGTCGTGCGGTTGGCAGAGCCGAAGGTGATGAACTGCTCGCGGGTCATGCCGTCCTCGAGATAAGCCTTGCGGAACTCCGGCATGGTCATCAGGCGGTCGATCACGTCCTGCGCGACCGGAACATCGATGCGTTCTTCGCACTTCGTGTCGCTCGGGAGCATCTTGACGATCTTCGGGGCAATGGAGAAGATCATCTTCGCGCCGGCCAGCTCAATGATCTGGTTTGCGCCGCGGCAGCCCGCGGGCATCAGGTAGGTGTCATAGCCGCGCTCGTTGAAGATGCGGTAGGCTTTTTTCAGGCAGGCGATACCGGCCTGGGTGATATCGCTCTCGCTGACGGCTGCGCCGCTGTCGTGCGCAACGTCGCGCAGGTAGTCATCCAGACGGCCGCACATCAGAACGGCAATGGTCAGGCCCGGCTTGATGCCGTTCTGCTTTGCACGCTCCTTGCCGCGGGCTGCAGCCTCGCCGACGGCGAGGACCTGCGGGACGGTGAAGCTGACGGTGGCTGCGACGTTCAGGCCCAGCGCCGCGCATTCCTCATACGCCTTGATACCGGCGTTGGTCGCGGGCATCTTGACCACGATATTCGGCGCCCAGGAGGCGAGGATCTTCGCCTGCTCGATCATATACTCCGCATCGCCGGTCTTGTTGGGGTTCGTCTGCGCGCAGACATAGCCTTCGCCGGGGACGCCCTTTTCGAAGATCGGGCGGGTCTGCTCAGCATAATAGCCGGTCACGCACTGCATGAGCGCGTAGACCTTCTCGTCGCCCTTCAGATCCTGCGGGGTGGCCGCGAGGCGCTCGGCCCAGAATGCACGGTCGCCGTTCAGCGTGGACTGGATCAAAAACGGGTTGGTCGTCATGCCGGTGGCGCCGTTGGCAAAAGCAGCCTGCTGCTCTGCGCGGACGGCGGAATCATGCCAGTAGATAGACTTTGTCTGGCTGCTGAACCACTGCAGGTATTTATGTTCGTTATTCATAACTATGTGTCTCCTTTGCGGATCCGGCCGCAATGCCGGACCGGGTACGATCAATGTGTAGTTGGTATTGGCTGCGCAGCGGATGCGCCGCCGGTCGACTCGCGGACCACGAGCTTGCTCTGCAGCAGGATCTCCCGCGCGGGAGAAGCCGGCTTTTTGATGCGCTCGACCAGCAGCTGCGCGCTGGTCATGCCGATCTCGTAGAGCGGCTGGGCGATGGTCGTCAGGGGCGTTTTCAGATAGGCGCCGAATTCGATGCCGTCGTAGCCGGTCACGCGGATCTGCTCCGGGATGCGGATGTGCGCGGCATGCAGCGCCTCGATGACGCCGATGGCGACCGTATCGCAGCCGCAGACGATCGCGTCTGGCAGAACCGGCAGGGCGAGAATCTCCCGCACCGCGGCAAGGCCCGCTTCCACGCTGACCTCGACCTCGAAGTTGGGGAAAGACTCCAGGCTGAGGCCATATTCGCGCAGAGCGCTGGCATAGCCGTCACTGCGTTCGCGGCTGGAACGGGAATCCTGCAGGTGCAAGAACACCGGCCGTCTGCAGCCCTGGGCGAGCAGATGCGATACGACCTCGTAGCCGCCGTCATAGTTGTTGTTCAGGACGGCGTCGGCGGTATTCTGGCCGCGCTCGCCATGACGCATGGCGATCACGGTCGGAATGCCGAAGCCCTGGATCCACATGAGCCGCTCCTCGGTATAGCATTTCGGGGCAACAAGGATGAGGCCGTCGATCCGCTTGTCGATCAGAGACTGGATCGCGTCATATTCCAGCTCCGGCTGCTTGTCGGTGTTGGTGATGATGACGCTGTAGCCGTTTCTGCGCGCCTCGTCCTGGATCCCGCGCAGTACGCGCGCGACGACGGACTCCGCACTGTCGGACAGGACGACGCCGATGGTCCGGGTCGCCCCGGTGCGCAGACTGCAGGCCACCTGGTTCTGGCTGTAGTTCATCTGCGCGGCGATCTCCAGGATCCGCCGGCGGGTCTCATCCGAGAGCCCCTCTTTGTTGTTGAGCGCCTTGGATACGCTCATAACAGAGACGCCGGCTTCCTTTGCAACTTCTTTCAGTGTGACATTTTTCATCTTGCTCCCCCGATTTCTGCAGATCCTGTGTTCGCCGCGGCGTTTGTCTTCGATGGGTGTATCTTGCGAATGAAGTTCGAAGCTTAACGTTATCTTACGAATTATGTTAGACTATGAATCCGCAAAAATCAAGCTTTCCTTACCCAAACATGGTAATGAGTCCCGGGCAGAACACCACGATCAGCAGGACTACAAAGAAGCAGCCCAGATACGGCAGCTCGCCCTTGCTGATGCGGCCCATCGGGAGGCCCGTGAAGGTGCTGGCAGCGAAGATGTTGTTCGCCACCGGCGGCGTCATGCAGCCCATGACGTTCGTCATGGTGACGATCATGCCGAGGTGCAGCAGATCGATGCCGACGGCCTGCGCGATCGGGATGAACAGCGGCAGCAGCATGGAGACCGTGGCAATGCCCTCCAGGAAGAAGCCGAAGATCAGCAGGATCACGGTGATGATGAGCAGGATCGGATAGTAGCCCAGACCCGCCGAGGTTGGCAAGGCCGACGGCGTTCGGAGAGGTGTAGTTATAATGGGCGCCGCCGCGGCGGATGTCCACGCCGCGTTCGATGCAGTCGTCGACGAAGCAGGAGACCAGCGGCGTCGGGCACAGGGCGCTGTGGGCAAATTCGACCGCGTTGACGGACTGCGCATGCAGGTCCATGAAATAGCGCTGCTGGGTCCGGTAGGCGTCATAGAACGCGGTGAAATCTTCAAACTGCTCGCCGACGGCGAGACCGATCTGCTTGCCCCGGATGGGATCGACGCCGTTGAAGATCGTCGTTTCGAGGACCTTGCAGAGGTTCGTGAAGCCCGCGGAATACATACCCTCCATCCGGCCGGCGACATGCGGCTCGACACAGCCGACCTCGCAGTAGTCGCGCGCCTCGGCCAGCGAGCAGCCGATGTTGCGCAGGACGGGGATGATGGCCTCGTCATTGAAATAGGCGGGCATGCCGATACCGGCGCGTGCGACCTCCGCGGCGGCCAGCTTCATGCGGCGTGCGGAATGCTTATGCCAGCGGACCGACAGCGACGGCTGCGAGAGCTTCAGCTCCGCCGTCACCTTGCAGCAAAGGACCGACACGTCGTTCGTCACGTCGTTGCCGTCTGTGTCCATGCCGCCGACGATCAGGTTCTGGAACATCGGGTAGCCGCCGAAAGCGAGCGAGCCCATGTAGTCGCGCAGCTTGCTGATCTCCGCAAATTTGACCCAGAGGCAGCCGAGCAGCTCCTCTTCCCGCTCCGGCGAAACGCCGCGCTGCATGTCGTTTTCGTAGCAGCGCCAGGTGTACTGGTCAAGGCGGCCCGGGCTCATGCTGTGGCCGTTGGAGTCGATCTGCAGGCAAAGGTGCAAGAACCAGAAGCTCTGCAGGGCCTCATGGAAGGTCTCGGCGCGTTCGCGGGGGACCTTGCGGCAGACACGGGCGATCTCGAGCAGCTCGTCCTTCCACTGGCCTTCGGTCTGCGCGGCCTGGGTCTCGGCGAGGACGGCGAAGCGCTCAGCGAAGTGCAGCATGGCCTGCAGGACGATCTGGCAGGCTTCGTAGAATACTTTCCGCTCCACGTCCTCCGCGGCGGTCGGCTGGCAGTGCGCCAGCTTTTCCTGGATCTCGTCAAGCAGGAAGTCGATGCCGTGGTCGATCAGCTTCTGATAGCTGACGCTGATATGGCCGAGACCGCTGGACAGCGGGGACAGCAGGAACGCCTGGCTGGCCATGGCCTCCTTCGCGGCCTCGGGGATGATGCTCAGCGCGCGGTCCTTCGTCGTTCTGCCCTGCCACTTCGGAAGAAGCTCCCGCAGCACGGCCTTGTTTTCCTCGGAAAGCAGGAATCTGCTGGAGGTGCGGGTGCTGAAGCTGTCAAGCTCCTTGATGATCCAGTCCACGGAGAATTCCGGATAGACCGGCGCGCCCTTGGCCATTTTCGCCTGATTGCCGACGATCAGCTCGTCGTCGGCGATCCAGATGGTCATTTCCTGCATGATGGCTTCAAAGGTCTTCGCCCGCAGAAGAAGCGGCGGAAGGTCCTTGTATTTTTCGTACGCACGTGTTACGATTTGTGCGCGTTCACTGCATATTTCCGGCTGCTGCGTCAGGTTCTTTGCGCGCAGGCGGGCGATTCGTTCATTCATTCAGTAGCCTCCTTATCGCATTATCGAAAATTGCTTCGTTCAATATCCACGATCGTCTCCATCGCCCGCATATACCGGATGCAGCGCTCCGCGCTGGTATAGGCATCAGGGTACGGGCGGCACTCGACCGCGATGACGCCGGTATAGCCGACCTCGCGCAGCGCGTGCATATGGCTGCGGAAATCGGGATCATTGGGACCGGCGCGATGGGCTGTCTGTTCGGCGGCTATCTCTCCCGCCGGGCGGACGTCACGCTTCTGACGCACCGGAAGCAGCAGGCACAGGCCATCGAGGAGACCGGCCTGTCCATCCAGACCGACGAGGGGCCGGTCGCGTGCGGGACGCTCCGCGCCGTCTGTGCGGCGGAGGTTTCGGAGGTCTTCGACCTTCTGGTCGTGTTCGTCAAGGCGTTCCAGACGCGCGACGCCATCGAAGGCATCCGCGGCTGCATCGGGCCGGAGACGGTCATCCTGACGCTGCAGAACGGCATCGGCAACGGGCAGACGCTGCAGCAGCTCTTCCGTCCGGAGCAGATCCTGGTCGGCACCTCGACCATCAACAGCCAGCGTCTTTCGGACACCGCGGTCAGCCAGCACGGCGGCATGGGAATCACGACGATCGGCAGTCTCTGCGGCAAGACGGCGCTCGCCGAGCAGACGGCAGCGTTTTTCACCAGCTGCGGCTTCTGCGCCGAGGCCAGCACGAATATTGACGGTCTGATCTGGAAAAAGGCGTTCATCAATCTGACAATCAACCCGCTGACCGCACTCTTTGACCGGCCGATCGGCATGGTGGAGCAGTGTGAGGAGGCCTGGGCGCTCGGCCGGCAGGAGATCGCCGAGGCCGTCCAGGTGGCAAACGCCTCCGGGCAGAGCTTTTCCTATGAGGAGGTCTGTGATTTTGTCTGGCAGGTCCTCCACGGCGCGCGGGAGGGCACGACGTCCATGCGCACCGATATCCGCGCGGGCCGCCCGACGGAGATCGCGTATCTCAACGGCGCGGTCGCCGCACTCGGCAAGCAGTACGGCATCCCCACGCCGTACAACACCATGATGACGCAGCTGATCCGCACGCTGGAGTTTACCAGCCGCCGCAGTTGACCGGACGCCGCCATGCGGCAGGGAGGGACGAATCATGCAGAACCAGCAGATCATTCTGATCCACGGAAAAAACTATAAACAGATGACCAAGCAGCTGCTGCAGGCCGCCGGGCTGGCGGACGAGATCGGCAGCCGGGATACCCCGGTCGCGCTGAAGCCGAATCTGGTGATCGGCGCGCCCGCCTCCCGCGGTGCAACGACGCACCCGGAGCTGGTGGCAGGCGTACTGGAATACCTGCAGGAAAACGGCTTTCGCGACCTGCGCGTCATCGAGGGCTCCTGGGTCGGCAGCCGGACCTCGGAGGCCGTTCAGACAAGCGGCCTGCTGGACGTCTGCCGGCAGTACCGGGTCCCGTTCATCGACCTGCAGAAGGATGCCTCGGCCAGTTATGACGCGAAGGGCATGCAGATCAAGGTCTGCAGCGAGGCCATGCGCCCCGGATTTCTGATCAACATGCCGGTCTTGAAGGGCCACGGGCAGACGCTCATCACCTGCGCGCTGAAAAACGCAAAGGGGCTGATCCCCAACTCGGAAAAGCGCCGCTTCCACGCGCTCGGGCTGCACGCGCCGATCGCGCATCTGAACGCGCTGATCCACTGGGATTTCATCCTGGTCGACAACATCTGCGGCGACCTGGACTTTGAGGAGGGCGGCAACCCGGTCGAAATGGACCGGATCTTCGCCTGCAAGGATCCGGTGCTCTGCGACAGCTTCGTCTGCCGGACCATGGGATATCAGCCGCAGGACGTCCCCTACATCCCGATGGCGGAGGCGCTCGGCGTCGGCAGCACAGATCTTTCTGCCGCGACGATCACCGCGCTCAACGAACCGGCACAGGCCGTCACAGACCAGCGGCCGTCGCGTCGCGTGCAGGCGCTGGGCCGGTATGTCTGCGCGGATGCAGCCTGCAGCGCCTGCTACGGGTCTTTGCTGTACGCGCTCAACAAGCTGGAGGCAGACTATGGCCGCCTGACCTTTGACGATACGATCTGCATCGGGCAGAATTACCGCGGGAAGACCGGCAGTCTCGGCATCGGCAGCTGCACGCAGGGCTTTGCCTGCAGTCTCAAGGGCTGCCCGCCCTCCGCCGCGGAGATCTATGACTTTTTGCTGGCGCATATGACTGCGCGGTAACGCATTTTCCCGATCCGGCCAGCCCATCTTCGGATGGGCTGGTTTTTTTCGGCGCAGCCTGGCTGCGGGGGTTGACAAGGACATGATGGCGGCGTATAATAACGCAGCGTTATATAACTGAGTGTTATAAATCAAGGA
>OLSB01002081.1_pt1 | contig 17493 bp, 17 predicted proteins | sample 1672071 | NCBI WGS metagenome assembly OLSB01 (sample SAMEA3136642, study PRJEB25190) | human gut metagenome | biome: human gut; feature: human-associated habitat; material: faeces | place: Austria | collected 2013 | reverse complement strand
ATACCGTTCTACATCAGGTCTTTGAAATGGCAGTAGATGATGATTATATCAGAAGTAATCCAACGGACAATGTTTTGCGTGAATTGAAAAAATCACATTGTTTTAAGAATGAAAAACGCAGGGCATTAACCAAACCGGAGCAGGAACTTTTTCTTGATTATCTGAAGAATACACCGGAAGCACAGTACTGGTATCCGATATTTGCAGTTATGGTTGGAACAGGGTTGCGTGTTGGCGAATTAACTGGACTTAGGTGGTGTGACATAGATTTAGAGGAAGGAATTATAGATGTGAATCATACGTTGGTTTATTATGACCACAGAACCGAAGGAAGTAAGAAAGGCTGCTATTTCAATGTGAATACAACCAAAACTCCGGCAGGTATGAGACAAGTTCCTATGCTTGAATTTGTGAAAGAAGCACTTTTAATGGAAAAAGAAAGGCAGGAACTTCTCGGACTGCATTGTGAAGCTACGGTTGATGGATACACGGATTTTATTTTTGTAAATCGTTTTGGTCAGCCACAACATCAAGCAACGCTTAATAAAGCAATCCGTCGTATCATACGGAATTGCAACGATAAGCAGTTTTTGGAAAGTGAAAATCCGGAGGTTTTACTTCCTCACTTTAGCTGCCATTCCCTTAGACATACATTTACTACAAGAATGTGTGAAGCCGGAGTGAATGTGAAAGTCATTCAGGACGCACTCGGACACAAAGACGTATCTACGACATTGAATATTTACACAGATGTAACAAAGGAATTAAGAAAGTCAGAGTTTGAGGGATTGGAATTGCAATTTAATCAGTAAGTAATCATATAATCAGAAAGAGAGCATATGCCGTAGAGATACGGTGTGTGCTTTCTTTACTTTATGACGAAAAAGTGGTAGAATGAAGCACAGGACTGATAGCAATGCTATCAAACCCAAAACTAAATATGGCTATACACCATTTACACCATTTTTTACACCAAACCTCATTTTTACCTTCACGAAACAAGTGGGAATGGTGTAAAGAGGTTGAATAAAAGCCCATTTATAGGCGATAAAACTTACAAAATGGAATTAAGTCGTGAGTGGACGATTTCGTCCCGACAATGAAGCCGTTGGACTCTGACAAGAAGGGTTCCAAGGAAGTTTCGGCTCCTGCGGAGGCTGCTCAGGCGGCTCCGGTTGTGGAGAAAAAAATCGATTTTTCCAATGTTCAGATCGAGCCACTGTTCCAGGATCAGGTGGATTTTGACACCTTCTCCAAGAGCGATTTCCGCGCCGTGAAGATCAAGAGCTGCGAGGCTGTGAAGAAGTCCGGCAAGCTCCTGAAGTTCGTTCTGGACGACGGCACCGGCGAAGACCGCATCATCCTCTCCGGCATCCACGAGTATTACGAGCCGGAGGAGCTGGTGGGCAAGACGGCCATCGCCATCGTGAATCTGCCGCCCAGAGCGATGATGGGCATTGACTCCTGCGGTATGCTCATCTCCGCCGTGCATCACGAAAACGGCGAGGAAAAGCTGCACCTGCTGATGGTGGATGACCACATCCCCGCCGGCGCAAAGCTGTATTAAAATTTTCGCAAGCCCTGCGGCCCGTAAAGGCGCGCAGGGCTTTTGTCCGGTCGGCACGCGTCCAAGGGACAAAGAGAGCAAGCAAAATCAAGCGCGGGGGCTGCGGCGGTGGTATACTGAGGCAGTCAAAAGGAGGAGCGATCCATGCTTGTGTGGGGGAAAAACATTCAGGAGCTGGTGCAGGAGGTCGACCGCTGCATCAGGGCGCAGGAGGACGAGGGGCTGACCCTGCGGCATCTGGCGCAGAAGCTGGGGTACTCGGAGTACCATGTGTCCCATATGTTCCGGCGCGTTTCCGGTATGCAGCTGCGGGACGATCTGCGGGGGCGGCGGCTGGCCTTTGCCCTGCGGGACGTGCGGGACACGGAGGACAGTCTGCTCACCATCGCTCTGCGCTATGGCTTTTCCTCCCATGAGGCATTCACCCGCGCTTTCAAGGACGCCTACGGCGTCACTCCCAGCCGCTACCGGCAGCACCCTGTGCCGGTGGTGCTGCGCACGGTGATCCATCCCTTTGACTGCTATCTTTTAGGAATCGGAGGAACAGGTATGGCGGATACCAATCAAGAAGTGAAAACCTATTTTGTCACCATTCCGGCGCACAAATACCTGCACATTCGCAATTACGAGAGCATCGGCTACTGGGATTTCTGGCAGAAGCAGAGCCGGATCCCCGAGCAGGACTGCGACACCATCTGCGGGCTGCTGGAGAGCATACCCCATAAGCTGGACGACGCGGGCGGAGCGGAAAACGACGCCGGCAGCGGACAGATCATGGCCTTTATCAACGAGCCTGCGGGGCGCATCTGCTCCTGGGGCACCCCCCTAGCGGAGAGCTACGGCGTGCGCCTGCCGGCGGACTACGACGGCCCCGTGCCGAAGCAGATGCAGCTGATGGACGTGGCGGAGGGGGAGTACATCGTTTTTGAGCACGGCCCGTTCGACTTTGAAACGGAAAACGCCGCCGTGGAGGCGAAAATGGAGCAGGCCATGAAGGACTTTGACTACGCCGCCGCCGGCTATGCGCTGGACACCACCCAAGGCCGCGTGTTCTATTTCTACCACGACTGCAAGCGGTTCTGGAAATACGTCCGCCCGGTGAAAAAAATCACCCCTTGACGCGGCGGCGCCGCTCGGGTATAATAAACACCGCAATTTGAATATCGTTTCTGCCACCGGGTAGAGAATGCGAAGCATTCGATCACACATCGTTAGGTCTTTGAAGATGTGGGGTCGGGTGCTTTTTTGAATACGGAAAGGGAATGTTTTCTATGCTGCGCCGCATCAATTCGTATTTTACAACACAGGAAAAAGCGCTCTGGCTTGCCTCTGTGGGGGCGATAGTGGCATCTTTTTTCCTGCTGGAGGGGAAGGAGTATCTCACGCTCACCGCCTCCCTCATCGGCATCACCTCCCTGCTCTTTAATGCCAAGGGCAACCCCGTGGGGCAGGCACTGACGGTGGTTTTCAGCCTGATCTACGGATATATTTCCTATGCCTGCGCGTATTACGGCGAGATGATCACCTATCTGGGCATGACGGCGCCCATGGCGCTGCTGGCGCTCATCAGCTGGCTGCGCCACCCCTTTCAGGGCAACCGCGCCCAGGTGCTGGTGAACAAAATTTCCCGTCGGGAGCATGTGTTCATGTGGCTGCTGACGGCGGCGGTGACGGCGGCGTTTTACTTCATCCTCAAGGCACTGGGCACGGCGAACCTTCTGCCCAGCACCGTGTCCGTGACCACCAGCTTTCTGGCGGTGTACCTTACCTTCCGCCGCAGCCCCCTCTACGCCCTGGGCTACGCCGCCAACGACGTGGTGCTCATCATTTTGTGGCTGCTGGCGGCGCGGAGCGACAAGGGATATCTGTCCGTGGTGGTGTGCTTTGCGGTCTTTTTGGTCAACGACATCTACGGCTTTTTGAACTGGCGCCGAATGGAGAAAAAGCAGGCGTCGGCGTCCTCATAATGCATAAAATATTTTTCGCTTGCCGCAGGCTGTGGGGTCTGCGGCAAAAAAATTTCTTGACATCGCAAAAAAATACTGCTTTATTATATAGGTATATGATACACGGATCGCGAGGAAAAACCGGAGAGGAGGACGGCCATGGAACGCATCACAGCCCGCACAAACCCCTTGCTCACCCATATCCGCCGTCTGGCGTCCTCCGGAAGCTACCGCCGATCCTGCGGCGAATTCGTGGCCGACAGCCCCAAGCTGCTGGCGGAGGCGCTGCTGTGGGGCGCGGAGCTTGTGAGCGTGGTGTGCACCGACGGCTTTGCCCTGCCGGAGCTGCCCGACGGCGCGCGCACGGTGCAGGTGCCGGAGGAGGTCATGGCCTCCGTTTCCCCCATGAAGACCCCGCAGGGGGTTTTATTTACCTGCCGCATCCCCGATGTGCCCTTGCCGGAAAAGCTCGCAGGGCGGCGCTATATGGTGCTGGAGGGGGTGCAGGATCCGGGCAACGTGGGAACGGTGCTGCGGACGCTGGATGCTTTTGACGGGGACGGCCTGTTTCTGCTGGCCGGCTGCGCCGATCTATACAGCCCCAAGACTCTGCGGGCGTCCATGGGAGCAGCCTTCCGCCGGCCGGTATATGTTTGCACGGCGGAGGAGCTGTGCGCCTTGCTGCACCGCAGCGGACTGCCACTCTACGGCGCCGCCCTGCGAGAGGACACGCTGGACGCGCGGGCGACCGACCTTTCCCGCGCGGCGATAGCCATAGGCAGCGAGGGGCGGGGACTCAGCGAGGCGCTTTTGGCACTGTGCGACGGCACGGTGCGCATCCCCATGTCCCCCCGATGCGAATCGCTGAACGCCGCAGTGGCGGCCTCCGTGCTCTTGTGGGAGGCCTATCGGGGCAAGGGGGGCAGGTAGGCTATGGAACCGCTTATATACTGGGTTTGGCTGACCACGCTGAAGGGGCTGAACAACGCCTGCCGCCACCGGCTGCTGGCGCATTTTGGCTCACCGGAGAATATTTATCTGGCCGACGCACGGGCGCTTTTGCAGGTGGGGGGACTCACCGCGGAGCAGGTGCGGGCGCTGGAGAACAAGGCGACGGATGCCGCCCAACGGATCCTGGACACCTGCGGCAGAAAGAATATTTTCATCTTGACCATGCACGACGCGCGGTACCCCCAGCGGCTGCGGAACATTTTCGAGCCGCCGCTGCTGCTCTACGGGCGGGGCGAGATGCCTCTGTTTGACGAGGAGGTCGCCGTGGCCGTGGTGGGCACACGCTTTTGCACGGACTACGGCCTGCGCATGGCGGAGCAGTTCGGCTTTGACCTGAGCCGACAGGGCGCGCTGGTGGTGTCGGGTCTGGCGGCCGGTGTGGACGCGGCGGCGCACAGAGGCGCGCTGCGCGCCGGACACGCCACGGCGGCCGTGGTGGGCTGCGGCGTGGACGTGGTATATCCGGCCGAAAACGGCAGACTCTATGAAGACATAGCGGCCTCGGGGGTGATCCTATCGGAGTATCCGCCGGGGACGCAGCCTGCCAGATGGCGCTTTCCTGCCCGCAACCGCATTCTCAGCGGCCTGTGCTTGGCTACACTGGTGGTAGAGGCACCGGAAAAGAGCGGCGCCCTTATTACCGCTGCTGCGGCCGCGGAGCAAGGGCGGGACGTGTTTGCTCTGCCAGGCCGACTGGGCGCGGAGAGCTGCCGCGGCAGTAATCGTCTCCTGCGCGACGGCGCAAGTCTTGCCATGGAGAGCTGGGACATTCTGGGGGAATACCAGCACCGCTATCCCCATAAGCTGCATTGGGACGGGCAGCCTTTGCCGCCCCACGGAAGCGGCGATGATTCGCCCGTCGGGGGCTCGGAAAAGCCGCAAAAACAAAAAAAGTCCGCTGCGCTGCCGGTCATTGACATCGGGCGCAATGCGGAGGGACTGTCGGGGAACGAGATCATGGTGCTGCGACTGCTGGACAGCGAGGTGCCCATGCTCACCGACGACATCGCCCAAGAGGCTGGCGTGCCGGTGCAGCAGGTGCTGGCAGCGGTGACAATGCTGGAAATTGAAGGCTTCATCCGGCGGGAGGGACTGCGCAAGTTCGTCCGCACGGTGGAGCTGAAGGATACAAAGGAGTAAGAAAACATTATGGCAAAAAAGGCTGCGAAGAATCTGGTGATCGTGGAGTCCCCGGCCAAGGCGAAGACCATCGGCAAGTATCTGGGGCCGGATTACGAGGTCATGGCAAGCATGGGGCATCTGCGCGACCTGCCCAAGAGCAAGATCGGCGTGGATGTGGACAACGATTTTCATCTGGACTATAAGCCCATCAAGGGCAAAGAGGACATCATCCGGAGCCTGAAAAAAGCGGCGGATGCCGCCGACATGGTCTACCTCGCCACCGACCCTGACCGCGAGGGAGAGGCCATCAGCTGGCATCTGAAGTACCTGCTGGATCTGCCCGACGAAAAGACCCGTCGGGTCACTTTTAACGAGATTACCAAAAAAGTGGTGCAGGAGAGCATCGCCGTCCCCCGCCGCATTGACCAGGAGCTGGTGGACGCCCAGCAGGCGCGGCGGGTGCTGGATCGCATCGTGGGCTACCGCCTCTCGCCGCTGCTGTGGAAAAAGATCCGCAGAGGGCTGTCGGCGGGGCGCGTGCAGTCGGTGGCCATGCGGCTGGTGGCCGAGCGGGAAAAGGAAATTGAAAATTTCGTGCCGCAGGAGTACTGGGCGCTGGACGCCCTGCTGAAAAAGCAGGGGACGGACGCCGTCTTCAAGGCGCATTACTATGGAAAAAAAGGCAAAAAGCACGAGCCGGCCTCCCAGGAGGAGACCCAGAAGATCTGCGAAGAAGTGCAGTCCCGGCCCTTTGCCGTGAAGAGCGTGAAGCGGGTGGACAAGCAGCGCTCGCCCTCGCCTCCTTTCACCACCTCCACCTTGCAGCAGGAGGCCTCCCGCAAGCTGAACATGACCCCCCGCCGCACCATGGCCATTGCCCAGCAGCTGTATGAGGGCGTGGAGATCACCGGCGAGGGCGCCGTGGGTCTGATCACCTACATGCGTACCGACTCTCTGCGCATCTCCCGCGAGGCGCAGATGGCGGCGCGGACGCTCATTGACAGCCGCTACGGAGCGGCTTATCGGCCGGACGCTTTCCGGCAGTACAAGGCCAAGGCCGGCGCCCAGGATGCCCACGAGGCTATCCGCCCCAGCAATGTGAATCTCACCCCCGAGCGGGTGAAAAGCGACCTCACCGGCGAGCAGTACCGGCTCTACAAGCTCATTTGGAGCCGTTTTCTTGCCAGCCAGATGGCAAACGCCGTGTATGACAGCGTGACGGTGGAGCTGGAGGCGGGAGACTATAATTTCCGCGCCGGCGCCAGCAGTCTGAAATTTGCAGGCTACGCCGCCGTGTACGAGGAGAGCCGCGACGAGGAGAAGGAGGACAGGGAGCCTGCCCTGCCACCGCTGGAGCAGGGGGAGCAGGTGCTGCCGGAGCGCATGGAGCCTGCGCAGCACTTCACCCAGCCGCCGGCGCATTTCACCGATGCCTCCCTCATCCGCGCGCTGGAGGAAAACGGCATCGGCCGCCCCTCCACCTATGCCCCTACGGTGTCCACTATTTTGGACAGGGAGTATGTGGTGAAGGAGGGGAAATATTTGCGCATGACTCCTCTGGGGGGCGTGGTCAACGACCTCATGTGCCAGCGCTTCCCCAAGATCGTGGACGTGAAATTCACCGCCAACATGGAAAAGGAGCTGGACGAAGTGGAGTCCGGCGACAAGAACTGGAAGGAGCTGCTGGGCGAGTTCTACGGCGACTTTGACCAGAACCTTACTCAAGTGGAAAAGGACATGGAGGGCATCTATCTCAAGGTGCCCGACGAGGTCAGCGAGGAAAAGTGCGATGTGTGCGGACGCAACATGGTGGTAAAGACCGGCCGGTTCGGTCGTTTTCTGGCCTGCCCGGGCTATCCGGAGTGTACGTTCACAAAGCCTCTGGTGGTGCAGATGCCCGGCCGCTGTCCCAAGTGCGGCGGGCGGCTCATGAAGCGCACCGGCGTGAGCCAGAAGAGCGGCAAGCAGTACACCTACTACTGCTGCGACCGCGCCACGGCGGCTGACGAGAGCCAGCGCTGTGACTTCCGCACCTGGGACGTGCCCACCAAGGACGACTGCCCCGTGTGCGGCCAGACCATGTTCAAAAAGTCTGGCAAGGGGTTCAACAAGCCCTTCTGCATCAATCCCGAATGCTCCAACTTTCTGCCGGAGGATAAGCGGGGCTACCGCAAGAAGGCAGAGGACGACGCCGCCGAGAAAAAGCCGGCCAAGACCGCCGGAAAAACTGGAACCAAGACGGCCAAGACGGCGGCTAAAACCACGAAAACGGCGGCCAAGACCGCAAAAACGGCGGCCAAGACCACAAAGACCGCTGCCAAGTCCGCCAAGGCTTCGGAGAAAACCGAGAAAAAGACAGAGAAAAAGACCGCAGCAAAACCCGCTGCGAAGACGAAAAAGACCGCGGAAAAGGAGTAAACCATGCATGTGACGGTGATCGGCGCGGGGCTGGCCGGCAGCGAGGCCGCCTGGCAGCTTGCTCAGAGGGGCATTTCGGTGACGCTGCGGGAGATGAAGCCGGAAAAGAGGATCCCCGCCCACACAACGGAATATTTTGCCGAGCTGTGCTGCAGCAACTCCCTGCGCTCGGATCAGCTGGAAAACGCCGTGGGGCTGCTGAAGGAGGAGCTGCGGCGGCTGGACAGCCTGATCCTGCGCTGCGCCGACGCCACCCGAGTGCCGGCAGGCGGGGCGCTGGCGGTGGATCGCCATGGCTTTGCGAAAATGGTGACGGAGGCGGTGCGCAGCCACCCCAACATCACGGTGGCGTCCGGCGAGGTGACGGCTTTGCCGGAGGGGGAGGTGCTGGTGGCCACGGGTCCGCTGACCTCCGACGCCTTCGCCGCGACGCTGCTTGCGCTGCTGGGGCGGGAGAACACCACGCTGAATTTCTACGACGCGGCGGCGCCGCTGGTGAGCTTTGAGAGCGTGGATATGGACTCGGCCTACTTTGCCTCCCGCTATGACAAGGGCACGCCGGACTACATCAACTGCCCCATGGAAAAGGACGAGTATCTCGCCTTCTGGCAGGAGCTGACGAAGGCGGAGGAGGCCGCCGTCCACGGCTTTGAGGACGGGCAGGTCTTCGAGGGCTGTATGCCCGTGGAGGTCATGGCGCGTCGGGGAGAGGATACCCTGCGCTACGGCCCCTTAAAGCCGCGGGGCTTGAAAGACCCCAAGACCGGACGGGAGCCTTACGCCGTGGTGCAGCTGCGCAAGGACAACGCCGAGGGCAGCATCTATAACCTCGTGGGCTTCCAGACCCATCTCAAGTGGCCGGAGCAGCGGCGGGTATTCACCATGATACCGGCGCTGAAAAACGCGCAGTTTTTGCGCTACGGGGTCATGCACCGCAACACCTATCTGGACTCCCCGCGGCTTTTAGACCGGTATTATCGGCTGAAAAGCCAGCCCCGCCTCACTTTTGCGGGGCAGATGACAGGGGTGGAGGGCTATGTGGAGTCCTGTGCCAGCGGCTTTCTGGCCGGCGTGGAGCTGGCACGGCGGCTGCGGGGGCAGGCACCTCTTGATTTTCCGCAGGAAACGGCCATCGGAGCGCTGGGGCTGTATGTGAGCAACGCCAGTGTGGGCGTTTTCCAGCCTATGAACATCAATTTCGGCATTATACCGCCCCTTGACCATCGGGTGAAGGGCAAGCGGAACAAAAACGCCGAGCTTTCGGCTCGGTCACTGGAGATCATCGACAAAATGCGGGAGGAGGTACTTGCCTGATGAAAATTATTCTGGACGCCATGGGCGGCGACAACGCCCCGCTGGAGATCGTGAAGGGCGGACTGGCCGGCGGCAGACGCTGGGGCGCGGACATCGTGTTCACCGGCGACGAGAGCGCCATTCGGGAGGCGCTGTGCGCCTGCGGCCACGGCGAGGTGCCGGCGGGGGTGGAGATCGCTGCCACCAGCCAGACCGTGGACATGTGCGACGATCCGGCCACGGTGTTCCGCCGCAAGAAGGACACCTCCATGGGCGTGGGACTGACCATGCTGCGGGAGGGCGGCGGCGACGCCTTTGTGTCCGCCGGATCCACGGGAGCGCTGCTCACCGGCGCAACCCTTATCACCAAGCGCATCCACGGCATCCGTCGGGCGGCCATGGCACCGGTGATCCCCACCACCACGGGGCAGGCGGTGCTCATCGACTGCGGCGCCAACGCCGAGTGTACGCCGGAGTATCTGGTGCAGTTTGCCTATCTGGGCGATTTCTACGCACGGCAGGTGCTGGGGCTTAAAAGCCCTCGTGTGGGGCTTCTGAACATCGGCGCCGAGGACAGCAAGGGCACCGACCTGCAGAAGCAGACTCTGGCTCGGTTGCGGGAGGCCGCAGCGGCAGGGCACATGAACTTCATCGGCAACATCGAGGCCAAGGAGGCCATCAAGGGCGGCTGCGACGTCATCGTGACGGACGGCTTTTCCGGCAACATCCTGCTCAAGTCCATGGAGGGCGTTGGCTCCTTTGCGGGGACGGCGCTGAAGAAAATGTTCAAAAAGAACCTGCTGACAAAGCTGGCGGCGCTGGCGGTGATGCCGGGGCTGAACGAGTTCAAGGGCAGGCTCGACCCCAACAAGGTGGGCGGCACCGCCTTTATCGGCATCTCCAAGCCCGTCATCAAGGCTCACGGCGCCTCCAATGCCGAGGCCATCGAGAACGCCGTGGGGCAGGCGGCGGCCTTCGCCCGCAGCGGACTCATCGAAAAAATTGAGGAAAATATTGATTTAATGAAAATTGAACAATAAATGGCAATTTGACTATTGACATATATACAGCGATGCCGTATTATTTTTCAAGACATATCCGAAAGGAGTAAAAATTCGATATGACAACCGAGGAAATTTTCAAAACAATGCAGGACCTCATTGCCGAGCAGTTTGCGCTGGACGCCGAAGAGATCACCATGGACAGCTCCTTTGTGGACGATCTGGGCGCCGACTCCGTGGATCTGGTGGAGCTGGTCATGGCCATGGAGGAGGAGTTCGACGTGGGCGAGATCGACGAGGAGGATCTGGCCGGTCTGAAGACCGTGCGGGACTGCGTGCAGTATTTGAATCATAAAATCAACAGCTGAAAAAAGAGACCCCACAGGAGTTGTGGGGTTTCCTTTTTCAGTTGTGGAGTATGAAAAATGGAAAGGAGTTTTTTTCATGCACACACTGGAGGAAAAGCTGGGCTATGTGTTTAAGAACAAAGCCTTGCTGGAAAACGCCTTGCAGCACAGCTCCTATGCCAACGAGCACCGCAGCGCCGGTCTGCGCAGCAACGAGCGGCTGGAGTTTCTGGGGGACGCCGTGCTGGGCGTGGTGACGGCGGACTGCCTGTATCGCAAGCATCCCAATCTGCCGGAGGGGGATCTCACCCGCATTCGGGCGGCGCTGGTATGCGAGGAGAGCCTGCACGAGGTGGCGCAGAGCCTGGAGCTGGGGCGGCACCTGAAGCTGGGGCGCGGCGAGGAGCTGGGCGGCGGCCGTGAGCGGGCGTCCATTCTGGCCGACGCCACGGAGTCGGTGTTCGCCGCCGTGTATCTGGACGGCGGCATGGAGGCGGCCTCGGCGCTGATCCATCGGGTGCTGCTGGACAAAGAGCGGGAGGAAGTCGTGGAGGAGCGCCGGCGGGACTACAAGACCCAGCTGCAGGAGCTGGTGCAGCGCAAGAGCGGGTCTACCCTGAGCTATGAGATGATCGGCGCCACGGGGCCGGATCACGCCAAGATCTTCGAGGCCGCCGTGCTGCTCAACGGGGAGCCGCTCTCCGCCGGCACGGGGCGCAGCAAGAAGGAGGCCGAACAGACCGCCGCCCGCGCAGCGCTGGAAAAACTGGCAGAGCAGAATTGATTGACGAATGGAAGATCCCCACCGCTGTTTTCGGCGGCGGGGATCTTTTTGCGTGGGACGGGCTTTACACCGACGGCGGCATCGGGTACAATAACAGAGAAAAACAGACGGAAAGAGGGCGCAGACATGGCGGATGTATCCATCGTTCGGTGCGAAAAATATGACATGGAGGCGGCGGAGGCGGCGCTTTTGCAGGTGCTGGAGCCGCTGGGCGGGCTGGACTGGGTGAAGTCCGGCATGCGGGTGGCCATCAAGGCGAACCTGGTGTCGTCTCTGAAGCCCGAGGCGGCGGCCACCACCCATCCGGTGCTGCTGTGCGCCCTGACGAAGCTGCTGGTGCAGCGGGGGGCGCAGGTGGTGGTGGGGGACAGCCCCGGCGGGCTATATACCCCCGCCTATGTGAATCGGGTGTACGCCGCCACCGGCGTGGGAGCCGTGGAGGAATTCGGCGGGCGGCTGAACCGGAATTTCGAGCAGAAGACCGCCCATTTTCCCGAGGCTATTGCGGCGAAGACCTTTCAGTACACCGCCTATCTGGACGAGGCCGACGCCATCATCAACTTCTGCAAGCTGAAAAGCCACGGCATGATGTCCCTGTCGGCGGCGGTGAAAAACATGTTCGGCACGGTGCCGGGGACGGTGAAGCCCGAGTACCATTTCCGCTTCCCCGACCCCATGGATTTTGCCGGCATGCTGCTGGATCTGAACCGTTATTTCAAGCCGAAACTATGCATCGTGGACGCAGTGGTGGCCATGGAGGGCAACGGTCCCACCGCCGGAAAGCCCCGCCCGCTGGGAGCGATTCTGGCGGGCACCGACCCCGGCAAGTTGGATCTGGTGTGCGCGCGGGTCATCGGGCTGGATCCGCAGCGGGTGCCGACGCTGGTGAAGGCTATGGCGTGCGGCCTGCTTCTGCAGACGGAGGAGCCGGAGGCGGCGGGCTGGTCGGAGGACTTTGTGGCGGCGGATTTCGACCGCATCGAAAACTGCGTCAGCACCCAGTTCGACGCCCAGCTGCCGGGGGTTCTGGGCAAGATCTTCGGGGGCGTGGCCAAGGGGGCGCTGGCCTCGGTGCCTGCAGTGCGGGCGCGGGAGTGCGTGGGCTGCGGCCAGTGCGCGGGTATCTGTCCGGCGCACGCCATCGGCATGAAAAACAGGCTCCCCCACATTGACCGCTCGGTGTGCATCCGCTGCTTCTGCTGCCAGGAGTTCTGCCCCAAGGGCGCCATGAAGGTGCGGCGGCCGCTGCCGGCAAAGATTCTGAACAGGTAAGGCTGTCGACATCCGATATATTTATTAATAACAAAAAACGGAGGGAATGACCATGGAAGCAAGAGAGCTGCTGAAAGCCATGGCCGTGGCGGTGCGGCTGAAGGACACCACACGGCACTGTTACACGGAAAAGGGCAGACACGAGAGCGTGGCGGAGCACTGCTGGATGGCGGCGCTGATGGCATTTTTCCTGCAGGACGAATTTCCGGAGGCGGACATGGACAAGGTGATCCGCATGTGCCTCATCCACGATCTGGGGGAGGCCTTCACCGGCGACATCCCCACCTTTGAAAAGACGGAGGAGAACGAGCGGACGGAGGAGCAACTGTTGCGGGAGTGGGTGGCGGCGCTGCCGAAGGTATGCCGCGACGAGATGACGGCACTTTACGACGAGATGGAGCGGCGGGAGAGCCTGGAGTCGCGAATTTACAAAGCCATCGACAATCTGGAGGCGGTGATCCAGCACAATTTTTCCGACCTCTCCACGTGGATCCCACGGGAATACGAGCTGAACAAGACCTACGGTGACGACAAGGTGGCCTTTTCTCCGTACCTCACGGCGCTGCGGGAGGAAGTGCGGCAGGACACCCTGCGAAAGATCGGCGAGATTTAAAAAAAGACCCCCCTGCTGCGAGCGGTGCGTGCCCGCGGCAGGGGGGCTTTAGATGCGAAAAACGGAAAGCCTGTCAGTCGGGTTGTCCGGAGGCCGCCCCCTGCGCATGGCAGATAGGTCTTTGCGGCGTCTGGCCGTTTTTTTGGCGGCATTCGTGGGCGCTTATACGTCCATGAACTTGATGGGCAGAGTCAGCTGGGAGGCGTAGGCGGCCTTGTTGGAGCCGTGGGTGGGCGGACCTTCGATGTAGATGTTGCGGAAGTAGCCGTGGGGGGTCATGCCGTGAGCCTCGGCGTAAGCCAGCAGGCGGGCATGGAGCGGCGGGAACTCCTCGTAGGCACCGCGGAAAAACAGGCTGAGAGCAGAGGTCTGGTCAAATTTGCGGATGCAGGGGCCTTGGCTCTCCGGCGACACGGGGATGATGAAGGTGCCGCTGTCGGGGTTGCGGATAGAGAGCTGGGTGCACATGCGGCTATGAAAATCCAAAGAGTAGGAGTGGGCGGCATCAATGTAGGTCTGGCGCAGGAGGGCGGTCTTCGCCTGCAGATCCGCGCCGCTGAAGTCGCGGCAGTAGGCGGTGAAGGCGGGGAGAGTGACCATGCAAACTTCGGGGTCGGTGGCCTCACCCTGCCGCATGCGGAGCTGGGCAATATACTGATCCAGACGGTTGCGCAGATCCACCAGGTGCTGGATCTGATCCTCCAGCTGGCCGGTGTCGCCGAAATAGGAGCGAATCGCCGACAGGGAAAGCCCCAGCTCCTGCAGGTTGCGGATGACGCGAATGTGCGCCAGATTGTCGGCGGAATAGTACCGGAAGCCCTTGTCCTCCCGCCGCATGGCCGGCGTGAGCAGCCCCAGCTCCTCGTAGTTCAGCAGGATACGGCGGGACAGACCCATGGCCTTGCACACCTCGCCGATCTGGAACAATTCCTGCTTATCCTGCTTGTTTTCTGTCACGGGATCGCCTGCCTTTCTGCGGGGGGACAGGGGAGAGAGCCGCTGCCCGAGGTTGTTTTTTGAAAAGTGGAAAAAGCCTTGCAAATGGCCGCGCCGCAGTTTTTTTCGGAAGGCGGCGGGCAGTCGTACATCGGTGTACGATTTGGGGCTATCATACAGGATAGGCGGGGGAATGTCAAGAGGAGAAAACCGAAAACAGGGGCGCGGTGGAGGAAAATAAGAAGCAACGACCTTCAGCTGAAGATCGTTGCTTTTTTTGTCATAACGCAACACTATAGATTTTTTTCGAAATTTACTTTCAAAAAATCGTCGTATGACAGCAATAAAACCTGGACGCGCAGAGCTCACTCGCCTTTTGATTCTTCAGTTGTGTCAGAGACTGCTCCTTCCAGCAGATCTGTCACTACCTGATTAAGCTGTGCGGCATTCTTAGCAGTAATGACCGGCGTGTCTGACTGGGACTCAATGTCTTTTCTGGTTCGTCCAGCCACCTGACCGCCCGCCTTGGCAACTGCCAAATTCTCTTGGAAGGTCGTTGGTTTGCGATCTCTTGAAAACTGAGTGGTAGTGGCCTCCGCCAGCATATTCAGTACCAGTTCCAGCGTAGTCATGTTATCACGAAGGTTTTCCTTTTTCAAGCCCTTCAGATTTTTGTACTGCCGGGTGGACATGCCAGACCAGGCTCGGGAAATCTCGTCCGTGAGGATGGCGTACTCTACGCCTTTCTGCACACCGCGGGCATCCCATTCATCCGTCAGTTCTTTACGAACCTGGATGGCCTGCAGCCGCTGATTGATCCACTCACGGCTGTAACCCTTCTTGAGATAGGTTTCCAGAGCGCGGTCAATGGTCAGCTCCGGGTCGATGGTCTCCTCGATACGCTCTCGACCGACCTGTGCCAGCCACAACTTGAACGGTTCTGCCTTCGGAGAAGGAATAGACTGGATGATTCGGAGAAGCTGCTCGGTGTCGGCTACATCAGTCAATCGTTTTTTGCCATCCGAAGCGGTCATTTTCAACTGGTTACAAGCTGTAACCGTTTCATTTCCCTCATCCTTCAGGCGTTTCTTCGTTACCTTCCAGTAGTTACGAGCTGCCTGATAATCTGGCTGATCAGTCAGCACAGCTACCACATCAACGACGGAAAAGTACCATTCTTCCTTTTCCTCATCCCATGCGGTTCGAATACGCTTGTTTTCGAACAGTTGGATATTATCGTTTTGTGCCATTTGAATCACCTCGTTCTGTCATGAATTCTTTCAAAAGTCCTTGGCAGCCATCCAGCACATCCTGCCAGGTCGCCTCGAAGTCCTCGGTGTACCATGGGTCTGCCACATTGCCGGGATGGGCGGTGTGATCCATCAGGAGGGACATCTTGCCGACATAGTCGCCGCCGCAGATACGGTACATATCCCGGAGGTTGGCCTGGTCCATGCCGATCAGGAGATCGTATTCGTCGTAATCCCGATTTGTCAACTGCCGTGCAGCATGGCCTTCGCAGGAGATCCCATGCTCGGCCAGCTTGCGCCGTGCCGGAGGATAGACTGGGTTGCCGATCTCCTCCCGACTGGTAGCCGCTGATTCGATATGAAATTGCGATGCCAGTCCCGCCTTTTTTACCAAGTCCTTCATCACGAACTCGGCCATGGGGCTGCGGCAGATATTGCCATGACAGATAAACAGGATCCTCTTCATACTGCGTTCTCTCCGAAATCTCATCGTTGCCCTCATTATACCACACATCGACCTTTTCGTCGAGAACACTTTCCAGATACGCAGAATCCTCGATCATTCGCAGAAGCTCCGCCTTGGATAGATTCCGTGCTGTAGCCTGCCGGATGTACCAGCGGCGCTCCTCTGCGGGCAGCTCTGCCTCCATGATCACAATGTTCTGTGTCCAATTCAAGTGAAGCGCTTCGCTAAGCAGTTCCGGCGTGCCGCTGTACAACTGCCAGAAATCCCGCATCCGGCGCACATTGCGCGGAGAGAAGCCGGTCATATCCGGGTATTGTTCTTTTATGAACTCCGCAGCAGCTACCGCTGCACCCTTTTCCGAGTGGGCACAGACGGCCTTGCCGATTTCGCAGTACAGCTCCATCTGCGGCAGATCTGCTTTCATGACAGATTCCAGTGTGGCAAACATTGTGCTGTAGTCCACAGCCTTTCGGATATTCATAGTTTCTCCTCTCCGGCGCACAGCGCCTGATTCAACGCTCAAAGCAGAGAAAAGCACGGTAACATCGCCGTGTTTTTCTCTGCCTTGACCTGTTTCAGATAACTTGTATGATCTGCTCCCAGAGCAGTATGTGCTTTTCATCAATGGCCCGGTTGTCGTGGTAATGGCCGAACAGCCAGTAGTGATAATGTGCTCTCTCCTTGACCTCCTGCAGGAAATCTGTGAGCGGGTCTGCCTCATTGTGGCGGTTTTCCATGAGAGCAATGCTGGTGGGAGCGCAGTGCGTGATAACATAGTCCACCGCCCAATCGACCTTGGCCAGATTTTTCCGTGCTTCAGCGTACTCCTCCTCAGAAGGCATCTCCTGCGCCCACCACGAAATGTGATTGATGCGATACCTCGCTCGGGGCTTTCTCTGCAGCATCAGGAGCTTTCGCTCAAAATCCGGAGCACCCGGTTCCAGAATGCCGTCCTCCGTATCATGGCTTTTTGCTCCGCCCATGGTGAAGAAGTGATAGCCTTCCAGCTCGAAGACCTGTCCACGCATCAGGTGCAGGACATGAGAGCGAATGCGGTGTACCTTGCCGCCGTGCCAGCCTTTCACCGGATATCGTTCCAGTGCGTCGTAGTTCTCATGATTCCCGCAGACGAAGGCCAGCGTGAACGGAAGACTTTCCAGCCAGTCCAATGCAGCCTCGTCACGGCCGTCTCCAAACCACACACCACCAAAGTCTCCGGCACAAATCACGATGTCCCGCTTTGTCATTTGTGCCTGCTCCGGGAAATATTTCGGCTTGAAGCGTTCAAAGTTTCCGTGGCAATCACCGGTTACAAAAATCATCTTTCCACCTTCTTTCAGTACATAATTTTCTGGCAAATCTCAATGCCACCCTTCAGCGTGACTGCGATCTCATCCTTGGAGAGGACTTTTACTGTCTCCACCAGTTGTCGAACGGCGCTCTCGTCCCACTCCGTAATGTGGAGTG
>OLSB01002080.1_pt1 | contig 17499 bp, 20 predicted proteins | sample 1672071 | NCBI WGS metagenome assembly OLSB01 (sample SAMEA3136642, study PRJEB25190) | human gut metagenome | biome: human gut; feature: human-associated habitat; material: faeces | place: Austria | collected 2013 | reverse complement strand
TTCCTTTCGCCAGGGCGGCCTGTGTCAGCCCCCGTTCACAGCGCAAACGCGCGATTGTCGTTTCGCTCTTCGTGCTTCCGGATTTCATGTGAATCGCCGCCTTTCTTTTTTCTAATTCTATATTACGCCTTTTAGGCCGTAATGTCAAGCAAAAAATAAGGCCCACGGAAGGGCGTTCCGTGGGGTTATTCTTCTTCCGGTTCCAGAAGTTCTTCGATAGGAACTTGAAGGACGGAAGCGAAGGCGCGAAGTTCGTAGTCCATGACAAGCCGGCGTCCTGATTCAATATTGCTGATCGCGTCCTGTGCTATATTCACGCCGCGCGTCTGCATTTTTGCCGCCAGGGTTTCCTGTGAAATTCGCTTCGACAGGCGCGCCATTCTGACGCGCTCCCCGCATATATTCCGCTGTCCGTAATATCCCATATTTTTCATTGTTTTCCCCCTTGTTTATGGTTATTCACAATATTCTATTTGAAGTTACCATAAACTATGGTATGATATTATTGGCATGAACCATAATTATCATTCAAGGGGGCTTTTTATGGGGTGGAATCTGTTCGGCAGGAAGGCGAAGAAAGAAGCGTCAGTTCCGATCGAAACGATAAGACGTCTGGAACAGATCAGGGACCTTTACATGGAATCAGCGAAAATAATGGGAAGTACGAAGAATCTGACCACATTCCTTTCCAGGTACGAAGACGCGCGCCGGTTCATTTCGGGATTCAATTCGATCATGGTCCAGGCCGGCCAGGCTCCAATTCCTGAAATGAACGACGACATTAACGCCCTTTTCGTGGGGCGGGTCGGCGAAGTCGTCAGCGAAGAAGTCGCGGCGGCCCAGAAGTTGAAGACCGCTTCCGGGCGTCAGGACCGCCTTCAAAGAATCGTGGACGCTTTGGAGCGTGTGGACAGGCCGGACGAAGGGCCGGTCGACGACGCGATCCTGGAAGCGGAAGACCTGGCCTTTCGGGCAATAGACCAGGCGGTGGACTGGGATTCCGAACCGTCGGGGTCTGACATAAGCGTCAGCGAAGACCTGATCTTGAAGTCCATGAAGGAAGCCGCGTTCAGGGACGGCCGCCGGCGTGGGTTAAGTGACGGCCAGATCGAAGAAGCGTGGCGGAAGACCTTCGGAAAGTAGCAAAAAGGCGGACGGGTTGTAGATCACGGTGACGTAGTCGTCGACGCGCTTCGCGGAAACGACTTCGACTTCCCACAGGAAATTCCAGCCTGCGACATTTTGGACCAGGTCAATCGCGAAGTCCGCCGTGACGACCTCGCCGTCCGTGGACACAAGGTAGAACTTCTTGATTTTCTGGCCGTAGGACTTCGCGACGATGTTTTCAAGCAATTTCCGAATGGTCATTTTCTTCATAACCGGGACCCCCACATAAAAAAATTGACTCGGCGAAGGTCGTTGACCTTTGCACAAGTCAATAATAAATCTCGCGAAATATTTGATTTCAAGAAAAAAGCCTTGACTTTTGACAAAAATCAAGTACAATAATAAGGCTTGCATTATGCGGGCAAATCCTTGCTCTCACAAAACGTGAGGGCCATAAGACCAGAAGGAGGTGCAAAAGTATGGCTAAAATTTCTGCCAACTACGAGGTCGTTTACATCATCGACCCTGCACAGGGTGAGGAGGCTATTGCCGCTACCGTGGCAAAGTTCCGGACTCTGGCTGAGCAGAACGGTTCCGACGTGGTCGTGGACGAGTGGGGCAAGCGCCGTCTTGCTTACGCCATCGACTACAAGACCGAGGGTTACTATGTGCTGATGAGCTTCACCAGCGCTCCCGAGTTCCCCAAGGAGCTGGATCGTATCCTGGGCATTACCGAGGGCATTATGCGTTCCATGATCGTCTGCAAGGACGAGTAAGGGAGGCACAAGAATGCTGAACAAGATCGTTATCATGGGTCGACTGACCAGAGATCCCGAGCTGCGCAGGACCGCCAGCTCCACGGCCGTGACCGGCTTCACTCTGGCAGTCGATCGGGATTTCAAGTCCCAAAACGGCGAGAAGAGCACGGACTTTATCGACGTGGTTGCTTGGCGCAACACCGCCGAGTTCGTGTCCAAGTACTTCACCAAAGGCCGCATGGCCATCGTGGAGGGTCGCCTGCAGATTCGAGATTGGAAGGACAAGGACGGCAACAACCGCCGCAGCGCTGAAGTAGTGGCCGAAAATGTGTATTTCGGTGACTCCAAGCGGGACGGCGTCGCGCCGGCCGGCGACTATGCCGCTCCTTCCATGGGCGGCGGATTCTCTGCTCCTGTGAGCAGCGGCACCGGCGGCTTTTCCGAGATCGAAGACGAGGACGGCGACCTGCCGTTCTGATCCGTACCCCCGGGGTACACCAATCTATAAAGGAGGAATTTTTCCATGGCTATGGAACGTGAAAATAGAGCGCCTCGCGGCAATGGCCGCAAGCGTCGCAAGGTTTGCCAGTTCTGCGTAGACAAGTGCGAGCACATCGACTACAAGGACGCCGCCAAGCTGCGCCGCTTCATCTCCGAGCGCTCCAAGATACTGCCCCGCCGCACCACCGGCACCTGCGCTATGCATCAGCGCCAGCTGACGATGGCCATCAAGCGTGCCCGTCAGATCGCCCTGCTGCCCTTCGTCACCGAATAAGGCAGAGGATCAACTGAAAATGAAACAGACGCTGCTGTCAAAGCGGCGTCTGTTTTTTTGCAAGGGGGACGGCATGAACGGCAAAAATGCTTTTCGATATATTCCGGACGATCCCGTGGTGCTGGAGCTGACGGGGTGCGGCGCTCTGGGCGAGGTGCATGAGCGCATCAAGAGGACGTTCGGGTTTCCGGACTACTACGGGGAGAACTGGAACGCCATGTGGGACTTCCCCAACAATAAAATGAGCAGTTCGGCTACAAGGCTGAACCGTTCATTTTCCCTGTGTGTACGGACACCGGATGTGCATGCTATTCTCTCAAATCTCATATCCGCAGATACAACGCGCTCCCGCTTTCGCAAAAGCAGGGGCGCATATTTTTTGATAAAAATCCGGTGTTGCACGGAAATGGGCAACAGGGAGGGCAACGAAGGGCGGTTTATGAGGGAAAGGTGAAAACGAAAAAAGGAGGTTTTGGTCATGGCCGAAATGGAAACGGCGACCTTGCAGAGGCCCCGAATCGGGGCGGAGGAGGTGCGTCAGGCGGCGCAGATCCTGAAAAAATACAAGCAGGGCAAGGCGCATCTGGAGAGCCGCATCATCGACAACGAGCAGTTCTGGAAAATGCGGCACTGGCAGCAGATGGAGAAAAACGGGCAGGGCGGCAACCCCGCTGACCCCCAGCCTACCAGCGGCTGGCTGGTGAACTGCATCCTCTCCAAGCACGCGGATGCCATGGACTGCTATCCGGAGCCTACGGTGCTGCCCCGCGAGGAGGGCGACCGCATGGAGGCGGGGAAGCTGACGAAGATCTTGCCCGTGGTGCTCAAGCAGAACCAGTTCAAGCGGACGTACTCCGACGCCTGGTGGTACAAGCTCAAGAGCGGCTGCGCCGCCTACGGCGTGTTCTGGGACGCCGGCAAGCTGGGCGGACTGGGGGACATCGCCATCCGGCGCATGGATCTTTTGAACCTGTTCTGGGAGCCGGGGGTGCGGGACATTCAGGACTCAGAGAACTTTTTCTCCACGGAGCTGGTGAGCAACGCCCAGCTCCTGCGGATGTACCCGCAGCTGGAGGGGAAGCTGGGGGGCGGCAGCTTCACCGTGAGCCGCTTTCTCTACGACGACACCGTGGACACCTCGGATAAGTCCTTGGTGGTGGACTGGTACTATCACACCTCGGACGGCGGGCGGAAGGTGCTGCAATACTGCAAATTCGTGGGGGACACGGTGCTCTACGCCACGGAAAACGACTGGCAGACGCCTACGGAGCAGCGCGTGACGGGGGTGGATGAGAGCGGCGAGCCGATTCTGGAGGAGGTGCCGGTGGGGCTGCCCATGTACAGGCGGGGCTGGTATGACCACGGGAAGTACCCCTTCGTGTTCGACGTGCTGTTTCCCGAAGAGGGGACGCCCTGCGGGTACGGGTACATCGACCTGTGCAAGTCGCCCCAGAAGCAGATCGACCTGATGAATCAGGCCATTCTCAAAAATACGCTGGCGGCGGCGACCCCGCGATTCTTCGTGCGAGCCGACGGGGCGGTGAATGAAAACGAATACGCCGACTGGACCAAGCCCTTTGTCCACACCAACGGCAATCTGGGAAGCGACTCCATTGCCCCCATCCACACGGCGGGGCTGGACAGCGTGTACGTGGCCATTCTCCAGAGCAAGATCGCGGAGATGAAGGAGACGGCGGGAAACCGCGACGTGGCCAACGGGGGCGTGGCCTCCGGCGTGACGGCGGCCACGGCCATCGCTGCCCTGCAGGAGGCCGGCGGGAAGCTCTCGCGGAACATGATCGACGACGGGTATGAGGCGTTTTCCGACGTGGTGACGCTATGCATTGAGCTGATAAGGCAGTTTTACAGCCTACCGAGGCAGTTCCGCCTGCTGGGGGGCGAGTTTGCCAGCTACGACAACGCCGGCTTGCAGCCGGTGGCCATGAGCGACGGGGTGGAGGTATCCTATCGGGTGCCGACCTTCGACCTGGAAATTTCCGCGCAGCAGGAAAACCCATACAAGACCATGGAGTACAACCAGTTTGCCTTGCAGCTGTTCCAGATGGGCTTTTTCCGCGACGACATGGCGCAGCAGGCGCTGCGGTGTCTGGAGCTGATGGACTTTAAGAACAAGGACATGGTCATGGCCATGCTCCAGAACGGACAGACCCAGCAGCAGGAGATCCAGCGGCTGCGGGGGCAGCTGCTGCAGGCGGCGGCGGTGGTGGACGAGGCCAAGGGCACGAATCTCGCGGAGCAGCTGGCGCAGGAGTTCGGCGCGGCACCCAGAAGCGGCAAGAGCGGCGGCGCGGGCTGGAAGGGCGAGAAGCTGTCCGCCATGGAGCGCACCAGACGAAACGCACGGCAGGCGGTAAGCCCCAGATGATACGGGTGACGGCGGAGTCGGAGCGGCTGACGGTACAGGGGCACGCGGGATTTGCGCCCAGAGGGCAGGACATCGTGTGCGCGGCGGCGTCGGCACTGATGCTGGCGCTTTGCGAGCGGCTGCAGGAGAAAAATCTCGTGCGGGAGCTGGTGATGCGCCCGGGGTACATAAGCGTGGCCATGCGGGGCGCGGAGCGGGAAACGGAGCTTATCAAATGCGGCCTGCGGCAGCTGGAGAGGCGATATCCCCAGTGCGTGCAGGTGCGTGAAAAATAGGGCGCGCGCAAAAAAGCCTTGCAGAGTTCGCGTCCGCAGACGCGAAAAATTGAAATCATTTTTCACCGCGACCTGTACGTGGGGGAAAATACCGCGCAGGCTGCAAGTGTGGAATTTTGACGCTATGCGTCAAAATTATGCGCGCGGCAGACTGCAATCCTTTTGTCGGGAAATTCCAAAGAAATTTTCGGCAGGTTCAGATGGCCATTTCTCCCGATGAGGGAGCGATGATACGGGTCGTGGCCTACCACGGGAAAGGACAACGCCATGGAGATGGAAGAAAAGCAGGCGCAGGTCTGCCAGGAAACGGGCGAAGAGGCTCTCGACGCCGGAGAGCAGGAGGACTTTGAGACTTTGATCCGAGGAAAGTACAAGGAGGAGTTCGACGCTAGAGTGCGGAAAATTCTGGACGGGCGGCTGCGGGGCATGCGACAGGAGAACCTGCGGCTGAAGGAGCAGCAGCTGCGGCAGAAGGAGGAAGCGGTGCAGCGTCTTAGCCGCCTGCGGGAGCAGGAGGGGGCAGTGCGCAGACTGTATCCGGAGTTCTGCTGGCAGGAGGAGCTGAAAAATCCGCAGTTCGGGCGGCTGGTGCTGGCCGGCGCGGAACCGGTGGAAGCCTACGAAACGGTGCATCGGCAGGAGCTTATGGAAAAGGCCATGCGCTACGCCGCAGGCCGCACCCGTAAGCAGGTGGCGGGAAGTCTGGCCACCATGGGACGGGTGGCGGAGAACGGCGGCAGGAGCATTGCTGTGACCGCCTGCGACCCCAGAGGGCTTACCAGCCGAGATCTGGCGGACATCCGGAAGCGTGTGCTGGACGGGGAGAAGATCAGGTTCTGACAGGAGGGCGTTTCGGAGCGGAGAGCGTGCGCGAGGAGTGCAGAACATGGGTATTACGGATTGCCACAGCCAGTGTGCGCACTGGCTTCGCAATGACAGAACCTTTGCGGGGGCGTGGTGCGCATCGGCGGGTCGTCGAGGACGCCGACCCCTACGGGAGCATGATGGGGAGTGCGATGCATGATCCGGCGGACGCAGGCAGGACGCTTCGGAACGCAGGAACAGGAAAATAATTTTAATTAAGAAAGGAAAAATGACTATGGAACTGAATTATCAGATGTTTGCCGACGCAAACACCCAGACTACCGGCGGTCTCAGCGCCGAAATGAAGACTTACTACGGCATGGAGCTGCTGGAAAACGCCAAGCCCCAGCTGGTGCATAACCAGTTCGCCGCCACCAAGCCTCTGCCTGTGGGCGGCGGCAAGACCGTGGAGTGGCGCAAGTTCGGCTCCTTTGACAAGGCGCTGACCCCCCTCACCGAGGGCGTGACCCCCGACGGCAGCGGCATTTCCGTCAGCTACATCACCAAGGAGCTGGCCCAGTACGGCGACTACACCACCGTGTCCGACATGCTGGATCTGACGGCCATTGACGACGTGGTGCTGGAGATCACCGACCGTCACGGCAACAACATGGGTCTGACTCTGGACACCGTGACCCGCAACGAGATTCAGCAGGGCAACCAGGTCATCTACGCCCCCGTGCTGAACGCAGAAGGCACCCAGACCGCTGTGACCAGCCGCACCGCCCTGACCCCCGCCTGCAAGATGACCAGCGAGCTGGTGGCCAAGGCCGCGACCCAGCTGAAGAAGATGAATGCGCCTACCTTTGACGGCAAGTATGTGTGCATCATCCACCCTTCCGTGGCCTTCGACCTGCGCCAGGACGAGGCATGGATCGCCGCTCACCAGTACGCTGCCGCCACGGAGCTTTTCTCGGGCGAAATTGGCGAGCTGCACGGCGTGCGCTTCGTGGAGACCACCGAGGCCAAGATCTTCTGCGGCGAGGATCTGGCGGAGGGCAGCCGCACCCTGACGGTGAACGGCGCAGTAAGCGGCAAGAACGCCGTGACCTTTGACGGCGGCACCGTGAAGGAGGGCGCACTGGCGGGCCGCTACATTCTGGTGGGCGGCCAGCGTGCCAAGGTAGTGAGCAACACCGCCTCCGTGCTGACGCTGGACAAGAACGTCACCGCCGACGATAACGCCGTGATCTATCCCGGCGAGGGCGGCGCCGAGGGCTGCGCCGTGTACGGCTGCCTGTTCGTGGGCAAGGGCGCTTACGGTGTGGTGGACCTCAGCGAGGGCACCGAGGTCATCGTGAAGCCCCGCGGCTCCTCCGGCACCGCCGATCCTCTGGATCAGCGCTCCAGCGTGGGCTGGAAGGGCATCCATGCTGCCGCCATCCTGTACGACGAGTACATGGTGCGCGTGGAGTGCGGCTCCTCTTACTCCGGCGAGGACAAGGCCAACTAACGCGGAAAAATCCCGCAGGGGGCGGGGGGATCCTGTCCCCCTGCGGGGGAGTGAGAATGCGGCGCGAGTCGGGCGGCGGGGTGAGGGTACCCCGCCCTATGGAAATGTGACGGGACGTGCAGCGCGTGACGCGCGGGATCGGCAGGTTTTGTTTTGAGGCATTTATGGCCGCGCATACGAAGGTACATCTGCCGGCGAGGGACCCCCGGCGGGGAGAAGACGGCAGGCGAAAACAGGAAAGGATGAGATACCATGGAGAAAATGAGCAAGGTTTTTCTGCCCAGAGGCAGAAAGAACGAGGAGAACTTCGTGATCGTGTCCGTGAACGGGCGTAACTACAAGATCATGAAGGGCGTGGAGGTGGAGGTGCCCGCGTGCGTGGCGGAGGTGCTGGAGAACGGCCGCATGATGGCCGACACCGCACGACGCTACATGGACACCATGGCCAACTGAAAGGGAGGCGGCTATGGGCAGAACGACGGCGGGACAGGTGCTGGCGCAGGTGGACGGCCTGCTGCCCAACGCCTACACCCGGGAGGAAAAAATGTGGTGGCTTTTGCAGGCGGAGTGCACGTTGCTGCGGGAAGTGCTGCAGCCGGCGCTGCGGGAGGAGCTGAGCGTGCCCGAGGCGCTGGAGGACGGCACCGCGCTCGCGGTCAAGGCGCCCTATGACAGGCTCTACGGCCTGTATGTTCAGGCGCAGATCCACTACGCAGACGGCGACATGGTGCGCTGCAGCAACGCACTGAGCCTCTGGAACGAGGGCGTGGCGGAGATGCAGGCGGCGGCGCTGCGGGAAAAAGGTGGGCCGCAGGCGGCCAAATGCCTGCGTTTTTGCTGAAAGGAGGCGGAGGGATGTTCTTTCCGACGCTGAAAAAAACCGATATGGAAAAGGTGACGGTGACGGAGTTCCCGGGGCTTGACAGGCGGGAGAGCGTGCGCATGGGGGGCTTCCGGAAGATGAAAAATCTTTGCTCGGAGGGGTATCCCGCCCTGCGGACACGGCCCGCCCGAGGTCTTTCGGCCACGGTGGAAAAGCCCGAGGGGCTTATCGCCAAGGACGCCCTGCTCTGGGTGGACGGACGGCGGATCTATGTGAATGGTCTGGCGGCGGGGCCGGAGCTGGCGGAGGGGGAGAAGCAGTTGGTGAGCATGGGCGCTTACCTTATCGTTTTTCCCGACAAGGTGTATCTCAACACCAAGGATCTGACGGACTGGGGCAGCCTGGAGTGCAGTCGGACGGCGGCGGTGGGGGCACCCATCAGCCTGTGCGATGCAGACGGCGCGGCCTACAGCGGCGTGGTGGAGAGCGCCGGCGCACCGGAGGAGCCGGAGGAGGACGCGCTGTGGCTGGATGTGTCCGGCACAGTGCCGGTGCTGCGGCAGTTCAGCCAGGAGAGCTGGACGGCGGTAGAGGGCGTGTGTGTGAAGGTGCAGGCCACCGGCCTGGGCGAGGGCTTCGCCGCCGGCGACGGCGTGACGATTTCTGGTTGCAGCGTGGGGCGGCTCAACGGCGAAACGGTGCTGCGTGCGGTGGGGGAGGACTGGGTGGCCTTTTCCGGCGCCGTGGCCGGCAGCACTGCGCTGAAGGCGGCCGTGACCGTTAGCCGCACCGTGCCGGAGATGGACTATGTGGTGCAGAGCGGCAACCGGCTCTGGGGCTGTAAGTACGGCATGGCGGACGGCAGAGCCGTGAACGAGATCTACGCCAGCAAGCTGGGGGATTTCAAAAACTGGCGGTGCTTTGAGGGGCTCGCCACAGACAGCTATGCGGCGGCGCGCGGCTCCGACGGAGCTTTCACCGGCGCGGTGAGCTATCTGGGCAACCCTATTTTCTTCAAGGAGCACTGCATAGAGCGGGTGTATGCCGCCAGCCAAGGCGCGCACCAGATCGTGACCACGGAGTGCAGCGGCGTGCAGCAGGGCAGTGCCAAGAGCCTGCAGGTGGTGGGCGGCGTGCTGATGTATCTCTCGGACGAGGGGGTGCAGGCCTTTGACGGCAGTCTGCCGGTGACGGTGTCGCAGGCGCTGGGGGAGAAACGGCTCCACGGCGGCGTGGCCGGCACATGGCGGGGGAAATACTACCTCTCGGCGCTGGAGGAGGACGGTACGCCCACCCTGTTGGTGTATGACAGCGAAAGGAGCCAGTGGCACCAAGAGGACGGGCTGCGGGCCGTGGGCTTTGCCTGCAAAGGCTCGGAGCTTTACTGCCTCGGTACCGATGGGAAGCTCTGGAGCCTCCGCGGTGAGAGCGGCGAAGCGGAGGAGAGCTTTTCGTGGATGGCCGAAAGCGGGGAGCTGGGCTTGCAGAGCCCCCAGCGCAAGCGGCTGACAAAGCTGCTGCTGCAAATGCGGCCGGAGCGGGGCAAGACCGTGACGGTGTGGGTGAGCTACGACCGAGGCGCCAGCTGGCAGAAGCAGGGACAGTTGACGGGAAACGGCAGCCTGCGGGGGCAGGCGGTGGCCGTGCGCCCCAGACAGTGCCGCTATTTGCGGCTGAAGCTGGAGGGCAGCGGACAGTGCGTGCTGTTTGCCCTGACAGCGCTGTATGAAAGAGACGGTGACGGGTTGTGAACGTGATGACTATGCCCCCGGCGCCTACGGGGACGCTGAGTCAGCAGGTGCAGAAGCAGTACGCTTACCTGTTTCAGCTGGCGCAGATGCTGAACCGAGCCGCAGAGCAGGCGGAGCAGCAGCCGCAGACGCAGACGGTGCAGAAGCCCGTGCAGGCGGCGCAGGCGCAGACGGTGGTGGAGCTGAAAAGTCTCATCGTGAAGTCGGCGGACGCCGTGTGCAAGGAGATGGATCGGCTGGAAACGGAGCTGAAGGGCAGCTATGTAGCGGTGTCGGAGTTCGGGACGTATCTGGAGAGGATCAGCCAGGAGATCGAGGCCGACCCTACGGGGCTGAGCCGGTATTTTAAGTTCGCCTCGGACATTCAGGCGGACGTGGAGCAGGTGGGGACGGACTTTTCCACCTACAAGACCGACGTGGAGGGCTACATCCGGCAGGGTATCGTGGGCTATGACGGCACAGTTCCCATCCTCGGCATCGCCATCGGACAGAATCTTCAGACCGCCCGCACGGGCGTGGAAACAGAGCAGGGCGTCTTTGACGAGATCGACAAGCGGAGCAATATGTCCGTGTGGACCACGGAGAAGCTGTCGTTCTACATCGGCGGGCAGGAGGCGGCCTACTTCTCCAACGGCAAGCTCACTGTGGCGCAGATTGCCACCGACCGCATCGCCGGCGCGGGAAAATGGGATGTGAGCTTCACAAACGGCGTGAAATTCAAGTGGATAGGCTGGTGAAGAGATGGCGGCAACGACTATAAAAACAAGCACGGTATACGACTCATACTTCTGGGTGAAATGGGAGAGCGGCGGGCAGGACGTTTCTGCCAACAAGACCGCCATCAACTGGTCCTGCGGCGTGACGCCGGGACATAAGTTCTATTCCAACGCCGTGAAAATGTCCGCCGTTTCCATCGGCGGAGTGACAGTGTACGCCGGCGGAACGTATTCCAACATCACTGACTATAAGGAGCACACTTTCGCCTCCGGCACGCTGGAGGTGAGCCACAACGCAGACGGCAGCAAGACCCTCACGGTGTCCGCATTCAGCGGGCAGGTGTGGAAGGACAGCGGCTATCTGACGGCCACGGCGGCGGCGCAGAGTTTTCAGCTGACTGCCATTCCCCGTGCTACCGAACCCGTCATGGGGGCGGCGACAATGGGGGAGGCGGTGCGCATCAGCCTGCCGCGGGCGTCCTCGGACTTTACCCACACATTGAGCTACGTTTTCGGCGCGGCGTCGGGAACCATCGCCGAAAACGCCGGCACGGAGGTGCAGTGGACGGTGCCGGAAAGTCTGGCGGCGCAGATCCCCGACAGCTCCGTCGGCACAGGCACGCTGACGTGCAGGACCTATAACGGCGGCACCCTTGTCGGGACGAAAACAGCGACTTTTACCGCCACGGTGCCCCAGAGCATGAAGCCCGCCCTGACAAACGGCTGGGCTGCGGTGTCCTACGACAACAGCGGCACCAAGGCAAGCGGCATTGCGGCGTGGGTGCAGGGTTACTCCAAGGCCAAGGCGGTGTTTAATGGGAGCAAGGTCACCTGCAAGCAGGGGGCGGGCATTGCAAAATACGCCGTGACGTATCTGGGCAAGACCGTGGAGGAAAGCCCCTACCGCACGGAGACCATCTCCACCACCTCGGCCACGGTGCGCTGCACAGTGACGGACAGCCGGGGGCTGACGGCCTGGGAGGACGTGACCGTGGAGCTGGAGAGCTACGCCCCGCCGATGCTGGTGGGGGCGGCTCTTTACCGCGCGGACGGCGAGGGTGCTGCGGCAGACAGCGGGGCACACATCGCGGGACTGGCCACGGCGAAGTTTTCATCTATCGGCGGGCGGAACACAGCCACTATCAAGGGCTACTGGAAAAGCGTTGGAGGCAGCTACGGCGAAGGCGTGACGCTGCCCTTCGGCGCGGTGGGGCTTGTCACCGGCGACGTGGAGATCGCCGGTGACCGGAGCTACACGGCAAAGATCGTGGTGACGGACAGCCTGGGCAACTCCACGGAGTTCGAGGAAAATATTCCCACGGAGCAGGTGGCTTTTCATCTGAAGGAGGGCGGCCAAGGCGCGGCCTTCGGCAAGGCGGCGGAGCAGGACGAGCTGCTGGACGTGGCGTGGGACGCGCGCTTTCGGGAGGATATGCAGGTGGACGGAGTGCTGCGGGTGGGCGGCAAGAGCCTGCTGGATATGGTGTATCCCGTGGGGAGCATTTACCTGTCCGTGAGCGGGACAGACCCGCAGACGCTATTCGGCGGCACATGGGCGCGGCTGGAGGATGTGTTTTTGCTGGCGGCGGGCGCGAAGCACGCGGCGGGCAGCACCGGTGGCGAGGAATCGCATATCCTGACGGAGCCCGAAATCGCCCCCCATAAGCACGCGATGGCCTATGGACCGGAGTCTTCGGCGAGCAGCACTGGCTTCGCCTATGGCATAGCCGCAGGCAGCGCCACCAATTCTGCGGGCGGCAGGGGCTATGCGTCAAACCTCGGCACCTTCAGCGCCGGCGGCGGCCAGCCCCACAACAACATGCCGCCGTATCTGGCGGTTTACACTTGGAAACGGACTGCATAAGGAGGAAATATATGGCAGCAAAACTTTGGCGGGGCAGCAGGGGCGATTCCGTGCGCGACCTGCAGCAGAAGCTCAATGCAAACGGCTACAAGTTGGCCGAGGACGGCGTGTTCGGCAGCAACACCTATAATGCGGTGCTGGACTACCAGCGCAAGAACAAACTGGCCGTGGACGGCGTGGTGGGGGATGAGACCTGGGGGAGTCTCAACCGTACCACAGCGGCAGATCACCCCACCACCGGCAAGGAGATCATGCGGGGCGTGTCTGACGAGACCTACGACGCCCTGAAACGGCTGGAGCAGGGGTTCACGCCCTCGGACGAGCTGACGGCGGCGCGGGAGGCACAAAAGAGCATGGAGGCGCTGCAGCCGAAAGAGTATCAGTCTTCTTTTGAGGGGGAGCTGGCGCAGTTGTACGACCAGATCACCGGCCGCAAGGCATTTTCCTACGACCCGCAGGCGGATGCGCAGGCAAAAAACTACGCCTATCTCTACACCCAGAAAGGGCGGGAGGCTATGGCGGACACCATGGGGCAGGCGGCGGCGCTCACCGGCGGCTACGCTTCCAGCTATGCCCAGACGGCGTCCCAGCAGGCGTATGACCGCTACATGCGGGATCTGGCGGAGCTGATGCCGGAGCTGGAGAAGAACGCTCGTCAGCGGGACGAGAGCCAGCGGGACTGGCTGATGCAGCAGTATGAGCAGGTGAGCGGTCAGGAGCAGGAGGATTACAAGCGCTACCGGCAGGAGCAGGCGGCGTGGCAGGACAGCTATGACCGCGCCGGCAAGGAAGCGGACGCCCTCTGGGAGCGGGAGTACGCCAACTACAAGCTCATGCTTCAGCACTACACCGGCATGGCCGGCACCGAGCAGAAGGCCTCCGACGGTGCGCGGGCGAACTCCGGCGCGCCCACGGTGGCAGCGGAGAAAAAGGCGACCCTCAGCTCCACGGCCATGGACAGCCTGCAGCGCGCCATGGGCAACTACCTCAAAGGCGGCAAGACTGCCGAGGCGGCGGCGCTGGCGCAGCAGTATGGCGGACGCATGACGGCGGCGCAGAAGGAAAAACTGAAGAAGCTGTTCGGCACTTACGGCGCCCAGCTGACGCTGTGAAGACGCAAGGCTCTGCAAGGTTCGGCCGCCCTTTCCCCCTCAGTGGGGAGGGGCGGCTTTTCTGCGTCCGCGGCGACGGGGAAGGGCTTGACAGGCGGACGGTTTTGATTAAAATAAAGACAGAACGATAGGGAGAACGAAGTATGAACGGATTCTACTATAACGGCCTGCTACGCGAGGAAAAGACGGCCTATGAGCAGATGAAGGCCGGCTTTGAGGCGCTGGCGGCCACGGTGCGGGTGGTGCGGCTGGAGCAGAAGCGGCTTGCGGAGGTGTACCTGCGGCTGAAGCTGGACGAGCCGCTGCTGTTTTATGTGACGGGGTACAGCTACCGGTTCTACCCCGCGTCGGATCATGTGGAGCTTATTCCGGAGTACCTCTTTGAAAAGAGCAAGATCCGCACCCATCAGCAGGCTGTTTCTGCCCGCATCCAACGGCTCACTCGGCCGTTGCAGGGGAAAAGTCAGGCGGAAAAGGAGCTGTATATCCACGACTTCATTCTGGATAACGTCCGCTACGACAAGCTGAAAAAGTCCTACTCCCACGAGGTCATCGGCCCCCTGACACAGGGAGTGGGTGTGTGCGAGGGCATTGCCAAAACGGTGAAGGCGCTGTGCGACGCCGTGGGCTTGGAATGCATCATCGCCCTCAGCGAGGCAAACCCCGAGCAGGGCGTGCGCTACCGCCATACCTGGAATATACTGACAATAGACGGAAAGCGATACCACATGGATGCCACCTTTGACAATTCCCTCCAGCGGGGCGTGCATCGCTACGACTACTACAATCTGGACGACAGGCACATTTTTCTTGACCACGAGAAGCTGGTGCTGCCGGTGCCGGTCTGCACGGAGGACAAGGGGTACTTCTACCGTTCCGTGTCCCTAACGAAGCCTGAAGACGTGGCAAGCCGCGTGGGGCAGGCGCTGCGGAAAAAGCAGAAGAGCTTCGTGTTCCACTGGCGGGGCGGCGGCCTGAATCGGGAGATCCTGCAGGAGCTTGTGCAAAGAGCCGCCGAGGAGGCCGAGAAGAAGGGGCTGGGCGTCCGCTGCGCTGTAAATGTGCGGCAGGCGGTGATCCAGCTGGACTTCGGCGAGGTGGGCGCCACGGAGGTGCAGCAGCCCGACGAGGGGCAGGAGGGTCAAGTGGAAAGCTGAAAGCGGAAAGCGGCGAACCCCCTGTAGGGCAGGGCGGCCACACCTTGCCGGCGGTGCGGTGCATCGGCCATCCTGCGGAGACCTATATGTAAATATTACACCTATATAATATAAGGAGGGTACAACATGGCAAAGAAGGCAGGGCGGAACACCAAGGCGCGCATCGTGTCGGCGGCGTGGAAGCTGTTTTATGAGCAGGGTTACGAGGACACCACGGTGGAGGACATTGTGTTTGAGTCGGAGACATCCAAGGGGTCGTTTTATCACTATTTTGACGGCAAGGATGCCCTGCTTGGCTCTCTGTCGGTGCTATTTGACGAGAAGTACGAGGAACTGCGCCCCCAGCTGGATCCGCAGGCGGACGCCGTGGACACGCTGGTGTTTCTGAACCAGGAGCTGTTCGCCATGATCGACAACAGCGTCTCCCTGGAACTGCTGGCGCGGCTTTTCTCCTCGCAGCTGGTGACCCGCGGCGAAAAGCACCTTCTCGACCGCAGCCGCACCTACTTTAAGCTCCTCTACCAGATCATTCGGGACGGCCAGAGCCGCGGCCAGCTCCGCACGGACATGACCGCCAACGAGATCGCCAAGGCCTACGCCATGTTTGAACGGGGGCTGATGTACGATTGGTGCCTCTGCGGCGGCGAGTACGCCTTGAGCCGCTACAGCGCACAGATGATGCCCATGTTTTTGCAGGGGTTCCGGCCGGCACAGTGATTATTTGAAAAAAATTTTAATGACCAGGAAATATTACTGCATATATTCTGCTAAAAAATTATTGATATACATAATAAAATCTGCAAAAAATAAGTGCGCTGTATAGAATTCATTCTATACAGAGTTCTGTATTTCGTTCTATTTTGTTTTGTGCTATACTCCACTCTGTTGATGCAATTTATCCTGTAGGAGGAAAAAACAATGAAAATCAGCGAAGTGATCGTATTTGTCATTTATTTGGTGTTCATGCTGGCCATCGGCGTGTACTTCTTCTTCAAGAACCGTGACGGCGGCGAGAAGACTTATTTCCTGGGCGGCCGCCAGATGGGTCCTTGGGTCACGGCTCTGTCCGCCGGCGCCTCCGACATGAGCGCGTGGGTGCTTATGGGTCTGCCTACGTCCATCTATGCACTGGGTCTGGGACAGGTGTGGATCTCTGTGGGTCTGGCTATCGGCTACACCATCAGCTGGATCGTGCAGGCGCCCCGCCTGCGTCGGTTCTCTATCGTGGCCAACGACTCCATCACCATTCCTCAGTACCTCACCAACCGCTTCCTGTCCAAGTCCAAGGCGCTGCAGATCATCTGCGCCGTGATCTTCCTGGTGGCCTACACCGTGTATGCTGCCTCCAGCGTGAAGGCCTGCGGCACCCTGTTCAACACCGTCATCGGCATGGACGAAACGGCGGCCATGTATCTGGCCTCTCTCATCATCATTGCCTACACCTTCCTGGGCGGATTCTCCGCCGTGTGCTGGACGGACTTCTTCCAGGGCATGCTGATGCTGGGCGCCCTGCTCATCGCCCCCATTTTTGCCCTGTTCATGCTCAAGGGTGCCGGCGTGCATGCGGTGGACACCCCCAACTATTTCAACGCTTTCGGCAGCTGGAAGGACATCGTTTCCGGCCTCGGCTGGGGTCTGGGCTACTTCGGCATGCCCCATATCATCATCCGGTTTATGTCTCTTGAGTCTCAGAAGAGCCTGAAAAAGTCCGCCAAGATCGGCATCAGCTGGACGGTACTCATCGTCATCTTCGCCGCCGCTGTGGGCATCATCGGCCGCCTGTTTTTGGGCTATGACGAGTCCATCAACGGCCACTCTCTGGTGTTTATCACCATGGTGCGCAAGATCTTCCCCGGCGTCATCTCCGGTCTGCTGCTCTCCGCCGTGCTGGCTGCGTCCATGTCCACGGCTGATTCCCAGCTCCTCATGGCCGCCAGCGCCTTCGCCAGCGACGTGTATAAGCCTGTTTTCCGCAAGGATAAGGCCAGCGACAAGGAGATGATGTGGGCCGGCCGCATCGTGGTGCTCATCATCTCCGTAGTGGCGCTGCTCATCGCCTCCAACCCCAACTCCGGCAGCATTATGTCCCTGGTGTCCAACGCGTGGGGCGTGTTCGGCGCGGCCTTTGGCCCCACCATCATGCTGAGCCTGTTCTGGAAGCGGTTCACCTTCGCCGGCGCCGTGGCCGGTATCGTTGTGGGTGCGGCTGTGGACGGCCTGTGGCTGGCCTTCCTGTCCGGCACGGGGATCTACGAGATCATTCCCGCCTTCGCCGCCAGCATGATCGCCGCCATCGTGGCGTCCCTGCTAAGCAAGAAGCCCGACGAGGCCGTGGAGGCGCTGTTCGACAAGGCTGTGAATTACGAGGAGTAACATCATCGACCATACAAAAGACGCTGCGGTATAGCCGGGTGTCCATAAGACAGTGAATCCTCCATATGATCACACAGCGATCATA
>OLSB01002077.1_pt1 | contig 17524 bp, 10 predicted proteins | sample 1672071 | NCBI WGS metagenome assembly OLSB01 (sample SAMEA3136642, study PRJEB25190) | human gut metagenome | biome: human gut; feature: human-associated habitat; material: faeces | place: Austria | collected 2013 | reverse complement strand
TTCGAAATCCGCAGTATAGCACAGCTCTAAATTTTCTTTCTTACACGGCGGTATTGTTTCCGGGTTTCTCAGCATATTCCAAAACATTTCCGCATCCGCCGGCGGCTTCGGAACAGAAAAACCAAGCTGTGTATATAATTGTTTTCTGACCTTAAATGCCTGCGATACTGCGTCAATGTCTCCCTCGAAAATACCGAAGCCTGCATTTACGCCGCCAAATGAGGTGAGCGCCTCGCCCTCTGTGCTGCAAAACGCTCCGTCCGGCGATTTCATTAAAAGCATATTATTCATAATTATATCGCCGTATGCCGCTTTAAGCTTTTCTTTTATCCGATTGCCGCAGCCGAAGGAAACCGCCATGGTATTGAGTAATTCACAGCTGTTACTCACATATGCCGCTGCCGTTGCATTATTATTATCGATAACATCCCAAATGCTATTATATATTTTTTCGGCATTAGGCAGCGCCCTGTTATGCTTTGCATATATAAGCATAACTTTATATGCTCCCGACAATGTATTGTATTTTAATAAATCGTTTCCGAAAAAGCCTGTTTTACTGCTTTGTATCGACTCTATAAATGAAAACATCGGGTTTAAATATTCTTCCCTCTCCGAGGGCTCAATATAATTCATATATACCTGCGACGCTTGTACCCTATCGCCCGCACTCCAGGGATTTGACGCCCACGGCAATCCTTTCACCCAATTCAAGTATGTCTCCGGTGTCTTAAAATACGACGGCATTGAAACACTTGCCCCTCTCATCAGCCGCACTGAGGCGCCGCCATACTTTTTCAGATAAAGCACGGCAGACCGCACGCTCGACTGGATCCTTGCAGTTTCTCTGTCGTTTGTTTCGCCCTGCGTATCGGTATAAAGTCCCGTTTCCTCATTGTATCTGCTTTCAAAAAAATTTAAAAGCTTTTGCCTGATATTCTCCGGCACCTCCCGTAAAATATCATATTCGTTTTCCAACAACGATACCGCAAATGCTGATGCTTCAAGCCCCGGAAGCATTTTGGGAGATTCCTTTCCCGAAACAGTTGGGTAAAAGCCGCCGCTTTCGCTGTCATAAAGATTTGCAAGCCATAAAAGCACACCGCTGTATTCACCCTCAAATTCCGAAAGCTTTTCGTACATATCATTTCCCAAAAAGCTATAATACCCGTCTATGGGCGAAAAGTCATCTGTCAATACAAATGTTTTTATCATCGCGGCATTTTCCGGAACATATATGCTGTAAGTACCGTTGTACGCTCCGTTTATCCTGCTAAAATGCACATTGCAAACATTGTCCGGCGTAAAAACCGCTGTTATAAGCATTAATTTTTCGCCGTGAACAGTTGCCGTAACACTGACATTTTTTTCTCTTGCATTCATAATATCAGTTACAATTTCACCGTTTATGCTGTAATTGACAAAACTTGATTTTTCTGCCGCAAATATGCTGCACGGAATAACCTGTATAATTAAAGACATTATTAATGAAATTATTATTATTTTTTTCATAATAAGCTTCCGTTACTTTACCGTAACCCCGTCATCTTCTCCAACCCAATAAATTTCCCTTGAGGGCGCGGCTTTTCTGTTTATTACAACAAGTTCGTACGGGCGAAATGCATTTATCCTCATTACAACGCTCTGCCTTTCGTCTGCGGCGTCGATTGAATTGATATCCCCTAAAGATACGGTACCCGCCGCTTCGTCATAAACATATATTTTGCAATTGCTTGTAACACCGACGGCTCTCGTAGGAAGCGTTTCTCCGCCAAGTGTCGGCCCTATATCAAAATACAGAAACGTACCTATTTTTCTGCTGACCTTTACGTGAACCATACGTAATGTATTTGCCCATCTGAAATTAAATCTGTTTGCGCTCTTTTCTTCCCACGAAGGGTTATCGGAAGGATTTGAACCCGATGCATTATTACTGAATTCATTATAATAGTTTCCGTTTAAAAGGTAATCGTTATGCCTTGTTTTCCATGTTATATTCTGCTGAGCGGCTATGCTGTCATCATACCCCGGGTCTTTCTCCGGGTGCAGCGTAAATACTTTTATTATGTTTGAAACATTATTTACGGAATTGAAAGCGAGACGAAGAACGTCTCCGCATCTCAAATTCAAAAGTCTGCGTCCCTGTTCATTTGCGAAAACATCGCTTTCCGTATTAATCTCAAAGCTTTGATACTTACCCTTATAGATACCGTAAAGAAGCTTTGTCACATCACCGTCGCTGTTAAGTCCGGTTGAAATTTTATCAACCAGGAAAAAGTCGAATTGAGGAACAGGTGCAGTGCTGCCCGACGAGACGCCTGCTGGATTTGCATACGACGTAATTACGCCGCAGCCATAATTTTTATCAACGTCGTATAATTCAACAAAAAGTCCGTCAGCGTCAATAAGGTTGTGTTGGTTATTCACCCATTTTTCAGTCGGGGAAAAAATGTCAAACATTTTTTCAAGCTGTGACAAGGTTATCACCCCATTGTCCGCATCATTAAAGTTTTCAATATTCGGAAGCTGAATGCAAAGTGCATTTCCTACAGTATATTTCCCCGCAAGCAGTCCGACACTGTTATATGCCGTTTGTCCGCTCACGACTAAGGGATCTACCGTTCTGTAATCAATTGAAAAATCAGACAAATATTCTCCGTTTCCGCCGTTTGTGCCGTTGTTTTCCTCACGCCTGTTATCGTAAGCCGTATTTATTTCAGATATATTCCCGTCTGAATCTGTTTTAAACGATATAAGCTGATAGATTCTGCCCGGAAAAACCGTGTTGCTTCGCTTAATCTCTGAAATCATTTCATTTCCGTTTTGCATTTTTCTGCCGTTTACAGTGATGCTGTCATTGTTTGACAGCGTAACAAAATCTCCGTCTTTTGTAAAAATGCGAAAATCTGCAATGTTTTCATGATTTATGCCCTTTTCCCGCGTTTTAGCCGCTATAAGATAGCCGTATTGCTGCCCAAAGCTTCTTTCATTGCCGTATGCCGCTATAACATTGTTCTTCAAAAAGTAGAATACCGTCCTGCTCCCCAAAGTTGCAGAAAGTATTTCATTCTTATATGTACTCAAAATCGGATATTTCACACCGTCAACAACAATATAGTCCTCGCCCTTTTCCTCAACCGTTCCGCGTTTTTTTTCCGTAAAAACTTCAATGCTTGTATAAAGACCGTCTTTACTTGCCGTAACAGCCAAAACATTGTTTGATTTAATTTTTGAAAAAGGTATACTTTCCCCATCCTTTGTTATTATAACCTCAGCCTCCCCGTTTTCGGCGTCGATTTTTAAATTCGGCTTGCCGTATAAATCCGTTATAACACCGCTTTGAACAGATATATCCTTAACAACATAAATCTCGGATTCGTTAATTTTTACTACATTTGCCTTGCCGTCTCCGTCTGTATCTGCAAGAATCACATTGCCTGTGTCAGGCTTTAAAATGCTGTCTGTATATTTATTGCGCGGTAAATACTTCCCGTTATAAATAATTACTGCATCTTGTCCTATTAAGCGGCTTTCCCTTTTTGTATTGTTTTTTGTAAAATATACAAGTTTTCCGGTTGTTGTTTCATCTGAAATATTTTCGGCATCAATCTTTATCTCACTTACAATTTTTTTATTTTCAACGTTCAATAAAATCTTCTCGTTCGATTCATCGGTTTTGTAATATGCCGTGACAGGATATGCCAAAAGCGATTTCGCGCCTGTAGCTTTTTCCGCATAAATCTCATCACCTATTTGAACATAACCTTTTTTTACTCCGTTTTCAGAATTGATCGACGTAACGTCATTTGCTGTAATTATGCCGTCGATTTTTGATATTCCCATCCATTTTGTAAGCGGATTTTCGCCCTCAACCGTACGATAGTTATCTGTTCCGACATCATTTTGTAAAATATCCGTATTTAATGCATTATATATAATATTGGCCGCATTGTCCCATGTAAGTTCTGCAGCATCGCCTACGGTAACATTTTTTAAAAGTCCCTTCATTGCGGCAACGGACAAATATCCTGCGGGATACCCTCCGTAATTTTCCGCATAAACATCGTATCCGAGAATCGAAACCGTTATCTTAACCCCCTGCTCCACAGAAAGTGTGTTGTCAGGTCTGAATGTACCGTCTCCGTAACCCGTTGCAATCCCCATATCGCAGGCAAAATTTATTGCGCCGCAATCGTCCCTTTCTGTTTCAACATCGGAAAAAGATGTGCGGTTAACAGGGAAATCGTCATGTCCCAAAATCTTTATTGCCGTATAAATAAACTCTCCCCTTTTAATTTTTTCGTTCGGAGCAAACTCATTTATACGCAGCAGACCAAATCCCGAGAGCATACGCGCCGCGCTGCTGTATTCGGTCGTTTTATTGACGGCTTCCCCCTGCAGCGGTTCATTTTGTTCAGCAAAAGCTATACCTCCCATGCATAGTGTCAACCCAATGTAAATTGCTGCAATTTTTTTAGTTATGTTCATAATAATCTCCTTCCCATAAACGCATTTCGGCCTTTAATTATGATATTATTCGTTTTGTAGATTAGCTTGCAAATTAACATCTCTGTTTATATTATATATAGAGAAAAACACAAAAACAATGGTATATGGTTTTAATTTATTAGGGTGTCGTGCTCTGTTTCAATTTTTCATTTTAATGCTGTCATTTTTTTTAAGAGGTGTAGAAAAAACAATTGATTTACCGTCTTTCTTTAATAATATTTCGTAATAATATGCACATATACTTTCGGGAATAGGCGCTGTAAGTTTGCCGTTTTCTATGTGTGCTTCAGCCGTTTCCCATTCACCGTCCATATAAGGCAGCTCTTCTTCGCCGTTTTTTTTGCACAAATGGTATTTATACGGTGTTTTCGTATAAAAAAGCCTTGCCGATATACATTCCATATTTTCATAATCTATTTTACCGTCTTCCGAAATTTTCGGCATTGAGCGGGAATCGCCACAAATACACTCTGCAAAAAAAAGGGGTTCATCTCTTTTCCATGCAGCCAAATGACCATGATCCATATTATCAACAATACTTAAAAGTGTTTTTCTGTTATTTTTCAATGTGGCAGAATACGATCTTGAATTTGCATTAATTGAAAAAGCCGAATCATCATTCCAACATTGCCACAGAATCGGCATATGTGTATTTTTAAAACGATTCTCTGCTCTCCAATTTGAATTTTTCATGTCACTTCCAAAGTAATTGCTCATCCAGCCCATGCCTTCATTCAAATACCCCGAGCCATATATCGGTATTGCAAATGCATATCTGTTGTCAAATCCGATTGTAACAGATGCAATTACCCCTCCCCAAGAGATTCCGCATATGCCTATTTTTTCCTTTATCACTCTTGGGTCATCACGTAAAATATTATTAGCAATTATTGAAGCTCCCACCGCATGAAACATCCATTGTCTGTCAACCGCCTGCTCACTTGTCTTCATACAATCGTTATCAGGCATGGCAGTATATCCGTCTTCTTCAAGCGATTTATGTATTTTATGCTGCCACTTTTTTTTATAAATCTTTTCTTTTTCTTCGCTCCACTCGCTTTCATGTCCGTCCTCTGCCGGATAGAACCCCGTATTGTCCATTGCTATCGCAGCAAATCCGCACTCGTTCCAGAGTTTAATCCAATGCGGATACGCATGACCTCCCCCGCCGTGCAACAAAACAACGGCAGGAAACGGGCCGTCTCCCTTAGGGAAACCGATATATGCAAATATTTTTGTTTTTTTATTTTCATAGTTCAGTCCATCATATGTTATGGCTTTTATTCCGTCAAATACGTCAGGATCAAACTTTTCAATCCATTTAAGCCTATAATCAAATTTATTTTCTGTTATCATTTCGTAATACATAAATACATTACCCTTCCTTGTCTGCTTTTTCAATTATAATTTTATCACTGCTTCGGATAGTGTACCATTGTATTTCGTGCAAGAAGTAATGGGTATTTTTTCGAAAAAAACAAATACAGCACAATTTCTTTAATATACAAAAATTTTTTAAGTAATTTTGAGATAAAAAAAGACTTTTTAACTTTTAAAGATCAAAAAAACAAATTATAATAAAAGGATTTTTACATTTTTTACTGTTTCCGGAAGATTTTCCGCATCATATATTAAACCTATCACAAAACGACATTCTGTAGGCGCTCTTTTTAAAAAAATATTAAGCATTGCAGCTTTTTTGTACAAAAAAGTCTGCAAATAAAAAGTCAAGAGATTTTTTAGAAAAAAATTAAAAAGATTTATGCAGAAAAATTTGCAAGCAAAATAGACCGCCATAAAATGCCGGTCAAAAAAAAGATTAGAGATAATTACTCGTCTACGGTTATGGAAGCCAAATATTCTTTTACTCTGCCGTAATAAATGCGCAAAAACTTGTTTGCACCGGCAGTCATATAAACGAAGTACGGCTTGCCCTTGGCACGCTTTTTATCAATAGAATGATAGACGGCGTCATCTTGAGGCTTTGTTCTCACAAGGCAATCCATAATCTGAAACAATGTTTTACGCAGTCTTGGAGAGCCGTGTTTAGAAGTATGTACGCTTTGCGCTTCGTACTTCCCCGATTGATTCGCTCCGGGGTCAACGCCGGCAAATGCGGTCAGGTTCTCACGCCTATGAAAACGTGAAATGTCCCCGATTTCAGCCATAAGCTGAGGGCCGAGAGAAGCACTGACACCGTACATCGCCATGACGACAGGATATTCCGGCAGCTTTGAAGCAACATGATTCATTTCTGTTCTGATATGCTCGACTGTTTTTGAAACTGTATTAGCAAGATACACAAGCGGTATTTGCCCCTGAAACCATAACTGATACCATCCTTGCGGATTTAAAGAATACATTTCAATACATTATATGTAAAAGTTAAAATCTCCTCGGAGTGTATATACATCATATCACATGATTTTATATGCGTCAATATTTATAAAGTTTTAAAAAATAATTTTGGTTATGCCGAACCATATTCTAAATACACGATCTGAACTTGTAGTTTAATTTTAGAAATAATTGCACTTTGAGACATTTAATAGAGTTTGGAAGGTAATTTTGACCTTTAATATAATTGCGATACAGGTGGTTTTAGGTACGTTTGTGAACATTTTATAATCATAATGGTTTGATTAATTGCAAATATGCCGTTATCGGCACAAATGTATTGAAAATAATTTCAAATCTATTGATTTTGTTCCTGTAATGTGGTATAATATAAATAGATGTTAGGAGTGAGTTTATGAACTATTTATCTGTATCGCAAATGGCGAAAAAATGGAATATGTCCGAGCGTGGTGTTAGAAAATACTGTGCCGAGGATAAAATACCCGGTGCGTTCCTAACGGGTAAGACTTGGAATATTCCCGAAAACGCAGAAAAACCCGAAAGAAAAAATAAAAAAAGTGATGAACCGCAGAATCTTCTCGAAAGACTCAGAGCGGAGAAAAAGGCTTCTGTTAAAGGCGGGATTTATCACAAAATTCAAATAGAGCTTACCTATAATTCAAATCATATTGAAGGTAGTAAATTAACCCACGACCAAACAAGATATATTTTTGAAACCAATACAATCGGAGCGGAAAATGATGCACTTAATGTTGATGACATTATAGAAACCGCAAATCATTTCAAGTGTATTGATATGGTAATTGATAATGCAACGTATAGGCTCACGGAAAAATTTATCAAGGAATTGCATTTTACTTTAAAATCCGGGACATCCGATTCGAGAAAAAATTGGTTTAATGTAGGAGAGTATAAAAAACTCCCCAACGAAGTCGGAGGCAAGGAAACCGCAAAACCCGAAGATACCGCAAATAAGATTAAAACGATTTTGAAAGACTATAATCAAAAAGATGAGCATACGCTTGAAGAAATCATAGACTTCCATTATCGTTTTGAAACAATACATCCGTTTCAGGACGGCAACGGCAGAGTCGGTAGGCTTATAATGTTCAAGGAGTGCCTGAAAAATAATATTGTTCCGTTTATTATTGATGAAGATTTGAAGATGTTCTATTACAGAGGTCTGTCCGAATGGAACAATGAAAAAGGTTATTTGACCGATACCTGCCTTGCGGCACAGGATAAGTTCAAAAAGTATTTGGAGTATTTCAAAGTGCCGTATGAGGAATAATTGCAATCAAACCATATCGTGTATTTTGTGTATATATGAATAATTAGGATATTGAGAGAAGTTTGAACTTCTCCGCCATCTAAATACGAACTTTCATTTTTATGATTGTTCGTATTTTTCTTTTTATCTTCCTTTTCTCTGTTTTTCCAATCATCGGTTTTGCACCACCCTCTCTTTCTGCTTTTAATTTAAAGCTAAAAATGAAATTTCTGTATTTAAATGATTTTGTACAGCATAACTCTGCCGCCAAACCCTCCGCACAGGGCTTTTCTTTCGCGCTTTATCATATCCGCACTGTAGCTGCCAAGCTTATCAGGCGGGATATTATCAAAAAAATCCGTAGCCGCACAGGCGTTTGCAGCCGTATTTGATACAAGGAAATCAAGCTCGTCTCCCGGCTTTAAGAATGTTTTAATTATATAAGGAGGCATTGTTACCTCTGCGATTTTTCCGCCGTTTTGATATGCTTTAACAAAATATCTCGGCTCATCAAGCTCTATATAATACTCTCCCTCCTCGATTTCACCGGGCAGTTTAAGCGAATATTTTATTTCTCCCGAAAAATCCTTCGGAGCATAGCCCAATACCGTTTTTTCGTTTACTTTTTTGTTTACGGCTCCGTTTTCAACCGTGTATCTTCTTAAAATATGGGCGCTGCCGCAAATAAGGGTTACGGGTTCTTCTGTTTTTACATTCACCGCATCTATGCTTCTGTCGGTACAAAGAAACATCTTTCCCTCTCCCCTGTAAGCATCAATCGTAATTTTTACACCATTATCCGCAGCTTTGCACTTCACGCCGTAAATTTTGCCGTCACGCAAATTAATCTCGTATACGTTTCTGTTCTCGGGCAGTACAATTTCCGTTTTCTTTCTCACGCCGCTCTCGTTTGTGACAAAATAAAGTCTCTCGCCTCCGTTTTCCACCGCTCTGCATCTGACGAAGCTTTCGCACTTTATCAGCGGCTCGGCACACGCCTTATACTTTGAAAGCAAGGCCTTCGTTTCATCTGTTTCAAGCGGAGCAAACGGAACATATATATTTTTGTATTCTACGGGCTTTTTAGGGCTTTTAAGATATTCCTCGTCGACCAGGTCAAAGCATATCCCCGCTCTTTCCAGCATAAGCCCCTTTTTTTCAAAGCTTTCTTTTGCTTTTTCGGCTTCTTCTCCCCCTGCGCATATTGTTCTGAAGGGATAGTAAAGCGCCGTATCGATTACGGCATTTCCGCTTCTCATGAGATATGAAAGTCTTGCGGTATACCCGTTTATTTCCGAAAGGCATTCGCAGCCCGGGTTTTCTGGGATAAAGCTCGGTCTGTACTGAAACGGCAAAATGCCCTTCTTTTCGTATGACATGGTCATAAAATTAAAAATATTGATTCCTCTTACCGCCTGATAATTAATAACAAAGCGCATTTCCTCGGCATTAAGCTGCGAGCCGTATACCGCAAAGGTTTCAGACAGCGCTTCATTGCTTCCGTTTTGCCTTGATGCCGAGGACGCAATAAGCGGAAAGAATTCATACCCTTCAAAGCAGCATTTTTCATCCTTCGGATATGTTATCTGCCCCCATATAACATCTATTCCGGGCACATCAAAGCTTCTCAGTATTTTAAGAGAATTGCCGTAATGCAGCTGCATAAAGCCGTCTGTTTCGTTATCCTTATCAAGGTGTCCGACGCTTTTCATGCCGTGTTTATTGAGCCACTGCTTCATTTTGAGGAAATAATTGACGTTTTGCAGCTCTCCGCAAAGCATTTCGTAATCCGCTTTTGCCTTTTTATCATTTTCGTTTCCTTTTTTCTTTTTTCCGCATATATATGGCATGAAACCGGCAATGTCATATCCGTATTTGTTCATAAACAAGACTTCAAAGCCCTCCGACCAGCCGCCCATGTTTGATTCATCGTCAAACATATAAAGGCAGCGGCGCATATTCTCATCGCCCAAGCACTTTAAAAGCCTTTCGTGCGTGACCTTCAAAAACAGCGCGGTTGTTTTCTCATCTGCAATATCTGCCTGCTTCTCATCGCACCATGCCGATATTTCTCGCTTTTCGCAGGCTGTATATTCACAAACGGCTCCGTCGCGCGGAAAAACAAAATCTTCCTTTATCCTTGAATTTTCAAAAAAAGCGCTGATAAGCCTTTCATGCGGTTTGTATTTTTCGCCCTTGCTTACATTTGTTTCCCGTACCGAAATCCCCTTTTTCCGCAGGCTTGGATCTGTTGAGACTATTTTCCCCGCCGCCATACCCGAAGGGAATCCTCCTTCGTTGTAAAGCCAGCAGCGCATACCTTTTTTCTTCGCATACCCGATGGCATAGCGCAGCAATTCTATGTATTCATCCGACAAATAGTCCGGCTCAAGGAAGGTTTTTCTCTTTTGCGGTCGGAAATTTTTCGGTTCCCCCAACACGTAAAATGATTTTATGCCTGTTTCATGCATTTCATCAATTCTTTTTTTTATTCCGTATCGAGTGATTTTTGTATTCCAAAGCCATGTATAGCATGGCTCATATTCATTTGTCATTTGTTTAAAGACAATATCAAACATTTACTCAGTCCTCATTTTGGGTTTCAAGTCAAACACGCCAAGCTTTTAAGCTTAAAAAACAGTCTGCAATACTTCCTTACCGGGTTGCGGCTAAATCAGTCCGTATTTTTTCCTCTTGTTATTTATGCACTCATCAACATGTCTGTCTCTTATCCGGCGCATCGATTCGCCTATTATATGCCAGCCGAGATCGGGACACTGCATTCTGTAATCGCACGCCTCTCCTGCTCTGAAGCTCCATGAAAGAATTGTTCTGGCGCCGGCGTCATATGCCGCCTCAGTGCCTTCAAAGACACTGTCCTCAAATCCATTTTTAAAACCGTACCCCTTTACCCAGATATGCGAGGGGCGCTCCAATTCGGCAGCGGTATCTATAAACTCTTTTGATTTTTCATATACAAAACCGTATACATCTTCCGTTTTGTTAGTCCAATACGGATCCGTCCCCACCTCGTCAACGCTTGAAAGCGCTGCTATACTTTTTGCAAACCACCAGCTATCAAGATACATACAAACGGTGTTGCGCATTTTTGCTTCCTTTGCATAAGCGGTTGCCTTGGCAAAGTAATTTATTACGCTGTCACGCCGGAAGCTTTCTACCTCAGGCGTAATAAAATTCGGCATAGGCTTATTATATTTTTCTTCAAAAAGCTTTTTGCATCTTTCGCAGCAGCATGCAAATTCCGTACCGTCATCCGAGGCATTCAAGCGCGGTTCATCCCAAAAAATAGTATCTCCACCGGCTTCATAAACCGCGTCAATCCATTTTTTTGTAAATTCAAGATAGCCGGGGCTGTTAAAGCATATTCTGAGCGGATCTATCTCGCCTTTATTATTTACCTGATGAGAGTCGCGGTAAAACTGCAGTATATGCGAGACATCTCCGGGAGGACCTCCGATGCCCCAATTGTCAATCCAGCATTCAAGTCCGAGAAATTTTGTCGCGCTTATAATGTCCTTCATAACGGATTTGTTTCTTTCCAAATCGTTGTGGCTGAACATATGCACTACTAAATTCATATTATGTTTTATAATATCCTGCATATCCGCCTGAACCTGATTTAACATTCTGTTGCCGTGATACGCAACACCAAGTTTTAACTTTTCCATTTTTTCTCCCTTTCATGTATTTATTTTTCTCTTGCAAAGTAATTATACAATAAACAGCGCATATAAATCAATATGTTTTAGTTCTATTATAAATAAGTTTCGTGCATGGGTGTTTTATGCAGGCCGACCGTTCGGATCAGCCTGCATAACCCTAAAGAATTTCCCTCTTTTTTGCATAATCGCAGTATTATTTTGAGTACGACATTTTTATATTCTCTATGTACAAATCATAAACCGTATTTGAATCGGCACCAAACCAATATCTTGATTCGTCGGTGGTCTGCATATAAATTGCTGCCAAATTCTTTGTATCAAACAGCCCGTTAGAGGTGTTGTTCCAAGCTTCAACAGACGTATCAAACTTTAATTTATCGGTTGCAATATGCTTACCGTCAATATATAGGGCATATTTTTTGTTGCAAACCGTAACACTCTGACTGTCTGTTTCCTGTTCCTGCCAAAAAATCATTTTTACATCGACCCACTTTGACAGCGGAAATGTGGAAATATAGTTGTTTCTGGCCGTATCGGCGCCGACGGATGTACTGTGTCTGTTCATATATAAAGCGCCGTCTTTTCTTATGGCTATGGATGGCTTAACCTTCGTGGACAGGTTAAACGGTGCGACAAAATCAATGCCTGCCGCATTTCCCATATTCACATACATTCTATATTCCATAATTATTTTCTTTGGATATGTCTTTGGATTGGTGCCGCCGATTGATGCCAGATTTGCGGCAGCTCCGTTTGCATTTTCGGCTTTAAGCAAAAATTTTTCCGGTGCAGTATTGAAATACATGGTATCCGGCGTCACAGCGCCGTCTGCCGGCCCTGCGGAAGGCGTTAAAGGCGTTGAAGAAGCGTTTGCTTTTACAAACACAGGCTTTAATCCGCCGGCATTTGCACTTACAACGCCGTTTGCAGCATCAAATGACGCGTCAAAAATCGTTACGGTATCCTTAACGGTTACCGTGTATGTACGCTCATCACCGCTCGCAGCCGTTACGGTTAAAGAATACGGCTCGGTATAATTTTGTGCACCGTTGCCGGCGGTTATCGCGGCTCCCGAAGCAACAGAGAAGCTTGGTGCGAACGTTTCCAAGGCCGCCATATAAGTATCATCGTCAATACTTTTTACCAGCGTCGGCGTTTTGTTTGTATCTGTCGCATAGGCTCTGTTTATGTCGAAATCTATCGTGTTGTACCAATTGTCTATATCCGCATAAAACTTTGTTCCTCCGATTTCAACAAAAGCTGATTTTATTGTATTATCCGTTGAATAATCTGACATTTTAATTGATTTGCTCAAAGGCTTCATACCGGGTGCCCAGAATAAAGTATTTAAAGATGTTACACCGCCCGGCACTGTAAGGCTGTAAGACTTGGACTGAATTATATCGTAGTTGTTGTTTTGAGCTGAAACTGTATACGGATTATATGCCACGCAGGCAAGCCTGTCTCCAACATATCCCGCGGTAATTATTATTACATTCGGTACAGCAATTCCCTTTTCAGGCATGAACGACGAGCTCACCGCAACGGTGTTTCCGGCAGCCTCTGCGGCTGTGTGAATTTCACTGTCTCCTACCATGTATGTAACGTCATACACGGCAAGCTCATTATCTGCTGATACAGCAAACGTCATAATGAGCATACAGGCACATAAAAGCAAAACAAATAATCTTTTTTTCATAGATATTCTTCCTTTCATATTAAATATATATAACGGCATATCCGCCACTATAAACAATCAATAACCTGTTATATAACTTACGTCATCAATATAAATTCTGTCAAATGATTCCCTGCCCGTGTAAAAGTCTACCCATTTTACTGTCTGGTGATATTTATAAATAATATTATCAGCACTCTTTATATGAACATAATCCTCATCAAACGGGCCTTTTATATAATAGCGCGTTAAAATCGTATCCTCGCCGTTCTTATCCTTGCTCCATTCTCCCTCCGCTTTAAACCAATACCACTCGTCAAGCTCCAGTTTACTTAAGGTGACCTTCTGGTCAAAGCTCGGAAAAACATTTACCGCGCTTCCCTCCTGCCGCTGGTAAAAGCTCATTAATAACTCCTGATTGGTTGCGACCTCTTTTTTATAAAGCGCGAAGCCGGAGCCGTATGAGGTGTTTGAGCCGTCCTTCTCAAACATCGCCCTGAACTCAAAAGTAAACCTGTTAAGGCTTTTGACAGGGAAATACGCATGGTACATAAAGTCGGCTCGGTTATCTGTGATTTTAAGGCACTTGTTGGCGCTGTCCCAAGGGTCCTTTTCGATGCTGATTCCATCGACGCCCATAAACTTCCATGTTTCCGGTGTGTTTTCATCTGTAACTGCCCCAACCTTTAAATTATCGAAATTCGTTTTAAATTCAAGCTTGTAGTCTCTGTCGACGGTGTCGGGGATTTCTGTTTTGCCGGTTATATAGTCCCAGAAATCTTTGGCGTACTCTGAAAGCATCGGAATTTTATAGCCAAGTAAATTGCATATAATTTTTCTAACATGAAGCACCTGCATCAATGCATCGATATCGCCCTCAAATCCGCCCGTACCTGCGGCAACGCCGCCAAACACCGTCAACGCAGCGCCCGTTGCACTCGGAAAGCCGCCGTCCGGGGCATGAAATGCCTTTACGGCATTATAGAACATATCAATATATTTGGGCAGCGTTTCTTTAACCTCCTGCTCATAACCGAAATTCCTGCTGAGATAGGAAAGCAGCTCGCACGGATTTCTTATATATGTTGCAGTGGTAAATTCCTCGCTGTCGAGAACCTTCCATATACTATCGAGCATCGTATCAAGATATTTCGGTGTCCTGCCGTGCTGTACATATACGATAGCCAGCTTAAATGCGCCGGACAAAGAATTAAAACTAATATCATCGTTCCAAAAACCCGAAACTGCGCTTTGTTTTTCATCAAGGAACGCAAACATCTTGTTTAAAAAAGCTTCCTTTGTATTATTATCAAGCATGTTAATATATGTCTGCGATGCCTGAACCTGGTCGCCTGCGCTCCACGAATGGCTCGCCCACGGCAAAGTCTCCATCCACTCTGCATAAACATCGGGCGACTGCATATATTCGGGCATTGCAACGTTTGTTTCGGCGGTTTTCTGATTAGTATTTATAACATTTCCAAAATCAAGCTCTTTACCCATAGCCAGTATATTGACAGCCCTTCGTGAGCTTGCATGAACTCTTGCCTGTTCGCGGGCATTCAGAGAAGTGTCCGGTTCCGTATAAAACCCGGTTTTTTTATCGTAACGCTGTCTGTAAAAATCAAGCATTTTCAATCTGATTTCTTCCGGTATCTGAGTCCAAACTCCGGAATATTCAGAAAGGATTGTAATCGCCCATGATGTCATTTCCAGGCCGGGCTTCATATCCTTTGAGTCTCTGCCCGAGCGCGTTGCGTAAAAGCCTCCGCTCTCACTGTCATAAAGACTTGCAAGCCATGCAAACGACTTTTCATAAAGCTTATCAAAAGAATCGAGCTTTTCTTTTATATCGGCAGGGATTTCATCTTTTTCCTCTACAAACTTCTCAACCGGCATCGAGCCGTCGGCAGTAGGCGGAAAAATCTTCATTTCCGTTACGGAGTTCCAGAGACCCGTTGAGTTTCCCAGTCCTTCAAACTTTATATATTTTACAGCATCGCCGCCGAGGTCAAACGCGCCCATATTAAGCGAGCCGCCGTACATTGTATCAACCTTTTTTTCAAAGTCAACACCGTCAACAGACGTATAAATTCTAAAAAAGGAGCTTCTTTCATCGCCTTGATAAAAAGCAATTCCCATATAACCTACCGGTGTTACCTCCGGCAGCTCAATCAAAAACCATTCTCCCTGCCCCTCTGCCGACCATCGTGTTCCGTAGTTTCCGTCAAACACATTTTCCGGTTTGTTTCCGTCATCCGAGCTTGCCGAAAAAGCCTTTATTTCAAGGCCGGGTACGGCTTGCGCAACATCGCTTTTGTTTTTTGATGTTATGATTACAGTCTTGCTTTCATTATCCCATTCAACACGGCTTCCCAACGCCTCGCCTATAAATCTGAGCGGCACAAGGGTCCTGCCGTCTGCTATCTGAGGCGCACAGTCAAGCCCGGTTTCATTACCGTTAACCAAAGCGGCGCTGTCACCTATTCTAAGAATAATTTCAGTATCACTCTTATTTGCAGTGACTGTTTTTGTTATGTCATCCCACGAAACACTTGCCCCGAACGCTTCAAAAACCGCTCGCACGGGAACCATTGTTCTGTCATTTATTATACGGGGCGGGGTGTCAAAATCAACTGTTTTTCCGTCCATAATAACAGCGATTCCGTCTGCAAAAGCAGGCAAAAAACCGCAGCAAATAATAAATGTCGTGAATAAGGCAATTAGTCTTTTTTTCAATGCAAAGCATCTCCTTTCATTTCGTTTAATTGCACAAAAAATCTCATCTGCAAAGTAATTATACGATAAATAGCGCATATAATCAATGGGTTTTAGTCGTATTATAAATGGGTTTCGTGATTGAGTGTTTTTTTGTATTGACTTATTTAAAACACATGTGTATAATTAAATTAATACAAACGGTATTATATTTAAAAGCCGTATCGGGAGGTACAGTTATGAAATCTTTGAAAAATACATATTACGAATACGACAAGCTGCAGGCTCAGCTTGAAAACATCCGTGCTTACAAGGTAAACCACGGAGACACAGAGTATCATACGCATGCAAACTCATGCTACGATTTGGCTTACGTCGAAAAAGGCTATGCCACCCATACGGTGGAGGGACGGACATGCAGTATTCGTACCGGTGATTTCTTTATTATAGACACAGATTGTTACCACTCATTTTCAAACGCAGATGATTATCTCTCCGTTTTCATATGCGGCTTTAACTCGCATTTTCTTTCTCCTTTTCACAAGCTTCTCAAGATTGATGAGCTCATACCCGAAATTTTCCCGAATACCAATTTAAATGCCATGCCGATTGCCAATACTGTGTTTCATGATAATGAAGACCTTGAGGTTAAGAAGTACTTTAATAATATAATAACCGAGTACGACAACCGCGCGTTTGGCTTCCGGGAAGCCATTCGTTCCAACATCATGCTTATTCTCTTATTTATGGTGAGAACAAATATTCCGCAGGAGCAGCCTCTTAAAATGGATATACCGACATTTCTTATAAACTATATTAATATGCATTTTACCGAAAAAATTACGCTCACAGATATTGCTTATCGGCTTAATTACTCGCATTCCTCCCTCAGCCGTCTTTTTAAGCAAACCTTTGGGTGCTCTTTTACATTATACCTCCAGCAAAAGAGAATATCCTACAGCTGTCTCTTGCTTGGCAACACACAAATCAGCGTTGAAGAAATTGCAGCGACAGTCGGATATGACGATACTATAACTTTTCGCGAAACCTTTAAAAAATACACACAGCTGACCCCGAATAAATTTCGCGCGTACTCTCGTGCCGCCGCACATTGCCAGCATAAGATTGACTGCCACTCTTCAAAGCGCAATTTAACCTGTCCGTACAATAACATTTGCTGGGGGCCGTATATGAGTGTGGGAAGCATAAAAGGCGAAAACAAGTAGCGCCAATGTGCTTTCCTTAATTATATGTTGTTTTATATTCAATATCATCAATATAAAACTTACCCGTTTTTGTTGTGCTTGA
>OLSB01002076.1_pt1 | contig 17533 bp, 18 predicted proteins | sample 1672071 | NCBI WGS metagenome assembly OLSB01 (sample SAMEA3136642, study PRJEB25190) | human gut metagenome | biome: human gut; feature: human-associated habitat; material: faeces | place: Austria | collected 2013 | reverse complement strand
CGGGTCCGTCGCCCCCGCCTGTTCCGACACGAAGGTCCCCTTGCCCCGGCGCACCTCCAGCACCCCCTGGGTGGTCAGGGCCCGGAGGGCCTCCCGCAGGGTCGCCCGGCTCACCCCCAGACGCCGGGAGAGCTCCACCTCGTTCGGCAGCTTTTCCCCCGGCGCCATACGCCGCTCCACCGCGATCTGGGTATACAGCCGCTCCGCCGTTCGCTGAGAAAGGCTCTTTTTTTCCATATCCATCACCTCGTCGGTCTTGACATCTTCCCCCCTATCCTATACTATATAGTCAGACAATGCAAGCATAGTCTTACAACTTGTTTCACATACAGAAGGAGGTCATCCCATGCGCAGCGACAACGTGACCCGGGGCGTGGAGCGCGCCCCCAACCGCTCCCTCTTTTACGCCCTGGGCTACACCAAGGAGGAGCTGGAGCGCCCCCTCATCGGCGTGGTCTGCTCCTACAATGAGATCGTCCCCGGCCACATGAATCTGGACAAAATCGCCGAGGCGGTCAAGGCCGGCATCCGGTGTGCCGGGGGCACGCCGGTGGAGTTCCCCGCCATCGCCGTGTGCGACGGCATCGCTATGGGCCACATCGGCATGAAGTATTCCCTGGTCACCCGGGATCTCATCGCTGACTCCACCGAGGCCATGGCCCTGGCCCACCAGTTTGACGGCCTGGTGATGATCCCCAACTGCGACAAAAACGTACCCGGCCTGCTGATGGCCGCCGCCCGGCTGAACATCCCCGCCATCTTCTGTTCCGGCGGGCCCATGCTGGCCGGCCGGCTCCAGGACGGCCGCCGTTCCTGCCTGAGCCACATGTTTGAGGCGGTGGGCGCCTACAAGGCCGGCAAGCTGGACGAGGCGGGGGTGGAGGACTATGAGAACAACGCCTGTCCCACCTGCGGCTCCTGCTCCGGCATGTATACCGCCAACTCCATGAACTGCCTTACCGAGGGCATCGGCATGGCTCTGCGGGGCAACGGCACCATCCCCGCCGTCTACTCCGCCCGGCTGCGGCTGGCCAAGCACACCGGCATGCAGATCATGGAGCTGGTGGAGCGGAACATCCGCCCCCGGGACATCATGACCGAGGCCGCCTTCCACAACGTCGAGACCCTGGATATGGCCCTGGGCTGCTCCACCAACTCCATGCTCCACCTACCGGCCATCGCCCACGAGTGCGGCATCGAGCTGAGCCTGGCGTTCGCCAACGACATCTCCCGCCGCACCCCCAACCTGTGTCACCTGGCCCCCGCCGGCGACACCTTTATGGAGGACCTGGACCGGGCGGGCGGCGTATACGCCGTTATGAAGGAGCTGACCAAGAAGGGACTGCTGGATACCTCCGGTATCACCGCCACCGGCCGGACGGTGGCGGAAAATCTGGAGGGCGTGGAAAATCTGGACCATGACATCATCCGCCCCATCGAGAACCCCTACTCCCCCTATGGCGGCATCGCCGTGCTCAAGGGCTCCCTGGCCCCCGAGGGCTGCGTGGTCAAGCAGTCCGCCGTGGCCGCGGAGATGATGGTCCATACCGGCCCGGCCCGGGTGTTCGACTCCGAGGACGAGGCCATCGCCGCCATCTACGCCGGGAAAATCGTCTCCGGCGACGTGGTGGTCATCCGCTATGAGGGCCCCAAGGGCGGGCCCGGCATGCGGGAGATGCTCAATCCCACCTCGGCCATCGCCGGCATGGGGCTGGACAAGGAGGTGGCCCTCATCACCGACGGCCGCTTCTCCGGGGCCACCCGGGGAGCCTCCATCGGCCACATCTCTCCCGAGGCCGCCCTGGGCGGACCCATCGCCTACGTGGAGGAGGGCGACGCCATCGCCATCGACATCCCCAACTGCAAGATCGAACTGCTGGTGGACGAGGCCACACTGGCCGCCCGCAAGGCCAAGTGGGTCTGCCCGGAGCCCAAAGTCAAGACCGGATACCTGGCCCGGTACGCCAAGCTGGTCACCTCCGCCGCCCGGGGCGCGGTGCTGGAATAGTCGTCTTTTCTCGACCGGATCTGAAATGACTCCGCTGGGACGAGCCAAAAGGCTCGCCCCAGCGGAGTTTTTGATTGACATATATCGAATATTGATATATGATAACTATACCGATATTCGATATAATTGGGGGAGGTGCGCGCCGTGGCCCGGAAAAAGCTGGACACCCTGACCGAGCCGATGTACTACGTCCTGCTCTCCCTGGTGGAGGAGCGCCACGGCTACGGCGTCATGCAATATGCCTCCCAGCTCACAGGCGGGCGGGTGGCCATCGGGGCGGGGACCCTGTACGCTCTGCTGGACCGCTTTGAGCGGGACGGTCTCATCATCCGCACCCGCCTGGAGGACAACCGGAAGTATTACCGGCTCACGGCGGACGGCCGCAAGGTGCTGGAGGAGGAGTTCGACCGGCTCCGCCGCCAGGTGGCGGACGGAGAGTGCGTGCTGAAAGGAAGAAGAATGCCATGAAGGAGTCCACCTGCTGGAGACTGTTTTCCTATCTTGCAATCGACTATAAGGCCGCCCAGGCCGAGCTGGACCGCATGGCGGCGGAGGGCTGGGCGCTGGAGCGGGTCCATTCCGGCGTTCTGGCCCGGTTCCGGCGGACGGACCGCACCGATCTGCGCTACTTTCTGGACTGGACCGACGCCACGAAGCCGGAGGAGCACGATTACCTCCAGCTCTGCACCGAGGCGGGCTGGGAGCTGGTGGAGACCGTGGGGTATCTGAACATCTATGCCTCCCGGCCCGGAACGGACCCCCTCCCCATTCAGACCGATCCGGCCCTGGAGTACCAGCGCTACCGGAAGAAGGTGCTGCGGCGGATGCTCCTGGCCGATCTCCCCCTCCTGATCCCGCTGCTTCTCATCCTCCTGCTGGCCGTCGTGTCCTGGAAGCGGCTGCCTTCCATTCCCGCACGGCTTCCCCTGATACTCACCCAGAGCAATCTGGCCTCCGCCATTCTGCTGACCTCTCCGCTTCCGCTGTCCCTGCTTCTCCTCCAACTGATCTGGTCGGGGAGACACTTTCGCTGCTGGAAACAGGCGGCAGGGGCCGGCGAGGCGCTCCCCGTCCCCGAGGCCGCGGCCGCCCGGCGGCGGGGGCGGCTGTCTCTGGTGTCCGCCGTCTACAGCACGCTTCTCCTCCCCCTCCTGACGGCGGACGTCCTCCTCAACGATACCAATATGTACGCCTTTGCCGGTATGCTGCTGGGCGGTATCTGCCTGATGGTCCGGCATCCGGATGACAAACGCATCCTCCAGCGATCGCTTCTCTGGTGCGGCCTGGCGCTGTTTTTGATCCTCTGCGGCTGGGCCCACGGCCCTCTGCGGGACGCCTTTCCCGGCCGCATTCCGCCCCCTCCCGTGCTGGAGGGCGGAGAGCCTGAGGTAATTCATGGAGATCAGCCGACTCGCTCGGACACCTTTCTGGGCAGCCGGGCCGAGTGGAGTGAGTCGTTTCTTATTCGAACCAGGGGCTCCACCAGCTATTACACTTCCGTCTATTTTACCGTTCACACCTGGGTCTCTCCCTTTCTGGCCGACCGGGACAGGACGGCAGAGCGGGCAGAGGGCGTCCCGGTGGAGGGCTGCGAGGCCGTCTGGCGGGTGAGCTCCCACTCCGACCGCTGGCACACATATCTATGCCGACGCGGAAACACCTGGCTCACTTTGGAGTTCACCGATGACTTTACGTCCGACCCTCTCCCCGCCGCGCTGGCCTGGCTGGAGGGCTGGACCGATGAAACGACATAGATAAGGAGGGCTGACCATGGGCGGCGCCTGGGGCTTTTTCCCCTATGAGGCCATGGACTACAAGGCGGCCCAAGCCTGTCTGGACCGCCGGGCGGCGGCGGGCTGGGTGCTAAAAAAGGTACATCTGAACGTTCTGGCCCGGTTCGAGCCTTGCGAGGGCCGCAGCCACTTTGTGGACCTGGACCTCCGCCGGACGCTGGACGAGACCGACCCGGACTACCTCCAGCTCTGCGCCGACGCGGGTTGGGAAAAGGTGCAGTCCCTGCGGGGAATGCTGCTGTTCCGCTCCCGGCCGGGGACCCATCCCGCCCCCATCCAGAGCGATCCGGGGATGGAATGGGAGCGGTTCTGGAAACAATACGTGCTGAAAAACCTGCTGGTCTCGGGGGGCGTGCTGCTGGCGGCCGTGCTGTGGCTGGTTCTCCTCGCCGCCGCCCTGCCCAGCAGCGGCTCCGCCCTGGCCCCGGGCGTGGCCTCCAACGGGTCGCTGCTGTATGGGCTGATGCTGGTGCTGATGGTCCTCCAGCTCCTGTGGCGCGGGGCGGCCACCCTGGCCTACTTTCGGGCCTGCCGCAAAACCGGCGGCCTGGCGGTCCCCGGACGGGGCGCCGCGCTTCGGGGCGGACTGGCGCTGGCGGTCAGCGTCCTGCTGATCTGCGCCGGGGGGCTCTGCATTGCCGAGAGTCTGGGCCTGAATCAGACCGTGGATCTGGCCTGGACCAGCTTCTATCCGGAGTACACCGCCACGGTGGAGGCCTGCCGGACCTATCCGGTGGTGATGGGAGAGGACCTGGGGCTGGACAGCATCGGGTCCGACAGCCGCTATCTGGACGGCCGCCGCTCCGTGCTGGCGGACTACCTGGACTACAGCGAAATCGTAGACGGCCCGGCGGGCAGCGCCCACATCCTGACCACGGAGCGCTATGACTGTGTCTTTTCCTGGCTGGCCCGCTGGACGGCGGAGGTCCGCGTGAAGGAGACCGCCCGGGGAGCCTTCCTCTGGGGCAGCCTCCAGTGGACCGAGGCCCCGGAGCTGGGGTTTGACCAGTGCTGGACTGCCGGGGACGGCGCCTATCTGCTGCTGCGGCAGGGCCGGGTGACCGCCCTGGTGGGCTGCACCGGGCTGGACTTGACTTCCCCGGAGATTCTGGATATGCTATGGATAAGACTGAAGCTGGAGGGAACCTGAATGGCTTGTGTTCTTTTTGTCAACGCCTGTGTGCGGGGGGAAAAGTCCCGTACACAACAGCTGGCCCGACGCTTTTTGGAGGTCTATGCCGCCAAACACCCGGGGGAAATGATTACCGAACGCAATTTATGCCGGGAGCGATTACAGCCCCAGTATCCCGAGGTCCTGGCGGAGCGGGACGCGCTTTGGAACGCCGGGCGGCTGGACCAGCCCATGTTTGACGCGGCCCGCCAGTTCGCCGCGGCGGACAAGATCGTGGTGGCCGCCCCCTTCTGGGACCTGAGCTACCCCGCCGTTCTGAAGATTTATCTGGAGCGCATCTCGGTCACCGACATTACCTTCGGCTATGACGACCGGGGCGCCATGGTGGGGCTGTGCAGGGCGGATAAGCTGCTGTATGTCACCACCCGGGGCGGGAACTTCTCCCTGCCGGAGACGGCGTGGATGGAGTCAGGGGCCCGACACATCCAGGCTCTGTGCGCCATGTACGGCATCCCGGACTTCCGGCTCCTGTGCGCCGAGGGACTGGACGACGTACGCAACGACAAGGAGGCTCTTCTGACCGCCGCCCTGGAGCGGGCGGCCACGCTGGCGGAGGACTTCTGATGCGAAAGCGGATCTTGCTCCTCACCACCGGGGGGACCATCGCCTCCACCCCCACTGCGGAGGGGCTGGCCCCCGGCATGGACGGCCAGGACCTGGCCCGCCGCCTCCCCTTCCTCACCGACCGCTATACCGTCACCGTCCGGGACATCCTCCATCTGGACTCCTCCAACATCCAGCCGGAGGAATGGCAGGTCATCGCCCGGCATGTGTTTGAATCCAAAGCGGACTATGACGGCATCGTGATCACACACGGGACGGACACGATGGCCTATACCGCCTCGGTGCTGTCCTTCATGCTACAGGACATTCGCATCCCCGTGGTCCTCACCGGGGCCCAGCTCCCCATCGACCACCCCCTCACCGACGCGCTGGAGAACCTGCGGCTGGCCTTTGCCATGGCGGCCACCGGCCAGGCGGGAGTCTTTCTGGCCTTCGACCGACGGGTGCTGCTGGGCTGTCGGGCGGTCAAGACCCGGACCAAGGACTTTAACGCCTTTGAGAGCGTCAACTGGCCCCCGGTGGGGGTGGTGGACGCGGAGGGGCTCCACCTGGACGCCGCCGCCCTGCCGCCGGAGCCCACCGCACCCTGCGCGCTGCGGGATTCCCTGTGCAAGGACGTGTTTCTCATCAAGCTGACCCCGGGGCTCAACCCCGAGATCTTCGACATGCTCCTCCAGATGCACTACCGGGGCGTGGTCATTGAGGCCTTTGGGGCGGGCGGGCTCCACTTCATCCGCCGGGACCTGATCGCCAAGCTTCACAAGGCTGCTCAGGCAGGGATGACGGTGGTGGTGTGCTCGCAGTGCCTGTACGAGAGCAGCGACTTCACCCTCTATCAGGCGGGACAGAAGGCCCTGGCCCAGGGGGTCATCCAGGGCTACGACATGACCACCGAGTCCGCCGTCACCAAGCTCATGTGGGTGCTGGGCCAGACGGGGGAGCAGGAGGCCATCCGCGCATATTTCTCCCGCAGCCTGGCGGGTGAGCTGGCTGAAAGGCCCGAATAAGACGCGAAGGGGCGGATTCAATCCGCCCCTTCGCGTTCTTCCCTCAAATTCTCCAGCGCTATGCGCGTGGCCTCGATGACGAAGGCGGAGAAGGTCACCTCCGTGCCGCGGATCGCCTGTTCTACCTGCTCGATCACCTCATTGGGAAACCGGATGGATTTTGATGTGCTCTGTGGAACCGCCGGCAGCTTAAATTTTTTCATTTCATCACCATATATTACATTTTGTCATTTACAACGTAATGCAATCCATGGTATAAATAAGCAAGACATTTTGTATTGCGGATGTGATGTTATGAAGTGGCTCCGAATCGTTCTGGCTGAACGATTGCGCAAGGGGACTCTCACCATTGAAATTCCCGGGCTGGACATGCAGGAATTCAAGCATACGCTTCATGGGGCGGCCGAACAAACCTTGCAGCAGGTTGCAGATATTGCCTGCAATGATCATCTGTCCGACCGCCAAAAAATAGCAGACATTCAGGAGCTTCTTTTCTAGCGCACGGAAAAAGGGCGCTGCAGCCGGTGCAGCGCCCTTTTTACATCTCTCTCCGGCCCTCCAGGGCCCGCATGAGGGTGGCGTCGTCGGCGTACTCCAGATGGCCCCCCACCGGCACGCCGTAGGCCAGGCGGGTGACCTTCACCCCAAAGGGCTTGAGCAGCCGGGAGAGGTACATGGCGGTGGCCTCCCCCTCGGTGTCCGGGTTGGTGGCCATGATGACCTCCTGCACCTCCCCCTGGGCCACCCGGTCCAGGAGGGACTTGATGTGCAGGTCATCCGGCCCCACCCCGTTCATGGGGGAGAGGACCCCGTGGAGGACGTGGTACTTCCCCCGGTACTCCCGGGCCCGCTCCATGGCGATGACGTCCTTGGGGTCGGCCACCACGCACACCTGGCTGCCGTCCCGCTTCTCACTGGCGCAGATGGGGCAGGGCCCCTCCCCCTGGGTGAGGTTCTGGCAGACGGGACACAGGGCGATGGTCCGTTTGGCCTCCAGGATGGACTGGGCAAAGGTCTCCACCTCCCCCTCCGGCAGGGAGAGGACGAAGAAGGCCAGCCGCTGGGCGGTCTTATGCCCGATGCCCGGCAGGCGGGCAAACTGTTCCACCATTTTTTCTAAGGCGGGGGGAAAGTATTCCATGGGTCAACCCTTCCTTTTCTCAAACTTGCCCGCCCCGGCAGGGCGGGACAGGGAACCGGCCTGGCCCAGGCGGCTTCGCCGCCCAGGCCAGACCGGCATTGGCTGCGTGGTTTATGGGGGATCATTCCCCCCGGAGGGCCCGGATGGCACCCTCCACATCGGCTGCGCCGTAGATGGCGCTGCCGGCCACCAGGGTATCCGCCCCGGCCTGCACCACTTGGCGGGCGGTGACGGGGTCAACCCCTCCGTCCACCTCCAGGCGGCAGTCCGGGTTGTACTGGTCGATGTACCGGCGGATGGCGGCGATCTTGGGCAGCTGGTCGGCCATGAACTTCTGGCCGCCGAAGCCGGGTTCCACCGTCATCACCAGGATGAGGTCCACGTCCTTCACATAGGGCAGCACGGCCTCCGCCCCGGTGATGGGCCGCAGGGCGATGCCCTTCTTCACCCCCCGCTTCTCCATGGCGGCCAGGGCCGCCTGGATGCCAGGGGGCATGTCCGCCTCCAGGTGGACCGAGAGAAGGTCCGCCCCGGCGTCGGCGAAGGCGTCGATGTACCGCACGGGCTTTTCGATCATCAGATGGACATCCAAAAACATGTCGGTGGCCTTCCGCAGGGACTTGACCACCGGCACCCCGATGCTGATGTTGGAGACAAACATCCCGTCCATCACATCCACATGGAGCCAGTCGGCGGTTTTTACCTTCTCCACGTCCCGGCCCAGGTGGGCAAAGTCGGCGGAGAGGATGGAGGGGGCAATCCGAATCATAGCGTGTCATTCCTTTCTTGTCATCCGCGGAGGGCGGCCCGCTGGGGGGCACACATGGTTTCTCCGCCGCATAGGATACGGCAAGCGGCGGCGGGGATTCCCCGCCTAGGAGCCCCGGGACCGCCGTGGGGCCTCCCTCGCTCCCCGGACCTGCCTCTGCGGCGACGGCCCGGTGGCCCGCCGCATCATGATACCTTTTGGAACGGGTGCCGGCCCTGCCGGGGGCACTCCGGCGGCCCCCCGTTCCAAAAGCCAGAAGCAGGCGCTGCTGTGTTTCCCTTCCATTGTATCTGTCTTTTTCCTCCCTGTCAACGGAAAGCAGTCCTTGACAGAGCATCACCGGGAAGGTAGAATAATATAAATACCTGAAAACCATTTCATTCCTTGGAAAGGACGGAGCTTTCCCATGGCCAAACATAAAAAGCGCCCGGTCATTCCCATTTACGCCATTGCTGTGGTTTGGATTATCTTCACCCTGGTCCACCCGCTGTACCGGGTGTCTGACTATGTGACGGTGATCCTCCTGTCGGCAGTGGTCTTTATTGTGGCCAAGGGGATCTTCCCCACGGTGGAGTATGAGCTCCCCGATCCCCCCAAGGAGGAACCGGAGGCCCCGCCCAAAGAGGAGCCCGCCCCCGAAGCCGAGGCGGCCAAGGAGGAGGCCCCAGAGGAACCTGCCTCCACCGGGGACCCCAAGATTGACGCTTTGGTCCTGGAGCGGGACCGGGCCATCCAGGAAATGCGCCGCCTCAACGACGCCATCGAGGACGAGGAGATCTCCCGGCGGATCGACCAGTTGGAGGACGCCACCGGCAAGATCATCGACCAGGTGATCGCCCACCCGGAAAAACTCCCCCAGATCCGCAAATTTATGAACTACTACCTCCCCACCACCCTGAAGATCCTCAACGCCTACGACCGCATGGGCGCTGCCGGGGTGTCGGGGGAGAACATCGACGGTACCATGCACCGGATTGAAACCATCATGGACACCATTGTCATGGCCTTCCACAAGCAGCTGGACGCCCTCTTCCGGGATGAGGCCATGGACATCGCCTCGGATATCACCGTCATGGAAACCCTGCTGGCCCAAGAGGGGCTGGCGGGCGACCAGCCGGACCTCCACTGAGAAAGGACTTGCCCCATGGCAGACGAATTCATTCCCGAATTGACCCTTAACCCCAACTCCCCCCTGGGCGGCCAGGCCCAAGCGGCCCCGCCCAAAGGGGCCGACGCCCCCCAGCAGCCCGCCAGCGCCCCCCAGGACGGGGTGCCGGACACCGACCTGGACGAAGCCAAACTCACCCCCGCCCAGCGCAAGGCGGTGGAGGCCTTCGCCAAAACCATCGACATCACCGACAGCAACGTGGTGCTCCAGTACGGCGCCGCCGCCCAGAAAAACGTGTCGGAGTTCTCCGAGAACACCCTCCAGCAGATCCGCACCAAGGACCTGGGGGAGATTGGCGACACCCTGTCCGACCTGGTCCGCCAGCTCCAGGACTTCGACCCGGGGGAGGAGAAGAAGGGCCTCTCCGGCTTCTTCCGGCGGAAGAAGAACCAGCTGGCCACCCTGAAGGCCGGCTATGCCAAGGCCTCGGCCAATGTGGATAAGATTGTGGAAAATCTGGAGGCCCATCAGATCACCCTAATGAAAGATGTGGCCAACCTGGACCAGATGTTTGAACTCAACGCCAAGTACCAGCAAGAGCTGACCATGTACATCCTGGCGGGGAAGAAGCGGCTGGCCCAGATCCAGGCAGAGGACCTGGCCCAGCTGCAGCAGCAGGCCCAGGCCAGCGGCACCCAGGCCGATGCCCAAGCCTACAACGACATGGTCAGCCTGTGCAACCGCTTTGAAAAGAAGCTCCACGACCTGGAACTGACCCGGATGATCTCCCTGCAAATGGGCCCCCAGACCCGGATGCTCCAAAACAACGACACGTTGATGATCGAGAAGATCCAGTCCAGCCTGGTCAACACCATCCCCCTGTGGAAGAGCCAGATGGTCCTAGCCCTGGGGCTGGAGCACGCCCGCCAAGCCACCGCCGCCCAGAACGCCGTGACGGAGATGACCAACAACCTCCTCCGGCAGAACGCGGACCTGCTGAAATCGGGCACCATCGAAACCGCTCGGGAGGCCGAGCGTTCCATCGTGGACCTGGAAACCCTCCGCCACACCAACCAGCAGCTCATGGATTCCCTGGACGAGGTGCTGCGCATCCAGACCGAGGGCGCCCAAAAACGGCGGGAGGCCGAGGCAGAGCTGGGCCGCATCGAAGGCGAGCTCAAGCAAAAGCTGCTGGCCCTGCGCACCTGAGCCCTACCCCCTATCCTCCAGAAAATCCCAGCGTTGGAGCACATTCGTTTGGGAGGTTCCTATGAAATTTTTCCGAAAAACATCCGTCGCCGTCCTGCTTACCCTGTTGATCATTGCCCTGTGCTGCGTCATTGGTTACACCCGGGCCGCCCCCAACACCCCCCAGGACATCTCCGATGCCCCCGCCCAGCAGGCCGGCGAGAGCGGATTAAACTATTACCTCAGTTGGATCGATGACGACGCCGGCCTCTTCTCCATGGACACCACCGACACCCTGGCCCGGAGCAACCTGTCCCTCCACAGCAACTACGGCTGCCTCATGGCCATTCAGACCATCAACTACCTCAACGGCCAGGACATCGAAACCTACGCCAAAAACCGGTTTGAGGAAACCGAACTGGGCAGCATGGACATGCTTCTGGTCATCGAAACCAGCAACCAGGCCTGGTACCTGGTCTACGGCGGCACCCTCCGCCCCTATGTGGAGGAGAGCGGCGTCACCCCCACCCTGTCCTCTGTGGTGTCCAACAACCTGAATGCCAGTTTCTTCCAAGGCGAAAGCGACCAGGGCATCCTCCGCCTCTTTGACGGGCTGGAGACCTGGTGCGCCGCGGCCCTCCCGGTGCTGGACCACACCTCCTCCGGGTTCTCCTTCTTCTCTGGGGACAGCCGGGAGCAGAGCGTCTCCCTGGGGGATGTGCTCCAGGGGGTCCTGTTCACCTTACTGGTGAACATCTGGTGGATCATCCTGGTCTGGGTGGTCTTGAATGTGGTGGACCGGGTGCGGTTCCGCCGGTACATCACCCAGTACCCCCCGGGCACCCAGACGCTGATCCCCTTCCGGCCCATCCTCTTCTGGCACCGCCAGGGTTCCTCCTGGTACCGCCGGATGCTGGATTTGGTGGAGCAGTTCCCAGAGGACGAGGATGACGACGGGGATTTCTCCGGCCGCTCCGCCACGGGAGAGGGCGACGCCTTCCACCAGGACTTCGGGGACAGCGAGGGCCCCAACCAGGGCGGCCCCTATACCGGCCCCGGCCCGGACGTGGGGCCCAACGCCGCCCACTTCCAGGGGAACTTCTCCCAAACCAGCAACCTCTGGGGAGCGTGGCGCGCCTGCTGCCGCGCCGGCTGGAGCATGTTCCACACCTTCCAGCATCAGATCCGCCGCATGTTCGGCGGCCGGCGGATGTGAGGCAGCCTCCCCTCTGCACTTGAAAACACAGGCCTTGGGCTTTGCGGTTTCCCGCAGCCCAAGGCCTGTTTGTCCCTATGGATCTGCCGTTATTCGGCCTTGTCCCCTTCCGCCGGAGCGGGGGATTCCGCCGGCTGGGGCGGCAGCTCCCCCTTCACTGCCACGCACCGGTGGATGGGGGTGCCCATGGCGTGGAACTTGGCCTCATAGTCGGTCATCACCCCCTGGATGCCGTCCCTGTGGAGGTCGTCGGTGACCTGGGTGGGCTGGAAGCCCCCGGCAGGAAACTCCTCCACGGAAAAGGCAAACAGGCCGGCGTTGTCGGTCTTAAAGTGGATCTCCCCCCCGTCTGGGAGCACCTGGCGGTACTTGAGCAGGAAGTTCCGGTGGGTCAGCCGCCGCTTGGCGTGGCGCTTGGTGGGCCAAGGATCGCAGAAGTTGATATAGAGCCGGTCCACTTCCCCCGGGGCGAAAAAGTCGGGGAGGCCCGCCGCGTCGGCGTCCACGAAAAACACGTTCCGCAGCCCCAGGTCCCGGGCCCGCTCCATGGCCATCACCATGGCGTCGGGCACCCGCTCCACCGCCACAAAGAGGACCTCTGGCTCCGCCGCTGCGGTCTCGCAGGTGAAGCGGCCCTTGCCGCAGCCCAGCTCCACCCGGAGGGCCTGGGCCCCCGGCAGCAGGGACCGCCAATGCCCCCGGAGGGTCTGGGGCTCCCGAATCAGCCAGTCGGCGCAGGCCTCCATCCGGGGGATCAAATTCTTCTTTCTTCTCATGCGCATGGGATGCGCCTCCTTCTCTGGGTCGGCCGGCCCCAGAGGCCAGCCCAAGTCACTTTCTGGCTATCATACCATAACTTTCCCCCTTTGTCAGCGGCTTTCTTCCGATTTTCCCCCCTTGGGCCGGAGGTTTCCCTTGTCGAACGGCCCAAAACGCGGTATGATAAAAGGTACCAAACCCATGGACCGGCCGCCAGAAGGTTCCTCGGCCGCCGGCAGAAAGGAGGGCGCCATGGGCATCCACGAAGGCCACCGGGACCGCATGAAACAGGAGTTCTTGCAGGGCGGCCTGGCCCACGTCTCAGAACCCCGGGTGCTGGAGCTCCTCCTCTTCTACTCCCGCCGCCAGGGGGATGTGAACCCCCTGGCCCACCAGCTGCTGGACACCTTCGGTTCCCTGGCGGGGGTGCTGGACGCCTCCCCCGATGACCTGCGCAAGGTCCCCGGCGTGGGGGAAAATACGGTGGTCCTCCTCAAGCTGATCCCCGCCATCGCTGCCCGGTACCTGGCCTCCCGCACCAGCGCGGAGGTCATCCTCTCGGACAGCGCCACCCTTCACGCCCTGTTCACCCCCTACTTCTTTGGGGCCCGGAACGAGAAGTCCTTCCTGGCCTGCTTCGACAGCAAGGGCAAGCTCCTGGGTGTGCGCCCCCTCAGCGAGGGTACCCCCAACGCCAACGAGATCAGCCTGCGGAAGATCACCACCGAGGCCCTGGCCTTGAACGCCACCGTGGTGGTCCTGGCCCACAACCACCCCAGCGGCCTGGCCACCCCTTCCCAGGAGGACCTTTTCCTCACCCGATACATTCAAGATTCCCTCAAGCCCCTCGGCATCACCCTCTACGACCACGTCATCCTCACCGATGACGACATGGTCTCCCTGCGGGACAGCCGTTACCTCACGCCCCTTTGACCCCCGCCGGACCAAGGGGCACGCCCCGCCCACCGGGGGGCATAGACTGTTGCAGATTGGGAGGTTTCTATGCCCAAATTTCAAGTCGTCAGCGACTACACCCCCTCTGGGGACCAGCCCGAGGCCATCGCCAGCCTGGCCCAGGGGGTGGAGCTGGGGCTGGACGAGCAGACCCTCTTGGGGGTCACCGGCTCCGGCAAAACCTTCACCATGGCCAAGGTCATTGAGCGGGTCCAGCGCCCCACCCTGGTGCTGGCCCACAACAAGACCTTGGCCGCCCAGCTGTGCGCGGAGTTTAAGGAGTTTTTCCCCAACAACGCCGTGGAGTACTTCGTGTCCTACTACGACTACTACCAGCCGGAGGCCTACATCCCCCACACCGACACCTTCATCGAAAAGGACAGCGCCATCAACGACGAGATCGAGCGCCTGCGCCACTCCGCCACCTCCGCTTTGTTCGAGCGGCGGGACGTGATCGTGGTAGCCTCGGTGTCCTGCATCTACGGGTTGGGGGACCCCATCGACTACTCCAACATGGTGATCTCCCTGCGCACCGGCCAGGAACGGCCCATGACCGAGCTGCTGAACAAACTCACCGAGATCCGCTACGAGCGCAACGACGTGGCCTTTGACCGCAACCGCTTCCGGGTGCGGGGGGACACGGTGGAGATCTACCCCGTCCACACCCGGGACCACGCCATCCGGGTGGAGTTCTTCGGGGACGAGATTGACCGCATCAGCGAGATCAACGTGGTCACCGGCACCCCCACCCGGGTGCTGGACCACGTGGCCATCTACCCCGCCTCCCACTACGTGGCCTCCAAGGAGAAGATGGCCGCCGCCATCGACGAAATCTACCGGGAGCTGGACGAGCGGGTGGCCTTCTTCAAGGCCAACGACCAGCTGCTGGAGGCCCAGCGGATCTCCCAGCGCACCCTGTATGACATCGAGATGATGCGGGAGCTGGGCTACTGCTCCGGCATTGAGAACTACAGCCGGGTCATCGCCGGCCGGCCGGCGGGCTCCCCCCCCATGACCCTGCTGGACTACTTCCCCAAGGACTTCCTCGTGTTCATCGACGAGAGCCACGTGACCCTCCCCCAGGTGCGGGCCATGTACAACGGCGACCGGGCCCGGAAAACCACCCTGGTAGACTACGGCTTCCGCCTGCCCTGCGCCTTTGACAACCGCCCTTTGACCTTTGACGAGTTTACCCAGCGGCTCAACCAGGTGATCTACGTCTCCGCCACCCCGGGGCAGTACGAGCGCAGCCGCTCGGGGCAGATTGTGGAGCAGGTCATCCGCCCCACGGGCCTGCTGGACCCGGTGGTCCAGGTGCGGCCGGTGGAGGGGCAGATCGACGACCTCATCGGGGAGATCCACGCCCGGGAACAGCGCCAGGAGCGGGTGCTGGTGACCACCCTCACCAAGAAGATGGCCGAGGACCTCACCAACTACCTCCAGGGGGCGGGCATCCGGGTGCGGTACATGCACCACGACGTGGACACCATCGAGCGCATGGAGATCATCCGGGACCTCCGCCTGGGGGCCTTCGACGTGCTGGTGGGCATCAACCTCCTCCGGGAGGGGCTGGACCTGCCAGAAGTCTCCCTGGTGGCCATTCTGGACGCCGACAAGGAGGGGTTCCTCCGCTCGGAGACCTCCCTCATCCAGACCATCGGCCGGGCCGCCCGGAACGCGGAGGGCCTGGTGATCCTCTACGCCGACACCGTCACCCCCTCCATGGCCGCCGCCATGGAGGAGACCCAGCGCCGGCGAGAGATTCAGGACGCCTACAACCAGGCCCACGGCATCGTCCCCAAGACCATTGTCAAGTCCGTCCGGGACCTCATTGAGATCTCCCACGCCCCCGACGGCAAGGGCAAGAAGGGCCAGGGGGCCAAGGCCCTCACCCAGAAGGAGAAGGCCAACCTCATCGCCAACCTGGAAAAGGAGATGAAGGAGGCCAGCCGCCGGCTGGAGTTCGAATACGCCGCCATTCTGCGGGATCAAATCATCGAACTCCGAGGAAAGGAGACCTCCGACTAAGGCGTCCCCCTGTCCCCAGCCATCCCTATCCCACCCCCAGAGAGAAAGGAGTATTTCCATGGAAGAGAACACCCCCGCCACCAACACCGCCCAGCCGGAAAAGAAATCCTCCCGCCTGGCCATCCTGTGCATCCTCATCGCCGGCTCCCTGTGGGGCTGCCTGGGGCTGTTCAACCGGAACCTCTCCGCCCTGGGCATTGCCCCGGAGACGGTGGTCATGCTGCGAAACCTGGGGGCCTGCGTGATTTTGGCCATCCTCTTCCTGATCTATGACCGGAGCATCTTCCGCATCCGCCTGCGGCACCTGCCCCTCTTCCTGGCCATGGGCCTGGTGAGCATCCTGCTCTTTACCCTGTGCTACTTCCGCAGCCAGCAGGTCTCCTCCCTGGCGGTGGCGGCCATCCTGCTCTACACCGCCCCCACCTTCGTGGTGATCCTCTCCGCCATCCTCTGGAAGGATAAGATCACCAAGCGGAAGCTCCTAGCCCTGGTGCTGGCCTTTCTGGGGTGCTGCTTTGTGGCAGGCATCCTCAACGGCCAGCTCACCCTCACCACCGATGGGCTGCTGCTGGGCATCGGCAGCGGCCTGTTTTACAGCTCTTACACCATCTTCGGACGGTTCGCTTTGAAGCACTACCAGCCCTTTACCGTCACCTTCTACACCTTCCTCATCGCCGGGATTGGGTCCCTGTTTATGACCAACGCCGGGGACCTGTACACCACCTTCCACTCCCCCCAGGGGATCCTGCTGTCCTTAGGGCTCATGGTCTGCGGCACCGTGCTGCCCTACATCCTCTACACCAAGGGCCTCAATGACCTGGGGGACAGCGGCAAGGCCTCCATCCTGGCCTCGGTGGAGCCGGTGGTGGCCTCCCTGGTGGGCATCCTGGCCTTTGGGGAGCCCATGACCCTGGGCGTGGTGCTGGGCCTGGTGTGCATTCTGGCTTCCGTCTACATCTTGAGGTAACCCAGTATGGCAAAACATCCAAAAGAAGAAAAAACCAACGTGGTCCGCATCCTGGAGGCCGCCGGCATCCCCTGCACCGCCTATGAGGTCCCCCTGCCCAAGGGGGAGGTGCCCGACGGGGTCACCGCCGCCAAGCTCCTGGGCAAGCCCCCGGAGCAGGTCTTTAAAACCCTGGTGGCCCAGGGGCCCAAGGGGGAGCACTTCGTCTTTGTCATCCCCGTGGCGGAGACCCTGGACCTGAAAAAGGCCGCCAAGGCAGCCGGGGTGAAGTCGGTCTCCATGCTGCCCCAGAAACAGCTGCTCCCCCTCACCGGCTATGTCCACGGGGGGTGCTCCCCGGTGGGGATGGCCAAGGCCTTCCCCATCTATTTTGCCGAGGAAGTCATCCTGGTGGACACCATGGTGTGTTCCGCCGGGAAGGTGGGCTTCCAGGTGGAGGTGGCCCCCGACGACCTCATCGCCCTGGTGAAGGGGCAGATTGCCGACCTCACCACGGCACCATCCCATTGATAACGGAGCGATATCCCCTATGCAGACACACATCTACGTCAAGGGCGCCCGCGCCCACAACTTGAAAAATATCGACGTCTCCCTCCCCCGGGACAAGCTGGTGGTGGTCACCGGCCTGTCGGGGTCGGGAAAGTCCTCCCTGGCCTTCGACACCATCTATGCCGAGGGGCAGCGGCGGTATGTGGAGTCCCTGTCCTCCTACGCCCGGATGTTCCTGGGCCAGATGGAAAAGCCCGACGTGGACTACATCGACGGCCTGTCCCCCGCCATCTCCATCGACCAAAAGACCACCAGCAAGAACCCCCGCTCCACCGTGGGCACGGTGACGG
>OLSB01002071.1_pt1 | contig 17546 bp, 10 predicted proteins | sample 1672071 | NCBI WGS metagenome assembly OLSB01 (sample SAMEA3136642, study PRJEB25190) | human gut metagenome | biome: human gut; feature: human-associated habitat; material: faeces | place: Austria | collected 2013 | reverse complement strand
TTTTGTTCCTAACATTTTATCTGGTAAATATTGTTGTTCAACCCAATGGCCTGGGTAATCATGTGGATATAAATATCCTTCATTATATCCTAATTCTCTCATTTTTTCTATTGGTGCATTTCTAATGTGCATTGGTATTTCACCAGTGTCTGAGTTTGCAACATCTTCTAATGCTTTGTTAATTCCTAAATATGTTGCATTTGACTTTTTACAATTTGCAACATATACAGCTGCTTCTGCAAGTATTATTCTAGCTTCTGGCATTCCTATCATATTAACAGCTTGCATTGCAGATGTTGCAATAACAAGTGCTTGTGGGTCAGCTAGTCCAACATCTTCTGATGCACAAATTACTATTCTTCTTGCTAAAAATACTGGATCTTCTCCTCCATTTAGTGCTCTTGCTAAATATAATAATGTTGCATCTGGGTCAGATCCTCTCATTGATTTTATAAATGCACTTATATTATCATAATGTGTATCTCCATTTTTATCAAAAATTGCTTTTCTGTTTTGAATACTATTTTTGATAACCTCATCTGTTATATGTATATATCCGTCTGAACTCATACTTGTTGTTAATACTGCTATTTCTAAACCATTTAATGCTGTTCTTACATCTCCATTTGATATGTCTGCTATTTTTCTTAATGTACTGTCTTCTATTTTTATAGAATATTCTCCAAGTCCATCTTTTCTTTCAAGTGCATTTTTTAAAATTTTGTAAATATCTTCTTCTGTTAATGGATTAAGTTTTATTACCATAGATCTTGAAATTAAAGCTTTATTTACTTCAAAATATGGGTTTTCCGTTGTTGCTCCTATTAATATTATTGTTCCATTTTCTACATATGGCAAAAGTGCATCTTGTTGTAATTTATTAAATCTATGAATTTCATCTATAAACAAAATACTTTTTCCAGTTGGATTCATCATATAATTTCTTGTTTCTTCTACAACTCTTTTTATATCTGATACTCCTGCTGTTACTGCATTTATTTTATAAAATTTATATTTAGTTGTTTCACTTATTACTTTTGCTAATGATGTTTTTCCACAACCCGGAGGTCCAAATAATATGATACTTGATAATCTATCTGCTTTTATTGTTCTATATAATAATTTTCCCGGACCTATTACATGTTCTTGGCCAACATATTCTTCTAATGTTTTTGGTCTCATTCTAAATGCTAATGGTTCTTTTTCATTCATTTTTTATTTTCCTTTTCTCATATAATCTTTGTAAATTATAAAACTATAAACAAAAAAAGTCAATCTCTTTTTCGAACATTTTTTTGTGTATTTTTTCTTTACAATTTATGTTAATTATGATATACTATAAATGTACGCAATTTCATTCAGAAACATTATAATGTTTCGCCAAGACTTTTGGAGGGTTATTATTTATGAAGTGTGATAGTATGAACATTATTACCGCCACTAGCTACATGGCTCGTGACATCGCAATCAATGTTCTTCGCTCTGGTCATTTTACTCCTAATGGATACACCATCAAATACAATTTGGGAGAAGGTCTCCCAAACCCCGACAATATGAAGGAAGATGACTATCCTCTTATTATCAGTGGAAGATATGATGGCTTTCCTTTCGAACTTCGCATCTTCTGTGCAACTGCAGGATATGGTGGTACCGGACCTCATGATATGCTCAAAATTCTTCGGACTGCGGGCTTCCCTGTAAATGAAGAGGCCATTTTGACGCCTAATTGGTCTCATGATCGCCAGATTCTCATTAAGGGAACCATGTTCGGAATGAAAGATATTTTGACCAGCACTTTCTAACCGGAAGTAACAAGTCTACCTGAATTAGGTAGACTTGTTGCTTTTATTTTTATTTTGATATATAATCCTACTATAAATTAACATGAAAGGAAAATATAATTATGTTCGCATATATAAAAGGATCTCTTGAAATGAAATCAAGTGGATATATTGTTATAGATATTAATGGCTTAGGTTATAAAATTTTTATGTCACAAAATAATATTGATTCAATTGGAGAATTACATAATATCATAAAAGTATTTACATATGTAAAAGTTAGAGAAGATGATATAAGTATATTTGGTTTTAAAACTCAAGAAGAATTAAAAATGTTTGAATTACTTATTTCTGTTAGTGGTGTTGGAGCAAAAAGTGCATTAGTAATGCTTTCTTGTATAGAACCTTCTGATTTTGCAATTGCAGTAATTTCAAATGATGTAAAAGTTCTTACAAAAGTTCCTGGAATAGGAAATAAATCTGCTCAAAGAATTATTCTTGAATTAAAAGATAAACTAAAAGAAGAACAACTTGAAGAAAAACTTAAAGATTCTTCTAAAAGACTTAAAGATAATAGTGAAAATATTAATGAAGCTATTTCTGGTTTAATGGTTTTAGGATATTCTAAAAAAGATATTGAAAAAGCTTTTGAACATCTTGATATTGATAATTTATCTATTGAAGATTTAATAAAAAAAGGATTAATTTTATTATCACAAAAATAAGACTTCAAAATGAAGTCTTATTTCTTTATTATTCCCCAGGTTCCATACCTTCTGATTTTTGATTTTGTTGTTCTTCTAACCCTGATGCCTTTATTAGAAATTCTGCAAGTTGGTCTTTTTCTCCACCTTTTCTTGACAAATAACTATCTGGTGAACTATCTCTATAATATTTTCTTAATTGTTCAATTTGCATTAATGAACCACCAATTGTACTTAATGTACTTCCATCTTTTGATTCTACTGAATCCTTCCATGAATCCACTACTTCTCCTCTAGCATCTTTTACTACTATTTCTTCTATTGTAGTTGGATTAAGATCTCTATTAAAAAATTCAATTGTAATATTTCCTGGAAGTTCTTTTCCGTTAGTTTTTGCATATTGTTCTTTATAAAATTTTTTCATATATTCTAAAGTATCTTTCTCAGAACCTATACTTTTTATATCTTCTTTTATTTTATTTCTTTCTGCTTCTCTTTGTGCCATTAAATCATTTTGCTCTTTTATACTTTTTACATTTTCATTTGTAATTTGAACATCTTGTCCATTTTCATCTTGTACAATCAATATTCCTTCATCACCTAATCCTACAACTTTAAGACCTTCTCTAAAGTTATTAGCTTGAATTGTTACAGAATTATCATTTTCTTGAGATACTCCTTCTATTCTTCCTGAACCTTCATTTAACATCTTACCTGCTGAAAAAAATGTAAGTCCAATTAAAGATACTGCTCCAATTCTAACAGCTAACTGTGTTTGGAAATCATGTGTAACTTTATGTCTTAATTTTGCTTTTTCTTCTCTTGTTAATGATCTTCCTAATCTATTCTCTTTTTCTCTAATTTTTATTCTTGTTTTTCTTTCTATTGTGCTTTTAAATAATCCTACATTTTTATGAATTTTTTGATTTTTTCTTGAATCTTTTTCCATAGTACTCTCCTCTACTTTTGTTAAAACTATTTATATAATATCTCATTACATATTTAAAGTCAATAATTTTAAGAAATTTGTATCATTTTAGTCTATTTGGATAGACTAATTCTGTCAAAATTACTGCTATACTCAATCATATTAAATTAAGAGGTGATTAGAATGTATTTATCAGACGCAGTTAGAGAAAGAATTAAATTTTATCAAAAGAAGAATGGAATGAGTCTATGGGCATTATTTAAAGCTTCTGGTGTTCCAATATCTACACTTGCAGCATTTATGAGTAAAAGAACTGAATTAATAAAATTAGATACATTACTTCATATTTGTGAAGGATTTGGAATTACTATAACAGAATTTTTTGAAGATGATATTTTTAAAGAAGTTGAACAAGACTAATATAAGCTGAGTATTTTTATACTCAGCTTTTGTAATATTTCTGTAATATAAATTTAATATTATTGTAATACACTTTTTATATAAAATATTGTATAATTAATTTGACGAATTTATTATACAAATGTCAAAATAAAGAACTGGAGGATACAATGAGCGTTGAATCTGACTTAAGAAAAGATGGAATAAAAGTAGTCGACATATTAGATACAATGACAGTTAATAGAATAGCTCACAATATCGCAACAAAGCTTTGTGAAACATTTCCAGAACTTTGTTTTAATGAATCAGATTTATTTGCGAAACTTGCTAGATTAACAATGTATCGTGCTGAAATGCCTGAAGGTATGGCTGAAGCAAATTACTTTTATAAAAATACATCTATTTATTTTAATGAAAGAGTTGCTATTGAAGATTTAGAAGAATTTGCAATTCATGAATGTATACATTATATTCAAGAAATTAAAGATAAACGAAATAATTTAATTCGTATGGGCTTATGTAATTTTGATACATTAAAAATTACAGGTATGGGGTTAAATGAAGCAGCAGTACAATACTTAACATCAAAAGTAATTGGCATCCAAAAAGAAGCTGTAAAATATTTTGGAATTTCATTTGAAACAATTAGTCCATCATATTATCCACTAGAATGTAATTTGATTGAACAATTAACTTACTTTACTGGTGATGAAATATTATTTGATAGTACTTTTACAAGTAATGATAAATTCAAAAACTATTTTATCCAACTTACTTCAAGTAAAACATTTACTGAAATTGAATTATGTTGTGATCAAATTTTAGAACTTGAAGAAGAAATTTTAAGATTAAATAATAAATTTTATTCTTATGATGAGAGATGTAATAAAGTTGATAAAATAGTAGCTAAACAAGATACTTTAAAAAAGAAAATTACAGATACATATTTAAAAGCTCAAGATAGTCTTATAAAAGGTTATTTTGATAAAGCTTTTAAAAATATTTCTAATTTAGAAGAACTTGATAATTACAGAAAAAAATTAGATCATTATGGAAATTTAATCGGAAGAACTGATGATTATACTTTCTTTGATGACTATTATACTGAAAAAATGTCACAACTAGAACATAAATCTAACGTGCTTGAAAATGGTGGCATTGAAACAGCTCTAACAGTCAAAAAACCTACAAAAGTTGGTTCTTGGTTTAGAGCATTCATTAACTTCGTAACAGGAGATAAAATACATAATTAACAAAAGATTTTAATACACAAAAGAAATTCAAAAAACAAAAGATAAATTTTTTAACTTTTACTAAAGATTTTTAAAATACCAAAGATAAAAGTACCAAAGAATATTAATTTACAAAAGTATTACTTAAATACATATGATTTTTAAGTTACATATGACTTCACAAAAGATGAAGTTTTACATATGATATTATACTAAAGATAATCAATTTTCTACACAAAAAAGATATCCCTATCTTTTTTGAAAAGGACTAGAATACTCTAGTCCTTTATTTTTTATATATTTTTTAAATATTCATCTATTGAATTTGCCGCATCTCTTCCAGACCTAGCAGCCCATGCAACAGTTCCTTTACATCCAGCAATATCTCCTCCAGCGAAAATTTTAGCTTTTGAGGTTCTATTTTTTTCATCCACTATAATATAGCCATACTTGTCTAAATCGAGTTCTAAATTGTTTGTAAACTGCTCAGGCATTGATCCTAATGCCATTATTACATAATCTATATCAATTAAATAATTTGAGTTTTCTATATTAATAGGAACTTTTCTTTTTTCTCCTTCTTTTTGCACTAATTCTGTTTTAATTAATTCTAATTTTTCTACTTTTTGATTTCCTATAATTTTTACAATATTATTCTGAAATAAAAACTTTATTCCCTCTTGTTTAGCCTCTTCTATTTCTTTTGCTTCTGCTGGCATTTGTTCTTCTGCTCTTCTATATATAACATCTACTTCTTCTGCACCTAATCTTTTTATTGTTCTAGCACAATCCATTGCTACATTTCCGCCACCTATTACAGCAACTTTTTTTCCTTGATAATTTGGATGTAACTTTTTTTCTAAAAGTTGATTTCCTCCAAATACTCCTTGTAAATTCTCTCCGTCTACTCCCATCTTAGTAGTTATATTAGCACCATAAGCTAAGAATACTGCATCAAATTTATCTTCAAGGTCCTGTAATGTAAAATTCTTTCCAAGTTCTTTATTATATTCTACTTGTAATCCTAAATTTAGTATTTTCTGAATTGTATTTTTTACAATCTTCTTTGGAAGTCTAAACTCTGGAATTCCATGAACAAGTAATCCTCCAAGATAATCATATTTTTCGAATATAGTAACAGAATATCCTTTTTTTAATAAGAATGCAGATGCTGTTAAACCAGCAGGACCTCCACCAACAATTGCAATTTTTTTATTTTTATTTTCATTATTTATTTCTGCAAATTTATATCCTTCTTTTATTGCAATATCTCCTACAAATGCTTCTAGTTCTCCAATACTAACAGGTTGTCCTTTTATTCCTCTTACACATGAGCCCTTACATTGCTTAGTATGTGGACATATCCTTCCACATACAGATTCTAGTACTGTTGTTTCTGACAATATCTCATATGCTTGTTTATAATTTTCTTCTTTTATTGCTTTTATAAATCCTGGTATATTATTATTTAATGGACAACCTTTATTAGAACAAGGTTTTGTCACACAATTTAAACAATAATTTGCTTTTGATTTTATTTCTTCCATTATAAGTAACTCCATTCAACTAATTTCGTATAAATATTTTATATTTTTATACTATTTCAGTCAATATACCTGACCTTTTATTCAATCTATTGGCATATTTCATTATATCTTTTTATAACTTGTTTTAAGTCTTTAATAAAATCTATTTTTTTATTTTCATCTCTCAATAATGCTGCAGGATGCCATGTTGGCATATAAAGTATTCCTTTTCTTTCTAACCATTTTCCTCTACTAGCTGTTATTCCATATTCTTTTCCTAATACATTCTTTAATGCAACACTACCTAATAAAACAATTATTTTTGGTTTTACTAAGATTACTTGATTTCTTAAATAATCTAAACAATTTTCTGCCTCGTCATCTTGTGGATTTCTATTATTTGGTGGCCTACATTTTACTATATTAGCAATATATACTTCTTTTCTTTTTACTCCTAACATATCAAATGCCATGTTCATAAGCTTTCCTGCTTTTCCTACAAATGGTTCACCTTGTGCATCTTCATCTGCCCCAGGGCCTTCGCCTATAAACATTATATCTGCTTCTCTATTTCCCACTCCAAATACTACATTTTTTCTAGTTTCACATAGCCTACATTTTCTACATTGTTTTACTACTTCTTCTAATTCTTCCCAATTGTTATACATATTTTTTCCTATATTATAGTATTTAGGTTTTTCTGGATTTGCCTATAAACCTTATTTCTCTATTTCAAAAATTTTCATAGCATTTTCATAAGTTTGTTTTGCAATTTCTTCTAGTGAGATTCCTTTTAAATCTGCAATTTTTTGAGCAACATATTTAACATTTCTGCAATCATTTCTCTGTCCTCTATGTGGTTCTGGTGATAAATATGGGCTATCTGTTTCTATTAACATCTTATCAAGAGGAACCATATCAATTATTGCTGGAGCATTCTTTGAATTTTTAAATGTGATTGATCCTGCAAATGATATATAATATCCAAGTTGTAATGCTTGTTTTACTAATTCTTGATTTTGTTGGCAACAATGAAATACTCCAGTTTTATTTACTTTATGATTTTTTATAATATCAATTGTATCTATAAATGCATCTCTTGAATGGATTACTATTGGTAATTCTAATTTATTAGCCAATTCTATTTGTTTTATAAAAGCTTGTTTTTGCAAGTCTTTATTTTCAGTATTCCAATAATAATCTAATCCTATTTCTCCTATTGCAACTATTTTATTATTTCTATTTTCAACTGCAATACTTGAAATTTCTTCTATACTTTTCCACAATTCTTCTTCAGTTTGTGGAATATCATTTGGCGAAATTCCTACTATTGAATATATATAATTATACTTTTGGGCTAATTCTAATGAAAATTTTGATGATGGAATATTATATCCTGCACATACAAATTTTGTTATTCCATCATTATATGTTTGTTCTATTATTTCTTCTCTATCTTCATCAAACTTTTCATCATTATAATGTGAATGTGAATCAAAAAACTCCATCTTTTTTCTTCCTTTACTATAACTTATTTGAATATTACAACTACATTAGCAATTGCATATTCTTTACAATGTGATAAGCTAATATCTATATCTTCTATATTTTGTATCTTATTATTTAAAATATTAACATATGGCCTACCTTTTTCATCATTTAATATTTCTATATCTTTCCAATTAATTTGAAATTTATTCTCTAATTCATCTGATACTGCTTTAAAAACAGCTTCTTTAGCAGAAAATCTAGCTGCATAATGTTGATATTTTTGCATCTTTTTGCTTTCACAATATTCTCTTTCTTTTTCTGTATATACTCTTTCACAAAATTTTTTATTTGTACTTTCTATACTTTCTTTTACTCTGCTTATCTCTATAATATCTGTTCCTGTTCTTATTCTCATCTTTAATCCTTCCAAATTTGAAAAATATATATAATACTTTTCGCAAAATTCTTCATAGTAATTTTAATCCATATTACAAAAAATAGCAAGTTAAACTTGCTATTTTTCGTTTTTATTATTTTACTAATACTCTTTTTCTGATAAATATTATTGTTGCTCCAACTAAGATTAATCCTGCTGCTACTGTTGTTACATATAACCATCTTGATATTATTGTACCTGTTGGTGGAGTTATTGTTGTTCTTACTGAATCTTCGTCATCTTCCATTGCTCCTCCTGGCACTAAATTTCCTGGTGTTGTATCTTTTACTCTGTTATATGTATTTTCTTCTGTTCTATCTTTGTTTTGGCTATATCCTGAATATTGTAATATTTCTACATCATTTGTATATTTCATTGTGTCTGTATTTACTGCTAATAATCTGCTTACCTTATATGCTATACTCTTTGTTTGTCCTATTGTTACTATTTCTTCATTTGGATTATTAAATGTATTTGTTGTATATATTGTATATTTTCCATCTCTTAATGTCTTTTCTTTATTATTATCTGTTGATAATAAGTTTGTTCCATTATATGATGTTAATTCTTCTATCGCTCTCTTATTCCATTCTGGCATTGTGTTTTCATCTGCTGTTAATTCTGATCCTATATAATCTCCTAATACATCTATTCTTGCTGTTACTGCTTCATCTGTTGTCAATCCTTCTTGGGTTCCATAGTAATAATAATTTCTTCTTAATGCTACTTTTTGAGTATTATCTGTTCCCCATATTGGATATATTGAATAATCTAATTCTGAATTATTTGTTATTTTTATTGTGTATTCTTCTTCTATTGTTGCATTTTGTAATAATTCTGTATCCATTTCTATTGGTACAAAGTCATCTAATCCTGTTCTTACATATGGTAAACTTTCTTTACTTGGATCTCCATTTATTAATACTTGACCATTTCCTAGTGATACTTTTAGTCCTGTTATTACTTTGTCTACTTGTAAATCTACTATTGGTCTTTCTATTAATCCGAAATCTACATTATCTATTGTGAATACATGATTTAATGTTCCATCTTCTTGTGTTTCTAATGTTGCTCCTGATTGTTGATCATTAAATTCTTCTACTCCTAGTTTGAAGTATGGTGTATATGCTTCCATGTTTTCATACACATATGTTTTTGTTCCTTTTAAGATTTCATAGTTTATTTTTGCTTCTTTTTCTAGATTTGCTCTATATTCTACGTCATCTACTGCATCTGAATATCTTGTTTCTGGACTCTTTAAGAACCATGAGTAGTCTCCGTTTAAATGTGCCTTTCCATCTGTTATATTCATTGCATTTGATATTTCTCCTGATGTGATTACTGTTGATTTATATTCTCTTGCTTCTATTTCTTTTAGTTTTGTCTTTCCATCACTTGTATAAATTGCTGTTGCACTTCTTATTGTTCCTTTTTCTTGACCATTTTCATCTACATCTTTCATATTCTTTCCATATGTATATTTTATTACATAATTTCCAGCTGTCAATCCTTCAAATTTATATTCTCCTTTTTCGTTTGTGTATGTTCTTGCTAATACTTTTGATGTTTCTCCTTGGGTTGTTTTATTCTCTTGATATAGTTTGGCTACATCATATTCTTGTTTTCCATTTTCTCCTGTTCTTGCTGTATCTGAATCATATTGACCATTTTCCATTGATACACTTAGTAATTCTACTAATACATTTGCCATTACATTTTCATTATTATATATTCCGTCTCCAACTCTTTCATATATATTATTTCCATCAATCTTTATTGGTGTACTTTCTTTTGGACTATCTTCATATACTATTCCTGATAATTCTGTTTGTGTTCCCTTTGATAATTTGAATGTTGGGGCTATTGTTGTATCATTTTCAAATGTATCTGTTACAAATGTATTATCTGTATCTATTTGTACTTTTTCATTTCTTGAAGCTGAATTTTTGTCTATACTTGCATATGCAGTCATTTGTTGTGTATACGTTGAATATTTGCTAACTTCAGCCATCATATCAAATTTAATTCCTACTGGATTATTTAATATTCTTGCTATTGTATCAGCATATACTCTAAATGTTACTTCTAGTACTTCTTTCTTTCCTGCTGATATTTTTTTATCTTCTAGTTTTTCTAAACTAATTACAGCTTCTTTTAAGTTTTCAGTACCTCCATATACAGTATTAGCTACAATTTCTTGTTCTGAAACTTCTTGCGTTGTTCCTGAATTTTCATATCCATATGATATTAAGTTTAATTCATTATCATAATCTAATGTTAATTCTTTTATTTTAGCTTTTAATTTTTTTTCGGCTATTGATGAATTTGATTTATTTTGTAGATATATCTTATATGTTATATCTGCATATAATTTTGATACTCCTTCTGGTGTTACACTATCTGGTGTTGCACTATATGATATTGTTGATTCATGTAGTTGTCTTTCATAATATTTTCCTTTTAATGCTTTTAATTTAGCATCTACTTGTTCTACATTATTAGCATCTACATTCATATCATTATCACTTATTAATGTTCCATACTTATATATATGGTTGTATCCATTTACATTTAATATAAATCTTGCTACATCACTATCTATTGCAACATCAACTTGTTCTCTTGCATATAATCCTAAATTTACATTTTTAATTTCTTTATCTTTATATACTTGATTATTAACATCCCAATCAAATAAATCTTCTAATTTATATCTATATGACGCTTCATCTACTTTTGTATCTGCTGTTATATGATATATATCATATCCGTATGCTTCAAAATCTCCTGTTTTTCCACTTACACTTGTTCCTTCATATATAGACTTATCTCCATATATTATTGATGATTGATATTTTTGATTTGTTCTGTAATATAATGTTCCTGTTTCTGAATTTGCTTCATTTAATGCTTTTCCTGTTGAATTTCCATTATCATCTTTTATTGTATTTGAAGCAATTGTTGTAAATTTATTATTATAATTTTGTCTGTTGTTATTTCCTTCAATAGCTTTTGAACCATTTGCAACATCTGTATGTAAATTTACATTTGTATATTTCATACCATTATATTCAAATTCAACATGATATTTGTCCAAATCAGCTACTGTTAATGTGTCTTTTGTATATGATAAATCTGCATTTCTTCCTCCAAATGAATAGTGTCCATTTGAATCAGTCCATGTTTCACCTACAAGTTCATTATCCTTGTATAATCTAACTTTTATTCCTTGTAATAATTTATCATGATCATCATAATCATTGTCTTTGTATAAATCATTTCTTGCATTATCTTTTCCGTTTAGTCCATCTTCCCAAACATTTCCTGATAATTTTAATTTTGTTATAATATTGTTAAGTCTAACATCCATTGATGTTACATAACTTCCAACTTCAACTTGGAATGATTTATAACTTCCATCTTCTTCATATATGTCATAACCAAATGCTGAACCTATTTCGTATATTGTATATGTTTTATTTTGATCTACTTCAACATATTCTCCAACTCCAAAATCTTCTGCATATCCTGGTATTCTAAATCTAAATTGTGATATATAACTTGTGTCTTTTTTCTCCCACAATTCTTCATTTGTGTCAGCATCCATTTTCCAAATTACTAATTTTGTTTTATTAGATGTTGGAGGTGGTGGATTATCTGGTGGGTTATCTGGTGGTGTATATGTTGGTGGTTTATCTAAGTCTACATCCGGAACACTTCCTTCTGGTAAATCTTTACTTGATTGACTTCCTCCTAATGATGCTTTCATTGTTTGAACATCTCTACCACAATAAGATTCTGTTGGTTTATATGTTACATCATATGACCAAGTTGCATTTCCATTTGCATCTGTTGTTAATTTTAGATCTGATTGAGATCTTACATAATTTAGATCTTTCTTTGCTGTTTGTGCCTTTCCTGGACTTCCACAATATGCTACTGAATTTCCATTTTCATCAAGATATCTTCTATAATGTATTTTTCCTTTTTCATCTGTATATTGTGAACTTGGATCACCTCTAAATGTTTTATTTTCAGGATATTTATTTTGTATGTCTGCAAGTTGATCTTGTAATCCTTTTAAAGCATTATAATCCAAATTACTCATATCACCAGATATATTAGCACCTTTGAAAGCACTTGATCCTTGAAGTGTTTGATTTATTTGATTTCTTTGTTCTTCGCATTTTTGATTATATCTATTTAATGCATCTTCATAACTTGTAACACCAGAGAAATCTATTCCTGGATAATTTTCACTTAATATTCCTCTCTTTGCTTCATCTAATGCTTTTTCAACAGCTTCTGTTGAAGTTAATCCTGATGGAATTGATTTACCATATTGAGCAAGTTGAGCATTTACATAGTCTGTTTGTACTTGTGCTTTTGCTCTTTCTTGACATTCTTCTAATGAATTACATCCATCATAGTTAGCTCCTGGATATTGTGATTTTAATTCATCCATCCATATTTTTTCTTGCTCTTCTTTTGATAATCCTGGTTGTTGATCACTGTAGTTTACATCTGGTTCTTTATCACCAGTGTTTATATCACTTCCTGTACCATTACCAGAAGCACCTCCGCTGTTTCCGCCTCCATTTCCTGTAACAGCATCTTTAAGATCATTCCAAGCATTTCCTACATCTTCTTTAAATTGATCCAAACTATATGCATCACTATAAACAATTAATTTTTGACCAATTATAATAACTGCAAAAAATAGTAATAATATTACAGTCATATTATTTATTAATTTATTATTTTTCTTTAAAACTTTTAAGATAATATAAACACTTATCAATGCTAATAAAATTATCAAAATAGTTCTAAATATAATTTGTCCACCTGTTGCAACTTGAATTAATACTTCTGTTTTATCTGTATTATTGTCTAAATTCTTTTCTGTTACATGTCTTGAATTATCTGTTGTTCCTATACTTGAAACATTAGTTATTGTTCCAACAGAATCTTCTGTTAATGTTTTTGACAATGTTACTGTAAGTTCAATAGATTCTCCTGGTTGTATATCTTTAGTAACCATACTTGTATTTGATATTTTATATTGTTCTGTTCTAGACCATCCTTCATTTAATTCTGAATGGAATTCCAATTTTGAAGGTATTTCATCTATTACATCATATACTCTTCCAGCTAATTCGCCTTCATTTGTTACCTTTATTTTATATTCAACAACAATTGTAGAACCAGCTAATTGTTTTGAATGAATTTCTACTTTTGCTAATTTTTTATTATCATATGTATATTCTTTTGTTCCTTTTTTATTTGAAACAGTTACTTTTTGAACTGTTTGATTTATTGAAAAATCAAAATTCTTATTTTCTAAAAGTCCAATATCTACATTTGTTTGACTTGAAGTTAAATTAACAATATCTGTCATTGCAACTTTCTTTATTTCGCCAAACATTCTTACATCTTTTTCTAATGTATCATTATTTTCTGTTTCTAGAATTCCTACTTTTTGGTATTCTGTAATTCCATATTCATTTGTATTATATTCAAATATTACATAATAACTTCCTTCTGGAACTTTTGTAAATGAATATTTTCCATTTGAATCTGTTATTGTTTTTAATGTTTCATTCTTACTATCTGTTAAAAATCTCTTATTTATTACATCGTATAAATATACATTTATACCAGAAACAATTTCTTCTCCATCATCTCTTCTTCCATTTTCATTAGTATCTACCCACGATGTTCCTGCTACTGTATAATATTTTACTTGTTCTACTGTATTATCATCGCTAGGTTTTGTTGTACTACTATTATTATCATCTTTCTTATCATCTGGATTTACTATAATAGTTTGATTTTCATTGTTATGTAATGTATTTGAAATAATATTAGAAATTTTAGTTTCTATATCCTTTCCTGTAACTGCTCCCATATTTTCTATAGTAATATCATCATTCTGTCCAACTAATGATTTTACTTTTGCTTTTATTGTAACAATACTTTTCTCTCCATTTTTTAGTATTATCATTTCTTTTGCCCTAAGATCCTCTGAATAATCTTGAGCATTAATTCTTTTTAAATCATCTTTTGTATAATATTTACTAATCGGTGTTATTGTATAGACAGTTCTACTATCTACTGTATCCTTATTTACCTCATTTGAATTATATGTAATAGATGTAACTTCTAATTCTTTAGGAATATTTGTAACAAATAAATATTCTGTATAGCCTCCATCTTCTTCTCTTACATATCCAATATTTTCAATTTCAAATTTATATTCTATTTCATCATGACCATTTAATGTTTCACCATTTGTTTCTGATGTTTGTGTAATTTTTACAGCTGGGATTCCACCCTTAGATACACTTAAATTTGATGATGTAATATCTTTATTTGAATCTTCTACTGTTGCCGAATATTCTATTTGATATCTGCAATTTTCATCTGTAATTACATTTACTGCTTCTGCTTCAATTCCAAATGCTCTATAATCATTTGCAGCAATTCCTTCATAACTTACTGTTAATACACCATTTTCTAATTTGTATGAAAATTCTTCTCCTTTATCAACTACTTTTTCAACATTTTTTATTGATAATGTTTCTGGAACATTTATTTTTACTGTTGCATTTTGTGTTTCATTTGAAATATTTTTTACTATTACATTATATACCCAGTTATTTTTACTTGAACCTGTTTCTGAGTTATCTCCTCTGTCTATATATGTTCTTATTCTTGTTTCAAATGTAGCATCTTTTGCATTATTTTTTATAGTATATGTTGAAATATTTCTGTATTCAGTTGCATCTTTATCTTTTATTTGAAATTCTATTTTTGTTTCTAATTCTTTTTCTTTATCTACTTTATTAACTTTTGTTTCATAATTAAATGTTTGACTTTCTCCTGATTTTAATGTTTCTATTGTAAATTCTTTTGTTTTTACAGTTTCATCAGCAGGATATTGCCAATCATCATCTTGCCATAATATACTACCGTCTGAAGTCTCAGGATCGTCTGTAAGGAATGTATATGTATCTTCCCAATATCCAAATGCTTCTTCATCATATTTTACAAATGTCATTCCTTCTGGAATGTATCCTAAGACTTTAATATTTTCTATAGGATTATTTGTTGTATTTGTAATTGTTATTTGATTATTGATTATTTCATTTGAATGTATTGTATCTCCATCTTTTAATGTATTACTTCCAATAGAAGATCTTGTATTTAACATCAAACCATTTGCATATATAATTGTTCCATTTTCTTTTTTTGGTTCTACATTATTTAAAATGGCATTTTCTGTTGCATTTACTATTAATAACCCTTGTTCAGCAGTTGCTGTATTGCATACCATTGTTAGATTTTCATAACCTGTTTTTATATCTTGTTTTGCAATTACATTTGCTACTATTCTAATATTAGTTCCTTGTGAAATCCCATCTGTAGAATATTGTGTTTGTTTTCCTTCTAATGATACTTTTATAACTTGATTTCCAGCATCATTTTTTTCTATTGTATAATCTTTCAATTTTAATTCATTATCATACAATACTTTAATATCATTAACAACCACCTTTTCAATTTCGGCTGGGAATTCGAAATAAACAACTGGATTTTCATATAAAGCACAATCTTCTGTATCTTTTTCTAATATTCCTGTTATTGTAAGTTCATTTGGCAATCTATTAGTAAGTCTTGTATAACTTGTATATATTTTTACTTTTTCTTTTTTATCATTTGATACATTTGCAGTTACATTTGTACTTATTTCATCAATAGCCATTGACAATGTGGTCAATACAGAACTATTTAAAATTATCATTATTAATGCTAATAAACTGCATATCTTTTTTATGATATTTTTCATTTCTAATTCCTCCCATCAATTTTTATCCATTTCATTTTCTCACAGTAATTTTAAAAAATCAACACACTTTTTTATATAAAGATTATCATTGTTCCTTTTATACTTAAGGATTTTCAACTTTCACATAATATTACATTTTTATTACATTTTTTACCTTTTGTCCTTTATTATGATATTTTTTCCATATAAATCTACGGACACAAGTAAAAAGAAACTAGGAAATTTTTTCGCTAGTTTCTTTTGTATTATTTATACTATAGTACAAATTTCTTTATTAAAATAATTCCAACTAATACTACTGAAAGTAATCCAATTGTTATTCCAAAGAATGTTTGACCAATACCTGTTGATATTGCTAATATAACTTTTGCTATATCTATATCATCTTCACCTGGTACTTGATTATCTGGTGTTGAATCCCTATCTGGCACATCTCCATGATCATTATAGTCTTCAGAAATTTCTGCCGTATTTATCTTTTCACCTAAGTTGTCAGCTCCGTTTATCCATGTTAATACAACTTCTACTGTTGCACTTTCACCTGGTTGTAATAATTTTCCTTCTAACAATCTTGTTGATATTACATTATTTCCTTCATCTGTCCATCCAGGGTTATCTGCAGCTTCAAATCTTAGTCCTGCTGGTACATAATCTGTTATTTCTTTTGCATATCCTGGTATATCACCTTCGTTTGTTATTTTTATTCCATATGCAAATTTTACTATAACATTTTTTAGTTGTTTTTTCTTGATTTCTACTTTTACTACTGGCTCTGGATCTTCTAATCCATTATATCCTGTTTCTGTAATTCTTTCTTGACCATTTTCTATTACTATTGCTTTTGTTACATATTTTAGTAATGCTAAATCAAAATATTCAACTTTTACATGTTCTACGTCTTGATCATCTTCGCCTTCATTCCATTCATCTGGTACTGAATCTATATCTTCAATTGGTTTTCCATCTTTATCAGAATCATCTGAAATTTGTGCATGGTTTGTTATTATATATGTGTTTGAATTTGGATCTTTTACTTTAAATGCTATTTTTATGTCTTTATATGAAATATTAGCAACATTTCCATCAAATGCTTTTAATAAATTTTCTCCTGCTGTTTTTTCATTTTCTTTTGATAAATATGTTGTTTTTATTTTTACTGCTTTACTTACATCTTGTGTTTCATTTCCATCTTTATCATAT
>OLSB01002069.1_pt1 | contig 17552 bp, 17 predicted proteins | sample 1672071 | NCBI WGS metagenome assembly OLSB01 (sample SAMEA3136642, study PRJEB25190) | human gut metagenome | biome: human gut; feature: human-associated habitat; material: faeces | place: Austria | collected 2013 | reverse complement strand
GCGAGTGCGCGCGCCGCAGCAAGGCGCTCAGCGACCGCTATCTTCTGACTGGGAAAGGAGAATGATCCATGCTGGATGAATCCACATATCGCCGTATAAAAAAAGAATATGGCTTTCCTGCCTATATTTTTGATTCCGACCGGTTCTGTGAGAATTACCGGCGGCTGACGGAGGGCATGGGCGACGCCTATGCGCCTTACCGTGCGGCCTATTCCTACAAAACCAACTACACGCCCCGCATCGTTTCACTGGTGCGCTCGCTCGGCGGCATGGCGGAAGTTGTCTCCGGCATGGAGTACTCTCTGGCGCGGCGCGTTGGCAATGCACCGGAGAATATCCTCTTCAACGGCCCGTGCAAGGGCGAGGACGGAATTGCCGCGCTGCTCGACGGCGCATGCGTCATCATCGATAATGAGGAGGAACTCGCCGCGGTGCTCCGCGCGGCATCCGCTCACCCGGAATGTGCCTGTCATACGGCGCTGCGGCTGCATGTCGATATCGGCAGCGGCAAGCCCTCGCGCTTCGGTCTGTGCGCCGAACCGGAGTATCTGAAAACGCTCGCCGCGCGGCTGCGCGCGGCGGAGAACATCTCCTTTGACGGCATCCAGTGCCACATCAGCGGCAGCCGCAGCATTGCCGGATGGGAGAGCCGCGCGAGAGTCATGCTCGCGCTCGCACGGGAGCTTTTCCCGGATGTGCCGCCGAAATTTATTGATCTCGGCAGCGGCATGTTCGGCCGTCTGCCGGAGGAAATGCGCGCTTCGTTCGGTCAGAATATCCCGACGTTTGCCGAGTACGGCGCGGCGGTCGGTACGCTTTTCCGGGCGCAGTACGGCGCGCTGCCGGTAAGCGAACGCCCCGCGCTCATCACGGAGCCGGGTACAACGCTCGTGGCCGACACGATGCAGTTTGCCGCGCCCGTAACGGCGATCAAATCCCTGCCGGGGAACGACTGCGCGGTGCTCGACGCGAGCATCCATACCGCCGGCGTCATCTCGCAGATGCGAAATCTCCCGCTGCTCGTGCTCGACGCGAAAACGCCGCGGGAAAATCTGAATTTCACCGGCTACACCTGTCTCGAATACGACATCCTCTACCGGGGCTACACCGGGCCGCTCGATGTTGGCAGCAGCGTGATCTTCGATAACATCGGCTCCTATTCCAACGTTCTCAAGCCGCCGTTCATCCACCCGGACGTGCCGATGATCGAGTACCGCAAGGGCGACGATTCCCTGCGCCTCATCAAGCGGGCGCAGACGGCGGAGGAAATATTCGCTCAATATGTTTTTGAGGAGTAAGAAAGAGCTATGAAAGAATGCACGGTTCTCATGACCGGCTGCGGCGCGCCGGGCGCGCCGGGGATCATCCGGTGTCTGCGCAAAAACGGCGAGCGGGACATCCGCATCGTTGCCGTAGACCGCAATGAAAACGCCGGTGCGCGCGATCTTGTCGATGCATTTTATACCGTTCCCTCGGCGGAAAAGGAGGATTTCCTTCCCGCCGTGCTGGATATCTGCCGCCGTGAGAGCGTGCAGGTCGTCATCCCCATCGTGACGCGCGAGCTCATGAAATTTGCCCGCGCGCGAGCAGAGTTTGAGGCCCTCGGCGCGCAGGTGTCCGTGATGGAGCCGGACAAGCTGGAGATCGTTAATAACAAAGCATACCTGCTCGATGCAATGCGCGCGCATGGCCTGCGCACGCCGGAGTACAGGCGCGTGCATACCGTGGAGAAGCTGAAGGCCGCCGTCTCCGCGCTGGGCTATCCGGAAAAGGCACTGTGCGTCAAGGCGGCGGTCGGCAACGGCAGCCGCGGCATCCGCATGCTCAATGCGAATATTTCGCGCTTTGACCTTTTCTTTGAGCAGAAGCCGAACTCCATGTTCATCAGCTATGAGGAGCTGATCCGCACGCTCTCCGAGCGGGAGACCATGCCGGAAATGCTCGTTATGGAATACCTCCCCGGCACCGAATACAGCGTTGATTTTCTTGCCGACCATGGTGAGCCGATCTATACGGTATCGCGCCGCGGCCTATCGGTCGTCACGAGCAACATGATGTCGCTTGTCGTGGACGACAATCCGGCAGTCAAAGAAATCTGCACGCAGGTCGTGCGCTCTCTTGAGCTCGACGGCAATTTCGGCTTTGATCTTCTCTATAATGCCAACGATGAAACGTCATATGTTATCGAGATCAATCCGCGCCTGACCGCGGGCGTCGTTTCGTGTGCGGCGGCGGGTGTCAACCTGCCGTATCTCGGTATGAAGCGGCTGCTCGGCGAGCCGCTGCCGGAGCTGACGCCTCATTTCGGCACGCGTATGTCCCGGCGGTATCAGGAGGCGTTTTTCGACGCCGCCGGAAACCGACTTGACTGGTAAAGGAGCTGACGATATGAAGAAAGTTCTAGTCCTCGCCCCGCACACCGACGACGGCGAGCTCGGCTGCGGCGGAACGGTGGCACGGCTGTTGGAGGAAGGCTGCGAGGTGCATTTCGCAGTGTTCTCCACCTGTGCGGAGTCGGTACCGGCGGGTTTTCCGGCCGACGAACTAAAAATGGAGTTTCTCTCCGCCATGGAGAGCTACGGAATACCGGCGGAACAGCTTATCCTTTTCGATTTTCAGGTTCGTCATTTCCCGGCGCACAGGCAGGAGATTTTGGAAGAGCTCGTGCGGCTCAACCGGCGCATCGTGCCGGATCTCGTGCTTGCCCCGTCGCTGCACGATGTGCATCAGGATCACCACACCATCGCCGAGGAGGCCATCCGGGCCTTCAAGCGCACGAGCATCCTCGGCTACGAGGAGCCGTGGAACAACCTGACGTTCAACAATCAGGTATATGTTACGCTTGAAGAACGCCATGTAGAAAAGAAGATCGCCGCCGTGGAGCGGTATATCTCGCAGCGTGGGCGCATTTATGCCTCCGGCGAGTATATCCGCGCACTGGCCATGAGCCACGGCGTGCAGATCGGACGGCAGTACGCCGAGGTCTTTGAGACCGAGCGCTGGATCCTCTGACGAGCACAGACATCCGGCGCGCAAAAGGAAAGGAACGCCATGAAAAAGATCCTGCTGGTTTTCGGCACGCGGCCGGAGGCCGTGAAAATGTGCCCGCTCGTGCAGGAGCTGCGCGCCCGGCGCGGAATAAAAACCGTTGTCTGCGTCACGGGGCAGCACCGCGAGATGCTCGATCAGATCCTCAAAACGTTCTCCGTCACGCCGGATTACGATCTCTACGTTATGAAGGACGCGCAGACGCTCTTTGACGTAACGACCGGCGTTCTCGAAGGACTCAAGAGCGTGCTGGAAGCGGAAAAGCCGGATGTCGTCCTTGTGCAGGGCGACACGACGACCGCCTTTGCCGCCGCGCTCGCGGCCTATTACCTGCGCATCCCGGTGGGCCATGTGGAGGCCGGACTGCGCACACGGGATATCTACAGCCCCTATCCCGAGGAATTCAACCGGCAGGCGGTGTCCGTCATCAGCCGCTATAACTTCGCCCCCACGGAGCAGGCAAAGGAAAATCTTCTCGCCGAGGGGCGCGATGCCGGCACGATCCACGTGACCGGCAACACGGTCATCGACGCGCTGAAAACGACCGTCCGCGCCGATTATACCCATCCGGAGCTTGTATGGGCGGCGGGGAAGCGGCTCATTCTCATCACGGCGCACCGCCGGGAAAATCTCGGCGAGCCGATGCGCCACATGTTTCGCGCCATACGCCGCGTGCTCGACGAGCACGACGACGTCCGCGCGATTTACCCCATCCACCGCAATCCCGCCGTGCGCGAAACGGCGGCGGAGGTGTTCGGCGGCGACGAGCGAATCCATATCATCGAGCCGCTGGATGTGCCGGACTTTCATAACTTTCTCGCGCGCAGCTATCTTGTGCTTACCGACAGCGGCGGCATCCAGGAGGAAGCGCCGAGTCTCGGCAAGCCGGTGCTCGTCATGCGCGACACGACCGAGCGGCCCGAGGGTGTCGCGGCCGGAACGCTCCGGCTGGTCGGCACGCGGGAGGAAGCGATCTACGCGAGCTTCACGGAGCTTCTGGATAACGCGGCGGCGTATGAAAAAATGAGCCGCACCGCGAACCCCTACGGCGACGGCCACGCCTGCCGCCGCATCGCGGATATTCTCTGCCGCACCGAAGAAAAAGAAACAACGGAGGGATAAGCCATGAGGACCTGTACACGATGCATTATGAACGACAGCGCCGACCCGACCATCACCTTTGACGAAAACGGGTACTGCAATTACTGCACGGACGCGCTGGCAAAGATCAACACGATCGCGTATTTCCCGAACGAAGAGGGGGAAAAGCGCCTGCGCGCGCTGCTGGAGCAGGTGAAAAAAAGCGGCGAGGGCAAGATGTACGACTGCATCATGGGCATCTCCGGCGGACTGGATTCGGCGTATCTCGCCTATCTCGGGTATACGTGGGGGCTGCGCATCCTGGCGGTCCACGTAGACGACGGGTACGATACGGACGTCTCCAAGGAGAATGTGCGGAAGCTCGTGGAAAAGACCGGCATCAAAATGATCACCGTCACGCCGGACGCGGAGCAGTACAACGCGCTGCTGCTTGCCTACATGCGCGCGGGCGTGCCGAACCTTGCTGTTCCGCAGGACAACATCCTGCTCAAATGCCTATTTGACGCCGTGAAAGAATACAAGATCCCATACTTCCTCAGCGGCGACAACTTCGCGCTGGAATGCGTACTGCAGCGCGGGAATACCTATCAGTCGATGGACGTTGTCAATATCCGCGACATACATAAAAGATTCGGCACGCAGCCGATCAACAAGCTGAAATTCATTTCGGCCTATGAGAAGTATTACTCGACCCGTGTGGCCGGGATGCATCTGGAAAAGCCGCTCAATTATATCGACTATAACCGCGAGCGCGCCTTCCGCGAGCTGAAGGAGTTCTGCGGCTTTGAGTATTACGGGAGAAAGCATCTCGAAAACAAATTCACCGCGTTTCTCCAGCTGCGCTGGCTGCCGGAAAAATTTGGTGTGGACAAGCGTCTTTCGCATCTCTCCAGCATGATCGTTTCCGGCCAAATGACACGCGAGGAAGCGCTCGCCGAGGCCGCGAGACCCATCTGCGAGGGCGTGCCGATGGACGAATACGTCGCCGAGATCAAGGCAAACATGCACCTTTCGGACACGGAGTTCGAAGAGATCATGCGCGCGCCCACCCACCAGCACACCGAGTATAAAACGGACCGGCTGGACGCCGCGCTCCGTTCCGTTCTGCACTGAAAGGGAGCGGTTATGCATATTCTCGTCGTCGCTTCCGATTTCCCGAACCCGTCGGACCCGCTGGAGGGCGTGTTTGAAAGAGATCAAGCACGCGCTTTGCAGAACGCGGGCCATACGGTCACCTATGCCGCCATCGACCTGCGCTCGGCGCGCCACCGCCGGAGGCTCGGGCTGCGTCATTTCGTGGAGGACGGGCTGAACGTATACATTTACAGCCTTCCCGTCAGCCCGCTGCGCGCCGCGTATGAGCCGGTGGGTGGGGCGTGCTTCCGCGCCATACTGCGCCGCGTGTGCGCCGAGCGCGGCGCGCCGGACATCGTCCATGCGCACTTTCTCGGCGTGGCGGCGATCGCCGCGCCGGTCTGCCGGGAGAAAAATCTCCCTCTGGTCATCACGGAGCACACCTCGGCGCTCAACGCCCCCGATCCCGGAAAGGCGCTGGTAAAAACGATGCGGAAAACATATCCGCTGGCCGACGCGCTGCTCGCGGTCAGCTCGCTGCTGGCCGGCAGCATTTACCGCCACACCGGGGCAAAAGCTGTGGTCGTGCCCAACATCATCGATACGCAGAGCTTCGGCGTGGTGAAGGAAGATAACGTTCCCGGAGAACCGTTCCGTTTTGTCGCCAGCGGCTTTCTTATTGAGAGAAAGGGCTATGATCTGCTGCTGCGTGCGGCGGGTGATCTTCGCCGCCGGGGATATGCTCTCGCGCTTACGGTGTTCGGCGACGGGCCGGAGCGGGAGGCACTCGAAAAGCTGGCCGAGAGCGAGGGCGTCCGCGATTGTGTGGACTTCCGCGGCCAATGCACGCGCGGCGAGCTTGGCGAGGTGTATCCGCAGATGGACGCCTTTGTGCTGGCGTCCCGGCGCGAAACGTTCGGCGTTGTGTACATCGAAGCGATGGCGGCCGGACTTCCCGTGATCGCCACGCGCTGCGGCGGCCCGGAGGACTTTGTCACGGAGGAGAACGGCATACTGATCCCCGTGGACGACGCTGCGGCGCTTACCGATGCTCTGGAGCATATGATGCTGCACCGCCGGGAATACGACAGCGCGTCGATCGCGGCGGATATCCGCCGGAAATTTGCCCCCGAGACCATCGCCGCGCGGCTCACTGATATATATAAAACAGTTCTGGAAAAGAACTGAGCCATTATCTGGCGTTGGAAAATGCACTGAGGGGGTTCCGTTGTGAACGGCGGCTTCCAGCTATTGGAAAGGGAAAATATTCCGTGAAAGTTCTGTATATTGCCTACATCGATTTCAAAGCCACGCAGTCCGGTTCTGCTGTGCGCCCGCAGCGTATGTACCGGGCCTTTCTGGAAGAGGGGTATGAGGTAAAGCTGCTTGCCATCAGCCAGAACCGGATCGACTGGCCGCGTCGAAGGAAAGCCATTCGGGAGGTCATGGAGTGGCTGGATACGAACACGCCGGATCTCTGCTACATTGAGTCGCCTGTCTATCCGATCATCCTGCCGGAGGATTACCGTCTTATCCGAAGGCTTCACCGCATGGGCGTGCGGATAGGGTACTTTTACCGCGATTTTTATAAAAAGTTTGCCAGAGAGTTTCCCAAGCGGAAGGATCCTGTTGGCTGGTGCAAGGATACGCTGAAAGACATGCTGCAATCGAAGACCGACCGTTCGCTGCGGCAGGTGGATATCGTATATGTTCCGTGTGAGGAATGCATCGAGATATTTTCCGAGTATGACGATGTCCGGCCGCTTCCTCCGGCAACTGTGGATCACCGGGAGCACCGCGCCTGCGGGGAGAATACCTCCATCTATGTAGGCGGCATCACGGATAACTACGGCGGAACGCTGATGCTCGAGGCTTTCCACCGGCTTAACGAAGAGGGAGAGTACCCCCTTTTGCTGATCTGCCGTCAGAACGAGTGGGAGAGTCTGGATTCGCCCTTCAAAGCAGAGCCGTGGCTGGAGGTACACCACGCGACCTCGGAACAGCTGGTCCCGTATTATGAGAGAGCAGGGCTTGCCCTTGCCATCAACCAGGGAACGGAATACGACAATCACGCCATTTCCGTAAAGCTCTATGAATACATCGGCTTCGGCCTGCCGATCGTTGTATGCGGCTCCAAAAGCATGGAGCGCATGATCGAAGAAGGAGGCTTCGGAAGAAGAGCGGAATGCACGCCGGAGAGCATCGCCGAAGAAGTGAAATGTGTTCTCGCGCACCGCGAAGACTACGCGAAGAAAGCGGAAGAAGCGCTTTTGCGCAATGGACTTTGGACGCACCGCGTGGAGCAGGTGGTACGAGAACTTTCCGAAAGGAAAAAGAAGAAGTAAGGAGCCGGACTGTGCATATTTTGGTTATCCCGTCGTGGTATCCGACGCCGGAAGATCCGATCAGCGGCTGTTTTTTCCGCGAACAGGCGCAGGCGCTCGCCGACTACGGCCACCGCGTCAGCGTGTTCGCCGTCTTTTCTGACGCACCGGAGGGCGTATATACGGAAAAAACCGTCAGCGGGAATATGACGGAGTTTCGCATCCACGCAAAGCCGGTGAGGTTTCACCTGACATATTTCGCGTTCCTGCGCGAGATGCTGCGCCTTCTCCGTACGGAATTGAAGGACTGTCCGCCGGAGATCATCCACGCCCATTCCTTTTATGCTCTTCGCTACGGAAAGGCCCTGCGCGCCAAGCTGCGCGTCCCGCTCATCTGCACGGAACACGCGACATGGTTCGAGCGGCACATGCTCTCGGAAAGGGAGCTGCGGCAGATCCGCCGAGACTTTGACTCCTGCGACGCTGTTCTCGCCGTAAGCCCCGGACTGCGCGAGCACATCCGGCCCTACTGTACGAACAAGGACATTCAGGTCGTTCCCAATATGGTAAGCGACCGCTTTTTTGAAGGCGGTCTGCGCCGCGATCCCGGCGAAACGTTCGGCTTTATCTCCGTGGGCGGCATGCTCTATAAAAAGGGGTTCGACATTCTGCTGGAAGCGTTCGACGCCGTGCATAAGAGATACCCGAACACACGTCTCACCGTGTGCGGCGGCGAGGATAAGGAGCAGAATTACCCGGAGCTGGTAAAGCGGTACGATCTGGGCGACGCTTTTCGCTTCACGGGGCGCATCTCCCGCGAGGAGTGCGCGCGGAAAATGCGCGAAAACCAGATCTTTGTCCTGCCGAGCCGCGCAGAGACGTTCGGCGTCGTGTATATTGAAGCGATGGCGTGCGGCCTTCCCATCATTCAAACGAAGATCGGCGCGTGGACGATGCTCACAACGCCCGAAACGGGGTTGGCCGTTGATACGGAAAACGTTTCGCAGCTTGTCGACGCGATGATCTCCGTGATGGAGCATTACGATTCCTACGATCCGCAGACGATCCGGAATTACTGCCGGGAAAACTTCTCCGGCGAGGGCGTTGCGCGGCAGCTCACAAGCATCTATGAGAAACTAAAGGCGCAGAGAAAGGGATAACGTTGGCTTCCAGTCGAATCAAAAACTCCATAACGAACATTCTGACCGGAGCTTTTGGGCAGATCCTCAATATCGTGCTCAACTTCGCGCTGCGCACGGTGTTCCTCTATTCTCTCGGCAAGGAATACGCCGGCATCAACGGCGTGCTCTCCGGCGTGCTGCAGGTGCTGAATCTTGCCAATCTCGGCATTGACGGCGCGATCGTTTACGCCATGTACAAGCCCTTGGCGGAGAAAAACACCGAGCAGGCCAAAGCCCTCGTCGCGTTTTACCGCAGAGCGTACCGGATCATCGGCTCTGTCATCGTCGTCGTCGGCGTCGCGCTGATTCCCGTGTTGCCGTATCTTCTCAAGGACTCCACGGAGCTTGTCGATATCCGCATCGTATACTGTCTGTATCTGGCGGAAACGGTCTCGACGTACTGGTTTTTCGCCTATCTCGGCACGGTGCTGCAGGCCGATCAGCGAAAGTATGTCGTCACGCGCATCACATATTTCACGCAGACGCTCTCCACGATCGTAAAGGCGGCCGTGCTCTTCGCGCTGCGCGGCACGCCGGCGCTCTGCTTTTATGTATTCACCGGGACCGGCGCGGCCTTCACGGTGGTGCAGAATCTCTTGACCCGCGTCCGCTGCCGCAGGCTCTATCCGTGGCTGCGGGAAAACGATGCCCGCGCTCTTACCGGGGAGGAGCGCGGCGGCATATTCCGCAACGTTGCCGGGATGTTTACCAACAATGTCTGCCGCGTGCTCAACGACGGCATCGACACTACGGTTATTTCCGCCATGGTGGACGTTGCGTACAGCGGCGTGTTTACAAACTATGTGGCGCTCCGGCAATACGTTGTCAACGTCATCCGCACAGTGCTCGATCCGCTGACGGCGAGCGTCGGCAATCTCTGCGCCGTCGAGTCCGTGGAGAAGAAGGAGAGCTTTTTTCACCGGCTGCAATTCACCTGCTTCTGGATTTACGGCTTTTCCGCCATCAGTCTCTGGATTTTGAGCGACCATTTCATTGCCGGCGTGTGGCTGCACAGCACCGACTGGCTCCTTCCGGCGGGCAGCGTTCTTTTCTATGCGTTCAATCTCGCCGTGGAGGGCATGGCCAAGGCGGTCATCATATACCGCGACGCGAACGGCCTGTACTGGCAGACAAAATACCGCTACATTTTCTCGTCGGTTTTCAACGCCGTGCTGTCGATCGTTCTGGTCGGGCCGGCGGGCCTGGGCGTGACCGGCGCGCTCGTCGGTACAACGGCGAGCCTCTTTATCATGCTCTCGTTTGATCCGATCCTCGTTTTCCGCGAGGTGTTCCACAAAAAAGCGTGGGGGTACTACCGGCTGTACTTCGGCTACCTCGCCCTCACCGCCGCGACCGGCGCGCTGGTATACGCGCTTGCTCTGCCGTTTTCCCAATATACGGCGGCAAACTTTCTTATCCGGCTGCTGCTGTGTCTTGCTGTGCCGAACGGGCTCTGGTTTTTGCTGTTCCGGAAGAACGAAAACTTCGTATATCTTCGCGATACGGCGCTCGGCATCCTCCGCGGTCTGAGAAAAAGGGCGGGGAAATAGTCTTTTTATTGAAATGAAGCGACAGTTGTGTTATCATTTGTAAGTTAGAAATATCAGCAGTTTCAATTTCGTAACGGAATCGAGGAAATACCTATGGGACTCAAGGAAAAGCTGCTCGCGAGAGAAGCCACACTCGGCGTTATCGGTCTCGGCTATGTCGGTCTGCCGCTCGCGGTGGAGAAGGCAAAGGCAGGCTTCAAGGTCTACGGCTTTGACGTGCAGAAGGAAAAGGTAGACATGGTCAACGCCGGGAAGAACTATATCGGCGATGTGGTCAACGAGGATCTCGAAGCGCTCGTTAAGGCCGGACAGCTCGTCGCCACGGCCAACTTTGCCGACGCGGCGAAGTGCGACTGCGTGTGCATCTGCGTGCCGACGCCGCTCGACGCCCATCAGCAGCCGGACATCAGTTACGTCCGCTCCTCCACGGAGAGCATCGTGCCGTACGTCCATAAGGACATGCTCGTTGTGCTCGAATCCACGACCTATCCCGGCACGACCGAAGAGCTGTGCCGCCCCATCCTCGAAAAGTCCGGCCTCAAGTGCGGCGTGGACTTCTACCTTGCCTTCTCGCCCGAGCGCGTCGATCCGGGCAACCTGATCTATAAAACGAAGAATACCCCCAAGGTCGTCGGCGGCTGCACGAGCGAATGCACCGAGGTCGCCGCGGCCATGTACGAGGCCGTTCTCGAAGCGCCGGTCTACAAGGTGTCCTCTCCGGCCATTGCCGAGATGGAAAAGATCCTCGAGAACACCTACCGCAATGTCAACATCGGCCTCATCAACGAGCTTGCCATCCTCTGCGACCGCATGGGCATCAACATCTGGGAAGTGATCGACGCGGCCAAGAGCAAGCCCTACGGCTTCCAGGCGTTCTACCCCGGTCCCGGTCTCGGCGGCCACTGTATCCCGCTCGATCCCTATTATCTGAGCTGGAAAGCGCGCGAATACGGCTTCCACACCTCGATGATCGAGTCGTCCATGATGATCAACGACCGCATGCCCGAGTACTGCGTGGACCGCGCCGCCCGCATTCTCAACACCTTCAAAAAATCGATGAACGGCGCGAAGATCCTCATGCTGGGCGTTGCCTACAAGCAGAACATCGCCGACTTCCGTGAAAGCCCGGCGATCAATGTGATCAAGGAGCTTCAGAAACGCGGCGCGGAGGTCTCGTACTTTGACCCGTGGGTACCGTCCTTCCGCTGGAAGGGCATGAGCATGACCGGCATCCCGGCGCTCACGGAAGAAGCGCTGCGCGAGGCCGACCTCGTCATGGTCACGACCGCGCACACGAACGTGGACTATGCCTTCGTGCAGAAAAACGCAAAATTTGTTTTCGACACCAAGAACGCGATGAAAGCCGTCACCGAGCGCGGCAACATCGAGATTCTCTGAGGTAAAAAAATCCGCCGCTCCCGTCCCTGTTTCCGGGGAGCGGGGGCGGCGGATGTTCCTGATAAAGAAGGGAAAAGCCTTATGAAATACGCCCTCATCGGCTGCGGCATGATCTGCGCCAACCATATCCGCGCCGCGCTGGAGACCGGACTGGAGATCGTCGCCCTCTGCGATCTTGTGGAGGAAAACCGCGAAAAGGCGCTCGCGCTGATTCCGGAGGAGAAGCGCGGCGGCGTCACGCTCTACGCGGACTACCGCGCCATGCTCGCGGAGCAAAAGCCTGAGCTTACGGCGGCCGCTCTCGGCAGCGGCATCAAGCGGCAGATCGTGTGCGACTGTCTCGAAGCCGGCTCGAACGTGATCGTGGAAAAGCCGATCGCCCTCTCGCTTGAGGACGCCGACGCGATGATCGCCGCGGCCGAAAAAAATGGCGTGAAGCTCTGTGTGAACCATCAGCTTCGCTTCTGCCCGTCAATGCGTGCGCTGCACGCGGAAGTCGCGGACGGCAGCTTCGGACGTCTCCTGCACGGCGCGGCGCAGATCCGCCGCAACCGCAACAAGGCGTACTTTGACGCCGGGAAATGGCGCGGCACTTGGAAAAACGACGGCGGCACGCTCATGAACCAGTGCATCCACTATACCGATCTCCTCCAATGGACGTTCGGCGACGCGGATGAGGTGTTCGCCTACACCGACCGCCTGACCCACCCGTACATCGAGGCCGAGGACATGGGCCTTGCGCTCATCCGCTTCAAAAACGGCGCGTACGCGACCGTCGAGGGCACGGTGAACGTATATCCCAATAACCTCAGCGACGCGCTCGCCGTGTTCGGCGAGACCGGCACGGTGTCCGTGTCCGGCAAGTATCTCGATCAGGTCGAACGCTGGCAGTTTGAAAACGGCACGGATTCCCTTCCGGGATCGATCGAAAAATACGCCGTTGCGGACATGGGCACGGGCCACACGCCGCTCTACCGCGATATGATCGACGCGATCGAAACAGGCCGCGAGCCGGTCTGCTCCGGCATCGAGGGGCGAAAGGCGCTCGAACTCGTGCTCGGCATATACGAATCCGCCGCGACCGGAAAACCGGTTCGCTTCCCGCTCACGCACGGCTCGACGATGGATTATGTTGGGAGGTTTGACCGGTGAGCGAGTATTATGTGCATCCGTCCAGCGTGGTGGACGAGGGCGTCACGATCGGCGAGGGGACGCGCATCTGGCACTTCTGTCACATCCAGAAAGGCGCGGTCATCGGCAAACGCTGCTCGCTCGGCCAGAACGTGAACGTGTCGAACAACGTGACCATCGGCGACGGCTGCAAGCTGCAGAACAACGTCTCGGTGTACGAGGGCGTGGAGCTGGAGGACTATGTGTTCTGCGGCCCGAGCTGCGTATTTACGAACGATCTCACGCCGCGCGCGAAGTATCCCAAGGGCGCGGCGGGATATAAAAAGACGCTCATCCGCGAGGGCGCGTCCATCGGCGCGAACGCCACGGTCGTCTGCGGCCACACCGTCGGGCGCTGGGCGCTTATCGGCGCGGGCGCGGTCGTGACGGACAACGTGCCGGATCACGCGCTGGTGCTCGGCGTGCCGGCGCGGCGCTGCGGCTGGGCATGCGAGTGCGGCGAGCTTTTGAAGGACGGTCTGCGCTGTCCCAAATGCGGCCGGAAATACCGCGAGGGCGAAAACGGACTTACGGAGGTAAAGGACTAATGCAATTTCGCGATCTGCAAAAGCAGTATGAGGTTTTGAAGCCGGAGATGGACGCGGCCATGACCGCCGTGGCGTCCGGCGCGCATTTCATCAGCGGCGAGCAGGTGGCAGCGCTCGAGGAGCGGCTGGCCGCCTACGTCGGGCGCAAGCACTGCATCACCTGCGGCAACGGCACCGACGCGCTGGAGCTGTGCATGATGGCGTGGGGCATCGGCCCCGGCGACGCCGTGTTCGTGCCGGACTTCACATTTTTCGCCTCGGGCGAGGTCGTGTCCTCCGTGGGCGGAACGCCGGTATTCTACGATGTCTGTGCCGACACGTTCAACGCCGACGCGGACAGCCTGGAAGCAGCCGTCAAAGCCGTTATTGCGGAAGGCCGGCTCCTGCCGAAAGCCGTGGTGGACGTGGATCTCTTCGGCCTGCCCGCCGACCATGAGGCGGTCGCCGCCGTGTGTGAAAAGTACGGCCTGCTCTTCCTTGAGGACGCGGCGCAGGGCTTCGGCGGCATGCTGCACGGCAAACGCAACGGCGCTTTCGGCGACGCGGCGTGCACGTCGTTTTTCCCGGCCAAGCCCCTCGGCTGCTACGGCGACGGCGGCGCGGTGTTCACCGACTCCGACGAGACGGCGGCGCTGATCCGCTCTCTCTGCGTCCACGGCAAAGGCTCTTTCAAATACGACAACGTGCGCATCGGCATGAACTCCCGTCTGGACACCATACAGGCGGCGATCCTGCTTGTGAAGATGGACGCCTTTGAAAAGTACGAGCTTTCGGACGTGAACGCCGCCGCGGCGATGTACGATGAAGAGCTTGCCGGTATACCGGCCGTCCTGCCCGTTGTGCCGGAGGGCTGGTATTCGAGCTGGGCGCAGTATACGCTCCGGCTGCGCAGCCGCTCTGAGCGCGACCGTGTGCAGTCCGAGCTCAAGGCACAGGGCATTCCCACCATGGTGTATTATCCGAAGCCGATGCATACCCAGCAGGCGTTCGCCGGGCTGAAGCAATACGTCCCCTGCCCGGTGACGGAAGAGCTGTGCGCCACGGTGCTGAGTATCCCGATGCACCCGTATCTCACGCGCGAGACGGTGCAGACCGTCGCCGACGCGCTGCGCCGCGCATTGGAATAAAGGAAAAACGTAAAAATGTCCGCCGCGTTCCATCGGAACGAGGCGGACATTTATTTGGCTTAAGAGAATTTCGCGGCGAGAGAGGAAAAGTCTGCCAGTCCGGCGAGCAGCCAGCAGACCGCGGCGGTCGGCAGCGCGGTCACGGCATCGATGATCTTATGCTGCTTGACAAACAGGGTAGACGCGACAATGGTGAGCGACCATACAACGATTACCAGCCGCAGCCACAGCGGCAGCATGGACGCGGCAAGCGCGGCAAACGCGAAGAGGAACGACACCGAGCAGTGTACGCTCGGCGCACAGTTGAGAAAGCGGTGATTCGCGCTGTACACCGTGCCGATGACGAAGCCGGTCAGCCCATCCTTCGGCGGCACAGGGCGTTCAAACGTCGTTAGGTAGATGAGATAAATGACGTTGCTCAAAAGCTGGTCGATGCAGTGCGCGAGCATATATTTGAGACAAAGCTCCGGCGCGGCGATGTTGAGCAACAGCGGCACGCCGAAAAGCAGCGCAAACCAGGAGCTGTAAACGTAGATCCATCCGGGACGGAACGGAATGCGCTCGTCAAGAGCGCTGCCCACGGTGTGCGGCTCGCCCTCGAGATACTGCGAGCCAAAATAGGCGGCCAGATGAAAAACCATCATCCCTGCCCAAAGCAGGAAAAAAACGCTCCAGCGAATGAAAACCACCTCATAACGGAAGGATTTGCAATAACAGAATTATAAAGCAGTTTTTTCGTTTTTCAACCAGGAAAGCCGCTAAAAAAAGCTACAGATTGCAAAATTTGTCACATGTGCGGATGAACGGAAAACTCACACCGACCGGCGGGGGCCTCCCGGTCAAGAAAGCGCCAGAGCGTCCAGCGGTGCGCGCGCACGCCGTAGCGCAGCTCAAAGCGCCGCAGCCGCCCGCCCAGCAGCGCCAGACAATCGAACCGGATCGACTCCACGCCCATGAGCCGGATCTCTTCCCGGCGGCGGATCTGACGGATGCGCACCGTGATGCGCTCGCCGCTTTCCGTTTCCAGCCGGAACCGCGCCGGGGAAAGCTCCCCCTCCGGCGAGCATACGGCGATCATCTCCAGAGGCATGTTCAGCGCGTCCATACCGAAAATCTCCTTACAAGCGATTAACTGCATTATAATTCGCTTCATAAGCGAAATCAAGCGGTAATTTTTCGCTTTATAAGAGAAAAACCCTTGCGTTTTTTGGCAGCACCCTATATATTGTAGTCAGAACATACTTCACCCACAGGAGGGAGAATGCTCATGGACGAAAACAGCTTCGGCGCGCGTCTGGCGGCGGCGCGGCGCGCCGCGGGATACAACCAGACGGAGGTTGCAAAACACATCACCGAGGCGGGCTTCCCGGTGCGGACGCAGGCGGTGAGCAAGTGGGAGCGCGGGACGACGCTGCCGAGCGCGCGTCAGCTTGTGGAGCTTTGCCGTCTTTACCATATCCGGGATGTTGTCGCGGCGTTCGCGCCTGCGGAGGAGCGGCGCGCCGTGCGCACGCTGCCGCTCTACCGGCTGGCTGTGTCCGCCGGTACGGGCGAGCTGCTTGACGGGACGGATTACGACACCGTCGAGGTTGGCGACGAGGTATCGCCGAACGCAGACTTCGGTGTGCGCATCGCCGGCGACAGCATGGAGCCGCGCTTCGTCCACGGCCAGATCGTCTGGGTCCACCGGCAGGAGACGCTCCGCCCGGGCGAGATCGGCGTGTTCCTCTATAACGGCGCGGGGTACTGCAAGCGGCTCGAGCGCGCGCCGGGGCGCGTGGAGCTCGTGTCGCTCAATCCGAGGTACGCTCCCATCCGCGTGTCGGCGGGGGACGAGCTGCGTGTGTTCGGCCGCGTTGTCGGCTGACTTGCAATTCCGGCGCGGCTCGGTTATAATTATGCGCGATCACTTAAAAGAAAAAAGGAGTGCAGTTTATGCAGCTCACGGCACTGGCACTATGGCTGAATACGGCCTTCGCGGGCTTTGACGAAGCGGTCGCGACTGCGATCCATCAGCTGTACGTCGCCGCCGGGTGGTTCTTCACCCCGTTCCTATCGTTCATCTCGCTCCTCGGCAAGGGCGGCATCTTCCTCATCCTGCTCTCGATCGTTTTGATGCTTTTCCGCAAAACGCGGCGGTACGGCACAACGATGCTGCTCGCGCTTGCCATAGGCGCTCTGGTAACAAACGTCTGCTTTAAACCGCTTGTCGCCCGGCCTCGCCCATATACGCACGACGGCAGCATTTTCCAGCAGTATTGGGAAATGCTCGGCAAGCATACCGAAAGCGACAAGAGCTTTCCCTCGGGCCACATGACCGCCGCTATGGCGGCCTCGCTCGCGGTATTCCTCCGCGGCAACAAAAAAGTCAGCTGGACAGCTCTGCTGTTCGCGCTTGCCATGGGTGTTTCGCGCATTTATCTCAGCGTACACTATGCCACCGACGTGCTCGGCGGCGTGATCACCGGCTCCATCGGCGGCTTTGCCGGATACGCGATCTCCAACCGTATTCCGGAGAGCTTCTATACCGCCGACCTTCGGGACGGTATCGGCAAGACCCGGGCAAAAAAGAGCGGCGGCAAGCGCGGCGGGAACGCTGCGGCGGCGCCGGACGACGGACGCCGCCGTACACTTGTGCTCGACGGGGCAAATTTCTCTACGACGGACGGCCTGTTTCGTGAATTTAACCGCCTCTTTGACGTGGGGCCCGACGAGGCGGTGCACAGTCTTGATGCGCTCAACGACCTGCTCGGCGGCGGCGTCGGCAAGATTCCGGCGGGCGCACGGCTGCATATCCGCTGGCTCAATTCCAGTAAGAGCCGCGAGGATCTCGGATACGGCGCTACGGTGCTGTACTATGAAAAGCTCCTGCGCCGCTGCCATCCGAACAACCGCCCGCGCATGGAGGCCATGCTCGCCGAGGCGCGCCGGGGCGAGGGCGAAACGCTCTTTGAAAAGCTCACCGCGCTCATCGCCCGTACCGATACCGGCCACGACTGCACGCTCTCTCTCGAATAAGCTATCCAACAGA
>OLSB01002063.1_pt1 | contig 17577 bp, 18 predicted proteins | sample 1672071 | NCBI WGS metagenome assembly OLSB01 (sample SAMEA3136642, study PRJEB25190) | human gut metagenome | biome: human gut; feature: human-associated habitat; material: faeces | place: Austria | collected 2013 | reverse complement strand
GTTGGCAGCATGCTGTTTTCCGGTATTCTTCCCGGCATTCTCTGTGGCGGCTGTCTGATGCTGTATGCCTACCTGTATTGCAAACGGAATAAAATTGTTGTCGATGAAGAAACGAACAAGCCCATGGGAGTGCTGGAGAGCCTTGGTAAGGGATTTTGGGCACTGCTTACCCCGGTTATTATCCTTGGCGGCATTTATGGTGGTATTTTCACGGCGACGGAAGCCGCAGCCACCGCTGTTATCTATGGTTTGATTGTCAGTTTGTTCATTTACAAAACCATTACCATCAAGGATCTGCCTGGGATTCTGCTTCGTGCGGCAGCCCTGAATGCTCCTGTGCTGATCATTGTTGCTTCTGCTACGGTCCTTGGCCGTGTTCTCACGCTGCAGAACGTGCCCACCATGTTGGCTGCGTCCATTCTGTCTATAACGAGCAATAAATGGATGATCCTGCTGCTGCTCAACATTCTCCTGCTGATTGTTGGCATGCTGATGGAAACTCTGGCAGCGATCACGATCCTGGCACCTATCCTTTTGCCGGTGGCAGTTGGCGTGGGAATTGATCCCATCCACTTTGGCGCCATGATGGTTGCAAACCTTGCCATTGGCTTCATTACACCGCCGGTCGGAACAAACCTGTATACGGCCGCGGCGCTCACCGGAACGCCGGTGAAGGATTTGACCAAGAGTATGATCTGGCCGGTTTCGATGCTGTTGATCGCCCAGTTCTTTATTGTAGTTATCCCGGAATTGAGCACATTCCTGCCGTCCCTGTTTAATTGATCGATGAATCCGGAGCCGTGGCTCTGGTCACGGTTCCGGATTTCATCAAGAAATATGAGTAAAGGAGATTTACATATGGTGGAATACAGAGTGAACCATGAGCGCCTTGCGGAGTTCGTAACCGACATTTTTATTCGGCACTGTGTGAAAGCGGAAGAAGCAAAGAGTCTTGCTGCCATGATGGTTAACGCAAATCTTCGTGGCCTGTACAGCCATGGCGTGCTGCGGGTCGGAACATATATCGACCGGATGAAAGCCGGTGGCATGAAAAAAGAATTTGAAATTCAGGTTATCAGCGAAACGCCCACTACCGCTGTTGTGGACGGGGGGGGTGGCTTTGGCGCTGTGGCGTGTGAATACGCTGCCCGAATGGCTCGGGAGAAAGCGAAGAAATACGGGCTCGGTATGGTGACATTGCGGAACACAGAGCATACCGGAATGATTTCTCTGTGGAGCCTTATTATGAGTGAAGATGACATGATCGGGTTTACCGGAACCGCCATTGAACCTCTGATGGCGCCAACCGGCGGCAAGGAACTTCGCCTCGGGAATAATCCCTTTGCCTTTACGATCCCTGCTGGAAAATATGCGCCGATCTGTTTGGATATATCCTGCAGTCAGGTTGCTGGCGGAAAAGTGCTGGCAAAAAAAGTGAAAAATGAGCCGGTTCCTCTTGGGTGGTGTCTGGATGAAGATGGTTTACCAACTACAGACCCGAACCGTTGGAAGTTTTTGGTGCCGGTGGGCGAGCATAAAGGGTATGGCCTGTCGGTTGTAGTGGAATGCCTGGGGTCTTTGCTGTCAGGAGGTCTCTTTGGAGAGGGGCACGGACAACAATACGGAAAACTGGATGAAACCAACAGCGTAAACAGCTTCTATCTTGCCATCAATATAGGACATTTCCGGGATTTGGAGCTGTTTCGAAAAGATGCGGAGGCATATATAGACTATCTTCATAGTTGTGAAAAAGCGCCCGGTACAGAGCGAATATACTATCCCGGAGAACTGGAAGACGAACACACGAAAGATGCGTTGGCAAAAGGTATAAAACTGGATGAAAACCTGATTACTCAGCTGGAAAGCTATGCTGAGGAAGTTGGTATTTCCAAAGAGGATATGACTTTTTTGCGTCAGGCGCCCTGCATATAAAACGTATATAAGAGCAAAGCTTTTTCATGTTCATCCCCTCAAGTCCTCTCAAGCGCGAAACCCCTGGAGTTCTCCTCTCCAGGGGTTTTGTATAGCGCCGCCACTAATGTAAACGATGCCCGGAGGGCCTGAAAGGCTCCCCGGGCATCAGTGTTTAGAATATTAAGTTTAGCGGCTACTCATCAATAATAATCCAATAACAACTCAACAATTAGTTTTTCAGCCATTCATCTTTAATTGAAGAGATATCGAGATCCTTCCACTCAGTTTTCCATAAATCAAAATATGGAATATCATTTGAGGATGGCTTAGGATCGCATTCCCCAATATGTACTATAGAAGGAATAGTAACTGCATCTCCAACTAAAATACATTCGCCTGCTCTGAGAGAGGGCATCTCTTCAACCAGACTACCTGATGTATCAGGAAGCAGACGTTTAACATAGTTCTGATCGTTTGGGTTAGTTAATCGAAGAGCTAAGAAATTATTACATTGGGCAAAAATTGTCTCAGATATTTCGGATGGACGTTGGCTGGCAAGAAGCAATGTAACACCATATTTTCTTCCTTCTTTTGCAATTCTCTCAATGGATTGTTTGGATGCTCGATATCGAGAAACTGCTTCGTACGGTTGCGAACAGTATCAGACTGCTTCAGCAAACGCTGCAATTCCGCTGGCTGGTGAAAGTTAAATACTGTGCGGGAGCGATATTTGATGTAAAAAATTTCGACAATGAAATCGCGAGACCGCTGACAGAACAAAGTGTTGTTCCGATAAAGTGGAGCATATTATTCCGTTGAGGTTGCCATTATTCCGAAAGATGAAAAAATTTTTAAAAAATTCAAAAAAGCAGGAACATTTTTGCCTTCCTTCTGCCGTAAATCAATAAGGGGCCCCGTTTGGGGCTCCTTATTTTTATTTTTTAAGGAGGAAACCCCATGAACAAACAACCCATCTACGACAACCGCGCCCACGACTGCCCCTTCTATCAGATTCCGCACTGGCTCATGCACGGCCCACAATTTCGCGATCTGAAGCCGGAAGCAAAACTCCTGTTCGGACTGCTCCTTGATCGTCTGGATCTGTCCGGTCGGAATGAATGGCGGGACAAGAACAACGAGGTGTATATCTACTACACCATCAAAAACGTGGAGGAGGACATCTCCTGTTCCCATGAAAAGGCGATAAAGCTCTTGGACTCTCTGGAAGAGAAAAAGCTAATCCGCCGCGTACGTCAAGGCTTGGGCAAACCAAACCGCATATACTTTACCTATATGGATCCCTATCATGGTTTAGAAATCGAGAATCCAGACTTTTGAAAATTGAAGGTAAGAATGCGGAAAACCAGCCGCCTGTGATCCGGGACATTTGACATCCGGAATGCAGAAAAACCGAAAGGAACCACAAGGAGAAGAACCACACCGAGTATAGCCACACCCATTAAGACAGACAATAGATTGATGGATGGATGGAAAGAAACTCGCAGTCCGTTTTATGGTACTTGCTTTGTGGGAAAATCAGACTGGAGTATCAGAACTCCCCGGAAAGGAGCGTGAACATGAAACGCCAATTTTACACGAAGCGCGAGGATGGTACGGCCTCTCCATACAGAAACATTGAGTACCTCCCGGCGTTCTTCTTTATCCCCAAAGAGTTGCTCGACAGGTGTCCGTCGGATTTGCGAAATCTGTCCCGGGTGCCGTGGGAATATTTTACCAACAGGAAACTCATCCAATTGGTGGAGAGCGATCTGTTTCTGGAACTCATCACGCCACACTGGAACAGGTCAGCGCGATTCTGGAGCGAGCCATACCGTTGGCTGTGCGGCGGTTCAATCTACAGCCAATCATAGAGGCGGTTCGCGAGTACCGGTGTTTTGAAGATTTCGACTATCGGAAGAGCCGTCAAAAGTCGGATTTCAGACGCAAATGGTTTCATACACGGACAAAGAATCCGCTGATGTCGCTGGAGAGCTTTCAGGAGGATCATCTGAAAAGCCGCGAAGATACCCTGGATTGGCGGAACCCGATTCTGGAACGGGAGGGAGATATCCATGTGCAGCAATTTCTTGAGCAGCTATCGCCCCGGGATCGGGATATTCTGGAACTTCGCATGGACGACTACACGCTGAAGGAGATTGCCGAGGAACTGGGCTATGCCAATCACAGCGGCGTACATAAGCGGCTTTGCAAGATCCGGGAGGAGTACATAAAATTTGCCGGGCAGCTGCCATGACGGATGCCAACGGAAAAAGGTGTTCCGAGAGGGATGCGTCGAAAAGAGGTCTGGACCGAGAGTCCGGGCCTCTTTCCCGTTTTTGCGTGTCTTTGGTTTAGCAAGCAACGTCTGCGGGGCCCCGGTGCTGTCTTTGACACAGCAAGCACTGGACTTGGCCCCCCAAGACCAACTTCAGGGTGATCCCTGAAACCCCAGGAAAGGAGATCATATGAGAAAAAGAGATCACGAAATTAAGATTCGAATGACCCAGCGGGAGCTGGAAGAACTGGACAGAAAGGTTGCCGGGACCACTCTGAACCGGGAGACTTTTATTCGGGAGGTACTGGCCGAGCGGGACATCCCTCTGCGGCTGGACGCGGATGCCTTTGCGCTGACGATGGAATTGCGCAAAATTGGTACACAGCTGAATATAATTCTGCCATCCACAAGACGTCAGGATCTGGGAAACCTTGCCGAACTGCATGATGTGCGGGAGGCGCTGTGGATCTGCCTGATGATGGTGCAGGACGCCTACTATGATCTGGGTGCCAACAAAGGTGGACCCCGCTGGGGTCGTTTAAGGAGGGAAAAACAAAGTGAGGTATAGAACGGGGACATTTCGAGGAAAATACAGGAAGCGAGCGGAAACGGAGGGGTGGCTATGGAGATCCATGTGCTGGATGATCGGAAAATTGCGGAGTTTTGGCTCACCAGAGCCGAGCGGGACGATGCGGCATTCCGGGAGTCCCTGAAACCATTGTATAAGCAGTACCGGGATCGGAAATATCTGGTGGCGGTGTACCTGTCCGGTGAGGAGCCGCTGTACGATTTGACGCGGGACTTGCTCCGGTACAACCGGCGGCGCACCGCAGAAAAGGAAGCGGCATGGGAGCGGTGAGATGCAGGCGGCGCAGGCAACGGTTTGTCTGTGCTGCTTTTTCTCTTGCATTTCATCGAAAAGTGTTTTACAATGTTATCTATAAGAAGTGATGATTTTAGAAATCATGTTGTTTAAGGAGGTCGGCTATGGACAAAGACCTGACCAAAAGCGGGGAGATCCTGCTGTATAACCACGACGGCGAGAAGGAATTTGTCAGTGTTCTATTCAAGGATGAAACCTTCTGGCTGACGCAGAAAGCCATGGCGGAGCTGTTTGACTGTACCGCGGATAATATCTCTCTGCACCTGAAGAACATTTACGAGGAAGAGGAATTGGCCTTTTCAGCAACTACCGAGAAATTCTCGGTAGTTCGAAAAGAAGGTGCGCGTGATGTCCGCCGGGAACTTGATCACTACAATCTGGACGCTATCATTGCCGTGGGCTACCGGGTGAACTCCAAAAAGGCCACCCGGTTTCGTCAGTGGGCCACCCGAACGCTGAAGGAGTACATCCAAAAGGGCTTCGTCCTCAACGATGAAATGCTCAAAAACGGCCGCCCCTTCGGCCGGGACTATTTCGACGAACTGCTGGAGCGCATCCGGGAGATCCGGGCCAGCGAGCGCCGGGCCTATCAGAAAATCGCCGATGTGTTTGAGCAGTGCAGCTACGACTATGACAAAAACAGCGACACCACCCGGGCCTTTTACTCCTTCGTACAGAACAAGCTGCACTTTGCCGTCACCGGCAAGACGGCGGCGGAGCTCATCGCGGAGCGGGTAGATTCCGACAGTCCCACCATGGGGCTGACCACGTGGAAAGGCGCCCCGGAGGGGAAGATCCTCAAGAGCGATGTGGTGGTGGCCAAGAACTATCTCAACGAGCGGGAGCTGTCCCGGCTGAACCGGCTGGTGAATATGTTCATCGACTACGCCGAACTGATGGCGGAGGATGAACAGCTCATGAGCATGGCCGACTGGCTGGCGGAGACGGACCGTTTCCTGTCCAACAACCGCCGGGACGTGTTGGAGGGCAAGGGCAGCATCTCCCACGAGGCCGCGGTGAAAAAGGCCGGGGACATCTACGCTCAGTTCCGGAAGCGGCAGGATGCGGAGTACATCTCGGACTTCGACCGGGAGACGGTGAAGTATCTCAAAGGAGACTGACCATGATCGAGCGCTTCGACATAGCGGGCTACGCCCGCATCTCGGTGGATGACGAACTGGATCGGGACAATGTGTCCATCGAGAACCAGAAAGCCATCATCGAGGATTTTGTAAGGACCAAATTCCCCGACAGCACCCTGACCTTCTACGAGGATCGGGATCGCTCCGGCTACACCTTTGAGCAGCGGGAGGGCTACCAGACCATGCGCCGGGAGCTCATGAGCCGCCGGTATGACATTCTGGTGGTCAAGGACTTCTCCCGCTTCTCCCGGCGAAACAGCCGGGGTCTGGTGGAACTGGAGGATCTCCGGGACGCAGGGGTGCGCATCATCTCCATCGGCGACGGTATTGACTTTCCCAACGACGATGACTGGCTGAAGATCCAGTTCCAGTTCCTCATCAACGAGATGCCCGTTACCGACACCAGCAAAAAGGTCAAGAGCGTCATTCGCCGCCGTCAGGCCGACGGCAAGTGGATCTGCGCCGCCCCCTACGGCTACATCGTCAACAAGCGGCAGGAGTTCGAGATCGTCCCCACGGAGGCGGACATTGTCCGGGAGATCTTCCGTCTGTACATCGACGGCTGGGGCTACAAAAAGATCGCCAACTACCTGACGGAAGAGGGCATCCCCACCCCCCGGATGGCGGAGCGGGAGCGGAAAGAGGCCGCCGGGGAGGAGTATAAGCGCAATGTAAAGGCCGCCTGGGCCATCGTGACGGTTCAGGGGATTCTGGACAACGACTTTTACATCGGCACTCTGCGGCAGGGGAAATACACCCGGAAAAAGATCAACGGCAAGGACGTGCGGCGGGATGAGATGGAGCATGTGGTCATTGAGCACCACCATCAGCCCATCATTGACTACCGCACCTTCGCCACCGTCCGGGCCCTCCGGGAGAGCCGCTCCACTGCCAACTACCGGGGTGTGAAGAAGTATGACAACGTCTACTCCGGGTTTCTGGAGTGCGGCGATTGCGGAAGTCCCATGTTCGCCATGAGCCGGACAGACCTGCAGGAGGCCTACCGCTGCGGGGAATACCATCGCCGGGGCCGGAAGGCTTGCACCAGCCACCACATCCGGGTGGAAAAGCTGGACGAACTGATGAAGGAGTATGTCCGCAAGCTGAAGGAGACCTCCGCCGCCATGCTGGAGCGGCTCAACGCCGACCTCCAGCGGGAAGAGGAGGACGTGACCGAAACCGAGCAGAGCGCGGCCAATCTGGAGACGGTGCTCTCCGATCTGCAGGAGGAGCTGAAGGCCACCAAGCGCCAGCGCATCCGGGACATTCTCAAGCACCCGGAGCAGGAGGCGCTGCTGGAGGAGACCTACGACGAGATGGAGAGCGATCTCCTGCGCCGCATCGACGGGCTGCAGAATCAGCTGGACATGACCATCCACAAGCGTAACACCATCCTCCGGGTCAACCGGGCGGCCAAGACGGCCATGGACGTGTTCGAGGACATCCTGCGCAAGGAAAAGCTGGAGCGCAACGATCTGGAGCTGATCATTCAGAAGATCCGGGTCTTTGAGGACCGGCTGGAGATCCGGCTGAAAGCGGATGTGGACAGCATTCTCCAGAGCGGGCTTCTGCCCGAGGAGGACGCCGTAAATTTTAATCGGGACATCGAAAATATCGTAAATACCGTCATTCAGTCCGCCAATAAGCACCCGGACAAGGTTTTCGATGTCAATGTCATCAGTGACGGTGACCCGCTGGAGATCTACACGGAGAAGGACGGCGAGGTCATTTTCAAAAAATATTCGCCCATGGGCGAGCTGAGCAGCTATGCCGCGGAGATCTGCGAATCGCTCTACAAGTCCACGGGCGGGACAGTCGCCGTGTGCGACCGTGACAGTATGATCGCCGTTTCCGGCGGTGGAAAAAAGGAGCTGCTGGAAAAACCGGTAAGCAAGGCGCTCGAGGAGGTCATGGAAAACCGCCGCGCCGTGCGCACGGAATCGGGCGGCCGCGCGCCCCGGCCGGTCGAATCGGCGGAGGATTACTCCATCGCGGTGGCCGCGCCGATCCTGGCCGAGGGAGACGTGCTCGGCTGTGTGATGTTCCTCTCACACCCCGGCTCTCCGGCGGCGACGGATCTGGAATTCAAGCTCGCGCAGACGGTGGCGGGATTTCTTGGACGGCAGATGGAGGGCTGACGGCGAAGGCCGTCGAAATATTTTTCCGGTTGGGTGTTGACGGGCGGCACAAACTGTGGTAATATAACTTCTGCAATATCGCGGGGTAGAGCAGTTGGTAGCTCGTCGGGCTCATAACCCGGAGGTCATTGGTTCAAGTCCATTCCCCGCAACCATATCGAGTGGATGTAACTGATTTCAGTTACATCCGCTTTGTTTTTTCTTTGGCGTCCCATTCGTATCAGCGAATTATCCCCAATCCCTTGAAATTCTTCGGGGAATGTGCTATAATAACATTTACAGAAGGCATAGAATATTAAGATCGAAACATTGTATGTTTGGATTTACCGCCTTTCATGAAAGTGAAATCCGGTAAATGAAGGCAAACAAAGAATTGTTTTTAATATCTTATGTCCGACATTGGGCATCAGTATACGCTGATGCTTTGTTGGGCTATTTTTATGCCTTCCAGTAAATTTTGGGGGGCGTTTTTTATGGACGCAAAAGACATTTCATTTATCCAGGACCAGATCGGATATAACTTTAAGAACACCGACCTGCTCCAACAGGCATTCGTGAGAAGATCATATTCCCACGAAAACGGAGGCGAGAACAATGAAGTTCTCGAATTCATCGGCGATAAAGTCCTTGACTTTATTGTTGTAAAACTGCTATCCGATAAATTCGGATACACAAAAGGCGAACTTGACGATTTCGATTCCGAGAACGATTGGGACGAATATGCCTGCGATTACTGTGAAAACAAGCTTACGGAAATTAAGAAACAGCTTGTTCAAAAGCAGAATCTTGCAACCTGCATTGATGAGCTTGGACTCGCAGAATACCTCATCATGGGTAAGAGCGATCAAAAGCAGCACGCAGATGAACAGCCTTCTGTTAAAGAAGATCTGTTTGAAGCGATTCTCGGAGCAGTTGCAATCGACTCCGGATGGAACCTTGAAAAGCTTCAGGATACTGTGGAATTGATGTTGAAACCGGAAACCACACTTGAAGAAGACGACGAGGACGACTATGTTGCACTTATTCAGGAATGGTGCTCCAAAGAAACCGGAAACATTCCGCTGTACCATTTTGAGGAAGGCAGTTATCAGGCCACATGGTATATGCCGTTTGATGGGATATCGCAAAACTGCAATGTACTCGGAAGTCCTGAGTACAACAAGCTAATGGCTTCCACGCATCGCTGTCTCCTTAATATTGCAGACGACATTCCCATCTTTCGCGGGTTCGGCAAAAGTAAAAGCGAAGCGCGCAAGAACGTCTGCCGCCTTGCCTATGAATGGCTCGATAAGAATGACAGGCTTCATACGATCCGCAACGAACTTGAAAATCCCAACAGAAACGAAGCAATAGGTCAGTTGGAAATTCTCGCAAGACGCGGGTATTTCACGCTCCCCACATACGAATTTGAACAAGAGCACGATGAGAACGGCAATCCTGTATGGACGGCCAAATGCTGCGTTGAAGAAGCCGAGTATTATTTTGATGCCACATCTTCCTCAAAGAAAGAAGCAAAGAAGGATGCCGCATTTGAAATGCTCAAGTACGTTTTGGAGGAATTCTGATATGGGTAAACACTTTTTTGATTTTGAAGACGGCGATTTTGCATTCACCGTCTCGGATAACATGGCAATAGACTCCGACGGAAATATGATGATGCGTATGGGTGACAACATGGCAATGGACATGGACTCGGGTGATCTGCACATCATATCATCTTGGGACAGAGACGAAGGCGATGATAGTCGCTTCGGTGGAAGCCACAGTCTATGGGATGACGAGGATGAATGAGAGGTAGCCTTATGAAAGAAGAATGTTTGATCTGCAAAGCACCGTTGGAATATCTGAATGAAGATGTTCTGATGGAGTGCGCGATCTGCCATAAAAAAGAACTCAGCAAGACAAGATGCGTGAACGGTCACTACGTCTGCAACGAGTGCCACACCAAAGGCATCGACAGCATTTTCGGTGTTTGCCTCGCGGAAACCTCCAAAAATCCTGTAGAGATCCTCAATAAAATGATGGCACTTCCGTTCTGCCACATGCACGGCCCGGAGCATCACATCGTGGTCGGTGCGGCACTTTTAACGGCGTACAAGAATGCAGGCGGTGACATCGACCTTTCCAAAGCGCTGACTGAAATGAAGAATCGTGGGCAGAGCGTTCCCGGTGGCGCGTGCGGATTTTGGGGTGCCTGCGGTGCCGGTATTAGTTCGGGAATGTTCGTTTCCATCATTTCCGGCTCTACTCCTCTTGCAGGTGAGCCATTCGGCCTTTCCAACCGTATGACCGCAAAGTCTCTTGATGCTATCGGATCGGTTGGCGGTCCTCGCTGCTGCAAGCGCGATTCCTATCTTTCCATTCTTTCTGCTATCGACTTTGTGAAAGAGCATTTCGGCGTTGAAATGGAAAAGTCGGAGATCGTCTGCGAGTTTTCCGCAAAGAACAATCAGTGTCTCGGCAAGCGTTGTCCTTTCTCAAAAGCAAATCACAACAGATAATTCAGTCCTATGTACGGAGCAGGTTTACGCCTGCTCCGTTTCTTCTTCCTCAAAAGAATCATCGCCCTCACCGTACTGCTCCGGAAACAGCTCTTTCTGACCGTCTGACGGCTCACAGGAAACGTACTCCACGGCGACACCCTCGCGGATGTCGGCGGTGTAGTTGGGATGACACTGCGTGGGGTCGATATCCAGATACCCGACGAACCTGTAGTAAATGACAAGGCGTTGGGTTTTATTTTTGCCCGTTCCCTGCATCTCGTACACGTAGATGTGATCGATACGCTCGTTTCGCAGCGCTATGCCTATTGCGGAGCGTCCCATGCATGGCCGCATTCTTTTCATAGAATCCCGCACGTTGACCCTCGTCCTTCCGGCTGGTATAATAATGCAGGAAAGACAAAGCGGACGGGGCATTTTACGGACCATCACTTTCTGACAGGGAGGGAAAGAAATGTACGGTGCTATACTGGGTGATATGATCGGCGCGCCGTATGAATTTGACAGGGGAAGCAAAACAAAGGATTTCCCCCTTTTCTGCGGCCGTTCGCAGTTCACGGACGATTCCGTTATGACGATCGCCGTGGCGGAGGCTCTGCTGGACTGTCGGTTCCGGGCGGATGATGACATCCGAGCCGGGCTTGTCGACTCCATGCGGAAATGGGGCAGGAAGTATCCGGACGCCGGTTACGGCGGCCGCTTCCTACACTGGCTGGGGACAAAGGACCCTAAGCCCTACGGCAGCTGCGGCAACGGCTCGGCCATGCGCGTATCCTCCGCCGGCTGGCTGTTCGATACGCCGGAGGAGACGCGCCGCATGGCCCGCCTGACTGCCGAGGTGACGCACAATCACCCGGAGGGTATCAAGGGCGCGGAAGCCGCGGCAAGCGCCGTCTTTCTCGCGCGCACCGGCCACAGCAAGGACGAGATCCGAGGCTATATCGTGCGGGAGTTCGGTTATGATCTTTCCCGCACCTGCGATGAGATCCGTCCCGCGTATTACCACAACGAGACCTGCCAGAAGACGGTTCCGGAAGCGATCACCGCTTTTCTGGAGGGCACGGATTTTGAGGACGTCATCCGCACGGCGGTCTCCCTCGGCGGGGACTGCGACACGCTCACCTGCATCGCCGGAAGCATCGCGGAGGCTTTTTACGGCGTTCCCGAACCGCTGAAGGATGTGTGCCGGAGCCGTCTCCCGAAGGATATGCTCGACGTCCTGTGCCGCTTTGATATCTTCCGGGCGCATGGGCACGACGCCGTTTCCGATCCCCGGGGACAGTCGTTCCTGCTGACAAAGGATCATAGCAAACCGCTATTGCAGACGAGTAAAGAAGGGAGTGCACAATGAGAACGATTCGTGTAACCGGCAAAGGACAAATCAAGGTTAAGCCCGATATGACCCGCATCACCATAACGCTGAGCGGCCTTTACAAGGACTACGGCGAAACGCTGCGCCGGTCCTCCGACGACACGGAAGCGCTGAAGGACGTCCTTTCCGGCTTCGGCTTTGCGCGGTCAGATTTGAAAACGCTCAGCTTCCGTGTGGATACGGAGTATGAGAACTACCGCGACGGGAACAACGATTACAGGCGCCGCTTTGTCGGATACAGATTCAACCACGTCACGAAGGTAGAGTTTGCGTCGGACAATGACCGGCTCGGCAGAGTGCTGTACGCTCTGGCAGCCTGCCCGGTCCGCCCGGAGTTCCAAATCAGCTTCACCGTGAAAGACCCGGAATCCGCCAAGAATCTGCTGCTTGGGAAGGCGGTAGCGGACGCGAAGGAAAAGGCCGCCGTGCTGTCCGGTGCGGCCGGCGTTGCACTCAAAGAGATACAGAGTATCGATTACTCCTGGGGCGAGATAGACTTTGAGTATCGTCCCATGAACGGGGCTTTGCTCGCCGAGAAGTGCCTGGCCGAACCAATGGACGCCAGATACGATATGGATATCGAACCGGACGATATCGAGGCCTCTGACACGGTCACGGTCATCTGGGAAATCGCATAAGGCATCGAAAAGCCCGGGTTTCAACGCGCGGGCTTTTGCTGGGTTGGGGTGGAGCAAACACCCGGCTTATGGTATAATCCGCTCAGCATACGCCGCTGAGCATTACGGCGTCTGAGGTTATTGTTTCGGCGGGGAAAAGCGTGGATCCGGTCTCTGTTTTTTCCTCAGGCCGGACGGCGGCCGCCATGCCTGTGCGGAGCTTCCGCCCGGATATTCAGAGAGTGGTGCAGCTCCGGATAAGATATCCGAACGTATAAAATGATTGGAAAGAGTGAAGCAAACATGATCTATACCGCAGATACAAAAAAGGCGCTGAAGCTCTGTTTCGAAGCGCACAAGAACCAAACGGACAAAGCCGGCATGCCATATGTTTTCCATCCTTTCCATGTGGCAGAACAGATGCCGGATGAGAAAACAACGATCGTTGCGCTCCTCCATGACGTGGTTGAGGATACATCCTATTCCCTGCAGGACATAAGAGAAATGGGCTTTGAAAGCGATATTGTCGATGCCCTGGCACGGTTGACGCACGGCAAAAATGTGTCCTACATGGATTATGTGGCCAATATTAAAGAAAACAGCATGGCACGAACTGTCAAGCTCGCGGATCTGAGGCATAACAGCGACCTGACCAGACTGGATCAGATAAACGAAGAAGCCTTGTCCCGCGTTGAAAAATACAAGGCCGCAATCCAGCTCCTTTCTGAGGGCTGACGGCTCGCAGGTCTCCCTGCAAATAACGGCGGCGGATGGACTTGCGGTCCTTTTCTGCCTTCCGGTTAAAGCGGAGCTTTACGTTGGCGCCGCAGGATTTCGGGCCGCAGGGCTTCGGCAGAAAATACGCCGCAAAACGCCCATAAATACGCCGCTGCTCTGCGAATTGTTTTCCGCGCCGCCAAGAGGGCGCCGCGGGCGAGTTTTTCGGTTGAATTTTACATAATACCGCGGTATAATATAGTGTCTGAGTATAGCCTCACTCAACAGGCATGCTCAGAGTCCATAGCTAACGGAGGATAAAAATATGGCGAAAAAAGAATTTCAGGCGGAATCCCGGCGGCTGCTGGAGCTGATGATCAATTCCATCTACACGCATCAGGAGATCTTTCTGCGCGAGCTGATCTCCAACGCCTCGGACGCTATCGACAAGCTCTGCTTCCGCTCGCTGACCGACGAGAACGTCGGCATGGAGCGCGGAGATTTCTTTATCCGGATCACCGGCGACAAGGAAGCCAAAACGCTCACCGTTTCCGACAACGGCATCGGCATGACCGCCGAGGAGATGGAGTCCAATCTCGGCGTGATCGCAAAGTCCGGCTCGCTTGCCTTCAAGAAGGACCTTGATGCCGCCGAGAAGGACAAGGCGAACATCGACGTCATCGGTCAGTTCGGCGTGGGCTTTTATTCCGCGTTCATGGTCGCAAGCAAGGTCACCGTCATCTCCCGCGCCTACGGGCAGGAGACCGCCAACCGCTGGGAGAGCGAGGGCGCGGACGGCTACACCGTCACCCCCTGCGAGAAGGAGACCGTCGGCACCGACGTCATCCTCACCATGAAGCCCGACACGGACGACGACTGCTACAGCGTGTATCTCATGCCCTGGAAGATCCAGGAGCTCGTGAAGAAATATTCGGACTATGTCCGCTGGCCGATCCGCACCGATGTGGAGACGACCGAGAAATACGAGACCGGTGAGGTGGACGAGGCCGGCATCCAGAAGATGGGCGTGCGCACCGTTACGAAGGAAGAGGTCATCAACTCGATGATCCCCATCTGGCAGCGCAGCAAGAAAGAGGTCTCCGACGCCGACTGCATCGCCTTCTACAAGGAAAAGTTCAAGGATACGGAGGACCCCGTGTCCGTCATCCGCGTGAACGCCGAGGGCTCGGTGAGCTACCGGTGCATGCTGTTCGTCCCGGCGAAGGCGCCTTACGACTACTATACCCGCGACTATGTTCCCGGCCTGCGGCTTTACTCCAACGGCGTGATGATCATGGAAAAGTGTCCCGATCTGCTGCCGGAGTGCTTCCGTTTCGTGCGCGGCATCGTCGATTCGCCGGATCTCTCGCTGAACATCTCCCGCGAAATGCTCCAGCACGACCGTCAGCTCAAGCTCATCTCGATGAATCTCGAAAAGAAGATCAAGGGCGAGCTTTCCCGTCTTATGGAGTGCGACCGCGAAAAGTACGAAAAGTTCTTCAACGTGTTCGGCACGCAGCTCAAATACGGCATCATCGGCGATTACGGCATGAAGCGCGATCTGCTGACCGACCTTCTGCTCTACCGCAGCGCGGAGAAGGAAAAGCTCATCTCCCTGCGCGAATATGTGGACGCCATGCCGGAGAACCAGAAATACATCTACTACGCCGCCGCCGAGACGCCGGAGCGCGCCGCGAAGCTCCCGCAGAACGAACAGGTGCGCGCCAGAGGCTTCGATATTCTCTGCTTCTCGACCGACGCGGACGAGTTTGTCGCGGAGATCCTCGGCAGCTACGCCGAGAAGAAGTTCTGCAACGTCTGCTCGCAGGATCTCGGTCTCGAGTCCGACGAGGAGAAGGCCGCCGCCGACAAGGCCGACGAGGAATACAAGCCCCTCACCGATTTTGTCAGGGAAACGCTCGGCGACGCCGTGGCGAACGTGAAGATCTCCCGCAAGCTCAAAAACTACGCCGTGTGCCTCTCCGTCGAGGGCGGCATCACGCTCGAAATGGAGCGCTACTTCCACGCCATGCCGGGCGCCGACCCGAACGCGATGCGCGCGCAGCGCGTGCTCGAGCTCAATCTTGACCACCCCGCCGTCAAGGCGCTTGACGCCGCGCGCGAGAAGGACCCGGAGCGCGCCGCCGTCATGGCGAAGGTGCTCTTTGCGCAGGCAGAGCTTGTCGCCGGCATCACCCCGGACGATCCGGCGGAGTACGGCGAGCTTGTCTGCAAACTATTCTGACGAATTCAAACAAACCCCACTCCGTTGAGGGGTTTGTTTGAGGGGATCACGGCTCGCCGCAGCGCACTCGCTACGCTCGCACGTTTGCGAGCCGAGAGGATTTTTCTCCGACGCACATGTCGCCGGAGAAAATGATCCCATTTTATTTGCTCCTGCGGGAGCAAACTCTGCGAGGCAGAGAAACCACCGCATTCTGGAGGAACTATGGGCGACCAAGACAAACGCCTGGGCGTATATTTTCACATTCCGTTCTGCGCATCGAAGTGCGCATACTGCGACTTTTGCAGTCTGCCGGGCAGGGACAAGCTCATGCCCTACTATCAGGACGCGCTGCTGATCCAGTTGCAGGAAACGATGCCCCGCATGACCGACTATTTCATCGACACGGTGTATTTCGGCGGCGGCACGCCGAGCTACTACGGCGCCCGGCGCATTGTGGAGATCCTGCAGGAGCTGAAGGTCACGAACCGGCTGATGAAGCAGAGCGAGATCACCGTGGAGTGCAACCCGGACAGCGTCCGGCGCAAGGAGCTGCGCATGCTGCGCAAGGAGGGCGTGAACCGCCTTTCCATTGGCGCACAGAGCGCCAACGACGATATTCTCCGTCTCATCGGCCGCCGCCACAACTGGCGGCAGGTGGAAATGGCGGTGAAGCGCGCGCGCAAGGCCGGCTTCCGCAACGTGAGTCTTGACCTTATCTACGGCCTGCCGAGCCAGACGCGCGAGGATTGGGCGGACACGCTCGCCAAGGCGCTCGCGCTCAAGCCCGCGCACATCTCCTGCTACGGTCTGCGTCTGGAAGAAGGCACGCCCATGTACGACGAGTATGAGGGCGCCGACATTCTCCCCTCGGACGACGATCAGGCGGATATGTACCTTTACGCCGTGGACTTCCTTTCACGCCACGGCTTCCGGCAGTATGAGATCTCCAACTTTGCGCGCCCCGGCTACGAAAGCCGCCATAATCTCAAGTATTGGCGGCTGGATGACTACATCGGCTTCGGCGCGGCGGCAGCCTCGAACATCGGGCTGCTGCGCTACACCTATACCCATAACGTCCGCAAGTATATTTCCGGCGTTTTGGGGGACAAGGATATTATCGCCGAACAGGAGGAGCTCACGCCGTTCGACCGCGCGAGCGAGTATCTGATGCTCGGCATGCGCACCGCGGGCGGCATCTCCCGCGAAGAGTATATGAGCGTATACCAGAGCAGCTTTGATAGGCTCGAAGAGATGCTGGAGGTATTTGAGGAAAACGGCTGGGCCGTGTGCGACAACGGCCGCTGGCATTTCACGCCCGGCGGATTTCTCGTCTCCAACGTTCTCATCGGCGTGCTGCTCGAATCGCAAACAAAGGAGAAATTCAACGCAAACCCGTGGATCCGCGAGGCGTTTGAGGCAAAGGGACAGAAGGTCCCGCTGCCGACGGCGTCCGAGCCGTATATGAACTGACACAGGCGAAAGCCGCAAACAGAGAAAGGCGGTACCCATCATCCGTAACGACGAGAATTACACCCCCTTCCCGGACGAAGAGCCGGAGGCTTCGGGGAATACCGAATACTATGAATATGCGTCCGATCCGGAGATCGTCGGCGAGAGCTATGATTCCTCCGACCGGGAAGCCGGCGAAACCGTGACCGGCGAGCCGGAGACCGCGCCGCAGCCGCTCAGCCGGAAGGAGCGCCGTGAGCGAGAAGCCGCGGCGGAACGGGAGAAAAATTCCCGCGCCGCGAAGCGCGCGAAACGCGAGGCCGAATACGCCGCGCCCCCGGC
>OLSB01002061.1_pt1 | contig 17606 bp, 16 predicted proteins | sample 1672071 | NCBI WGS metagenome assembly OLSB01 (sample SAMEA3136642, study PRJEB25190) | human gut metagenome | biome: human gut; feature: human-associated habitat; material: faeces | place: Austria | collected 2013 | reverse complement strand
AAGTCTAAAATGGACCGCACTTGCATTTTTAATTCCTACATTTTTAGGAATTATTACTTGCATGTTTACAACTGGTGTATATAATTTAATTTTTTAAATTTGATGCATTAGAAGATTCAATTAATTATTTAAAAGAGCAAGGCTATGAATTTAGAACTTTCTATGATTTTGTGAAAAATGGTGAAAAAGGGGTCTGACCCCTTTTTCACCATTAAAATTAGATATTTTCTTTTATTTTGCCTTGCTTGTATGCTGAAAGTAATAGTTTTAAGTCTTCTATTTCTTCTTGTATTTCCTTTCCTATGTCTGTGTCTGCTACTCTTTTTCTTTCTGTTTCTTTTTCATTTACCATTATATCATATTTTATATCTTGCTCTTCTCTTATTGCTGACTCTTTTGAATCAAATGGTTCATTTGCTGCAAGTATTAACCCATAAGAATTATATGTTAATGTGTATCCCGCTCTTCCTGTTTGTCCTCTATAGCTTTTTGCAAATCCTCCGGTCTATTACTAAAAGTTTTCCATTTGCTTTTATTGGACTTTCTCCATCTTTTTCTTTTACTGGTACATGGCCATTTATTATGTGTGAATTTTTTGTTCCTAATCCAAATTCTTTTAAAATTTTATCACATATTTCTTCATTTTCTATTAATGCAAAATATGGATTTTTTTCTTCCTTGTGAGTTTCTTTTTCTTCTACAAAATATCTTTCAAATGTTGCTGCTTTTGCTTTGCCAAACAATGGCGATTTTGGGCCACACCACAAGTACCACATAAAATCTACTGCATCTTTGTTGTTTTCTTTTCCAAAATACGCTTCATTTGCAATTTTTTCTATGCAATCAAAGTATTTTTTCCCTGATATGCTCTCTCCTAATACTTCTATTTTTGAAAATTCTCCATCTTCTTCCATTGGAACACATCCATGGAATAATAAGTTTGAATTAAAGCATTTATACATAGAAGCTTTTGAGTATAAAAATGATATATGTTTATTTAAAGTTTCACTATTTTTAAATGATTCTTGTAATCTATTTATTATCTCTTCTTCTTCTTTTGTTAATTTGTATGGATTTTTGTAATCTACTGTTGGGAAGTTTGTATCATTTAAATTGTATATTTTATTATCTATTTGTATTGTTCCTTTTTCATAGTCTATTTTATCTAATAAAAGTCTTCCATCCATTTTGTATTCTGGGTGTTCTTTTATTATTTGACCTTCTAGCTTAAATTGTATTATAGATATTGCTTTATGGATTTTTGCTATTGATATTTCATCACTTCTAATATATTTGTTGTAGTCAAATACTTTTGGTACAAATTTTTCACAATTATCATCTTTGTATGTTTCTAGTGCAAATGTTGCAAGTGGTCTTATATTTATTCCATAACCGTCTTCTAGTGTATCTATATTATCATATCTACTACATATTCTTATTACATTTGCTATACATGCTTTATTTCCACATGCTGCTCCCATCCACAATATGTCATGGTTTCCAAGCTCTATATCTAAACTATGGAAATTCATTAATGTATCCATTACTAGCTTTGCATTTGGACCTCTATCAAATATATCCCCTATTACATGTAAATGGTCTATTGCCATTCTTTTTATTAGGTTTGATATTGCTACTATAAATTCGTCTGCTCTATCTAATTCTATAATTGAACTAATTATTTGCTTATAATATGTTTCTTTATCTGGTCCACATCCCTGAAGATGTAGCAACTCATCTATTATATAATCAAATCCCTTAGGCATTGCTTTTCTAACTTTAGATCTTGTATATTTTGAACTTACTTCTCTTGCAACTTCTATTAGTCTATATAGATTTATGCTGTACCACTCTTTTATATCTTCTACCTCTTTTTTTATTAAAGCTAATTTTTCTTCTGGGTAATAGATTAATGTTGCTAATTGTCTTCTATCACGTTCTGTTATTTGATTATTAAATATATCTTCTATTTTGTTTCTTATAATTCCAGAGCCATTGTTTAAAATATGAGAGAATGAACCATATTCTCCATGTATATCACTTAAAAATAATTCTGTTCCCTTTGGTAAATTAAGTATTGCTTGTAAATTTATTATTTCTTCTGCAACTTGTTCTATATTAGTGTATTGCTTACTAAGTATTTTTAAATGTCTTTTTAAACTAACTTTTTCTTCCATAATATACCTCACTTAATTAATATACCTCCATCTGATAGTATGGAGGTACTAAGTTATTTATTACTTATTTTAGCAATTAAATCATAATTATTTACTGCTGTAACTTTGCAATTAACAAATTCCCCTACTAATTTGGTGTCACAATTCTTTATTATTACCATTCCATCTGTATCTGGTATGTCCATATAGCTTCTACCTACACAAAATTTATGGTCAAATGTGGTATCTTCTACTAATACCTTATACTCTTTTCCTATATAAGATTTTAGTTTTTCTGCAGATATATCTTTTGCGACACTCATTATTAGATTATATCTTTTCTTTTTAGTTGCAGGATGTATTTGTTCCTTTAATCTTGCCGCTGGTGTTCCATCTTCTTTAGAATATGTAAATACTCCTAATTTATCAAAATATCCTTTTTTAACAAATTCATATAGTTTATTAAAATCCCCTTCTGTTTCTCCTGGGAATCCCACAATTAATGATGTTCTTAATATTACATCTGGTATTTGTTTTTTTATTTTATTAATTAGTTCTTCTATTTGTTTTCCTGTTGTTCTTCTATTCATTCTTCTTAATACAGAGTCTGATATATGTTGAATTGGTATGTCAAAATAATTACAGATTTTTGGGTTGTTCTTAACTGTTTGTATTAATTCATCTGTTATGCTTTCTGGGTATGCATACAAAAATCTAATCCATTCAAAACCGTCAATTTTGCAAAGCTCATTTAGTAAATCACTTAGTTTTGATTCTCCATATAAATCTTCTCCATATCTTGTTGTGTCTTGTGCAATTACTATTAGTTCTTTTATTCCAGCTGTTGCTAATTTTTTAGCCTCTTCTAATACTTCTTCCATTGGTCTACTTACATAAGGTCCACGTATATATGGTATCGCACAATATGTACATCTGTTGCTACATCCTTCTGCTATTTTTAAATATGCTGTTTTATTTCCTGTACTTATTACTCTATCCATATAACATAAATTATTTATTTTGTTTGGCTTTTCTTTTTCGTCTAATAATTCAAGAATTTTATCCCAATAGTTTGCATAGTCATTTATCTCTATAAATAAATCTACTTCCGGAAGTGCTTTTTGTAGTTCTTTTCTATATCTTTGAACTAAACACCCCATTACGATTAGATATTTACATGTTCCTTTTTCTTTATATTCAGCCATTTCAAGTATTGTATTTATTGCTTCTTGTTTTGCTGATTCGATAAATCCACATGTATTAATTATTATTATTTCTGCTTTTTCTACATCATTTACTATTTCGAAATTGTTCCTTTTAAATAATCCTATTGCCATTTCTGTGTCTATTAAATTCTTTGAACATCCTAATGATACAAATCCTACTTTCATTTTTTACCTCTTAATTAATAATCATCATTATTACACATGTTTTTTCTTGTCATTTCTAACAAGTTTAGTTTAGTGAATCCTAATATTTGTGATTTTGTCCTATCTGTTTTTAAATTTTGTGCTAATAATTCTATTATTTCTTTTTTATTTTTTTCTTCATGCATATCTATATAATCTATTATTATAATTCCACCTATATCTCTTAATCGTAATTGTTTTGCTATTTCTGCTGTAGCTTCTTTATTAACCTTAAATACTGTTTGTTCTAAATCACTATTTCCAATATATTTTCCTGTATTTACATCTATTGCTGTTAATGCCTCTGTTCTATCAATTGTAATAAATCCACCACATTTTAGCCATATTTTTCTGTTATTCATTTTTTCTAGTTGGACTCTTAATGAGTGCATTTCTAACAAATCTTCGTTTTCTTTTAATTCTAATTTTATTTTCTCTTCCATTCCCATACTTTTTAGTATGTCATTTACATCTTTATATGTTTTTTTGTCATTTACAATAACTTTATTTAAACTTTGATCCACAACATCCATTAAAGTTCTTCTTAACAAAGCTTTGTTATCATATATAAGTTTAGGCCCATTTAATTTGTGTTCGTCATATTCTTTTTTTATTTGTTTCCATTTTTTTATTAAGGTCTCTAAATCTTGTTTTAGCAAATCTTCTTTTATTTTATTGCCTGAAGTTCTTATTATTGCTCCATGGCCTTTTGGTAAAACTTGTTTTACTATGCCTATTAATCTTTCTCTTTCTTTTTCATCTTCTATTTTTTGAGATACTGTTATAAAATCTGCATTTGGCATAAACACAACAAATCTTCCTGGTAAATTTATGTGTGTTGAAACTCTTGCTCCTTTAGATTCTGTTCCATCTCTTTTTACTTGTACTAATATTTTGATTCCAGATTTTATAATATTTGTTATATCTTTATCTTTTATTTTGCTATTTATATCTGTTTTTGTTTCATCTTCTTTTGGTAATAAATCTTTTAAACGTATAAAAGTATTTCTCTTATCACCTATATCAATAAAAGCAGATTGCATTCCAGATAATACATTTTGTACTTTACCACAATATATATTACCTTCTAGTCTTTGGCGATCTTCGTGTTCCTCATGTTTTTCTACTAATATGCCATTTTCAACTAACATTATATTTTTCTTATCTGGTTCTTTGTTTATAATAAGCTCTAACATTTAAGTCTCCTTTAATTAAATTTATTCATTGCAACATCTATTCCGCTTTTTAATACTTCTATTACACTATCTGCTGCTTTTTCTATACTTCTTTCTAATACTTCTTTTTCTCTTTTAGGTATAGGACCTATTACATAATTTATCATATCACCCTTATCTTGTGGGGCCCCTATCCCTACTCGTACTCTTATAAAATCCTCTGTATTTAAATTTTGAACAACAGATTTCATTCCATTATGTGTTCCTGCTCCACCTTTTGCTTTTAACCTAATGTCACCTATATTTAAATCTATGTCATCATATATTACTATGATATTTTTATTAGAAATTTTATAAAACTTTTTGAATTGTATAATGCTTTCTCCACTTAAGTTCATATAAGTTTGTGGCTTTATAAGTATTACTTTATTATTTTCTATTTCTCCCATTCCATATAAAGCATTAAATTTAGATTTTGATACTTTTATATCACACTTTTTGGATATTTCATTAATTACGTCAAATCCCATATTATGCCTTGTATTTGCATAATCGCTTTCTGGATTTCCAAGACCTATTATTAAATACATATATCTTCCTCTTCTTTTTTGTGCATTTTGCTTATTTTTAACGCACCATCTTATTAAATATAACATATTTCTGCATTTTTTACAATATTTAACTATATAAAAAGTGGCTTTGTCACACTTTTTTCTAGCCAATTTGAGTTTTCTAATATATAAAAAAGACTGCACTGTACATGCAATCTTTTAGTTGTTTTATATTAGTCTTCTTCTTTTATATCTTTTAAAAGTTCTACTTGTGATACTAGAAGTGATTCCATTTTAGCTTTATAAACTCCGAATTGTTTTTTTAGATCTTCTAATTCTTTTTGTTTTAAAAGTATTTGTGTATTTAATTCTTCTACTGAATTCTTTGCTTGGTATTCTGCATCTTTTATTATTTGGTCTGCTTGTTTTTTAGCAACTTCTTGTACTTCATCAGCTGTTTTTTGTGCCATTATTAAAGTATTTTGTATAGTATTTTCTATATTTTTATACTTTCCTACATTAGTATCTAATTCTTCTCTTTGTGCTTTTAGTTCAGCATTTTCTTTATATAATTTTCCATATTCCAATGTTAACTCATCTAGGAAATCATCTACTTCGTCAACATTATATCCTTTCATCATTTGTTTTGTAAATTTTTTATTTTCTATGTCTAGTGGTGTTATCATATTATCACTCCTTATTACTACAAAAGGGCATATAAAATGCCCTTATTTTTATGTTTTTATTAATTATTGTTGTTGCTGTTGTTTTTTAACCAAGATACAGAAAGTCTGCTTTTAATTTCTTCTCTTGCTAAATCACTTGCTATTTCATAATTAACTGGTGCAACTAAAAATATTGCATTTGATACTTTTTGGATGTGTCCATCTAATGCATGAACTCCACCACTTATAAAATCTACAATTCTTCTTGCAACGTCTTTATTTACATACTCTAAATTAACAATTATAGATTTTTTTTCTTTTAAATAGTTACAAATTTCTTCTGATTGTTCAAAAGAAGTTGGTTGTGTTATTACCATTTTTACTTGTTGAGCTTGTGGCATAACTTTAATTTTTCTACCAAATAATCCTTTTTCTTCTACTTCTTCTGTTTCCTCTTCTTTATCATAATTATAGTTATATAGGTTTTCACTATCATTATCTATTTCTTCATCATTAGCATTATCTACTCCTAAAAGTCCCCATACTTTATTCATAATTGCTCCTGCCATTAAAATAACCTCCTAAAATTTCTCCTTAGTAATTTTTCATAGTTATAGTATCTAACTTTTCTTTCAAATTGTCAATACTTTTATACATTGTAACTTAATTTTAATTTTTTTGTAACATTATTGTAATATTATTCCACTTTACTCAAATCAGGATTTAATACTATTTCATCATAAATCGTAATCTTTCTTATATTGTTTATTTCGGCTGTTGAGTATCCTAACTCTTGTAATTCCTTTGCACTATAGTTATCTACTATACAATAGTTTTCGCCTTCTTTAAGTGTTTTTATTAGTATTTTATTTAAATATCCGCCTCTATTTCTTACTATGTAACTTAAACTATTGTCATATATAATTGCTGATTTTGGAACTTTTAAGCCTTCATACTCCCACCAAATTACATCAAACGACACTTTTCTATAGTCTATCATTTTTTCTACACATTCTGTTATTTTAAAGACTAATATTACATCATTTTCTTGAATGGTTTTATATGCAATTGTTGCTGTTACAACATCTTGTGTAGCAAGTCTTAATTTAATTTTGTCTCCTTCTTCAGCTTCTTTTGCCTCTTTTGAATTCATTACTGTTGCTATATAACATTCATAATTGTTAATTATTTTTCCCATTTCTAAACTAGAACTTACTATTTGACCAGTTTTTAAATTTAAGTCATCTAAAAATTTTTTATTAATGCTTTCAAATTTTATTGGTGTTAATACTTCTTCTAAATTATCTATTCTGTATGAAACTACTCCACTCATTGGAGCTACTACATATTCTGAATTTTTTTGTAACTCTTCATCATATTTATTTTTTTCTTGAATTAATCCATTTATATATGTTCCTGCTTGACTTAAATCTCCTGCAATTTTTGATTTTTTTGTAATATATGTATCTATATCTCTTTTATATTCTTTTATTTTTTGAATATCATTTTCTTCATTTATTCCATCAATTTTATTTTGTATTTGATTATCTAAAGCACTTATATCAGCCGGAAACTTTTGTGTGTTTCCTGAAATTGCTTTTTGAATTTGCTCATTTATCTCTGTTATTTTTTGTTTTATAGATTCCTCATCTTTTCCATAATATCTAAAAATGTTTTCTCCTTTTGCTACTTTTTCTCCTTCTGTTTTTATTTGTGACATTCCGTTTTTGTAATTTTGTCCTTTGACTATCTTTTCATCTCTTATTACATATCCGGTTACGCTTTCTTCACTAGATATTGATCCATTTTCTATAATAAATGTATCTGTTGGAACTGCAATTAATTTTACTATTTTGTATGCAATAAATACTAGAAATGCAACTATCAAAATTAGTATTATTATTCCTAATAATTTATTTTGACCATTACTTTTTTGAGTTTTTTTGCTATGTTTCTTTTTTGTTTTTTTAGTCGCCAATTCAAACTCCTCCTTTTATTATTAGTTATACATTTTTAGTATAATTTGCATATTGTATTCTGTAGTATTTGTTCCATCTAGCCAATATATCTCTTTGTTTTTTCTAAACCAAGTTAACTGTCTTTTAGCATATCGTCTTGTTTCCATTTTTAGTTTTTCTACCATATCCTCTTTTGAAATATTTCCATTTATATATTCAACAACTTCTTTATATCCGAAGTCCTTGCATCGCTGTTGGAAATGTGTGGTAGTTTGCTAAAATACTTTCCACCTCTTGTATAAGTCCCTGGTCTAGCATTATATCTACCCTCTTATTTATTCTACCATATAAAATCTGCCTATCCATATTTATTCCGAAAACTCTATAATCGTATTTTACTTCGTTTTTTCTTGATTCCAAATCCTGCTGGGTTTTTGTTTTTCCTGTTTTATGATATATTTCTAGTATTCGTATAATTCTTTTTTGATCATTCTTACTTATTTTATTTGCTGCTTCTGGATCTATTTCTAATGCTTTTTTATATAACTTCTCTAATCCTTCTTTTTGTGCAATCTCATTTAAATGTTCTCTATATTTCGTGTCTATTTCTTCATTTGCAAATTCTATTCCATAGATTAAAGAATTTACATATAAGCCAGTCCCTCCACAAATAATAGGAACTTTACCTTTTTGTAAAATTTGTTCTATACACTGTTCTGCCTGTTTTTTAAAATCAGAAACACTATATCTTTCTTCTGGAGAAACTATATCTAACATATAATGCTTAATTCCCTTCATCTCTTCTTTCAAAACTTTGGCAGTTCCAATATTCATATCTTTATATATTTGCATAGAATCTGCCGAAATTATCTCTCCATTTATTTGTTTTGCAAGTTCTATTGCAAGGCCAGATTTTCCGAGAAGCTGTTGGCCCTACAATAACTATTACTTTTGGTTTGTCCATTTTTCTTTCCTTTTCAAAATTATTTTCTGTTAAATTTTCTTTCTATATCATATCTTGTCATTTTTATTGCTGTTGGTCTTCCATGTGGACATGTAAATGGATTTGGTAAAACCAGTAATTGTCTCATTAATGTATCCACTTCTTCTTTTGTTAATTTCATATTTGCTTTTACAGCTGCTTTACATGCTATTGTGCTTATAAATTTATCTTCTTTTTCCTGTTTTGCTGTTATTGCAACTGTATCTATTTCATCTAATATTTCCAAAAACAATTCTTTTGTATCTAAGTCCATACATAACGAAGGAACACCTATTAATCTTATTGTATTATCACCAAATTCTTCTATTATAAATCCAGCTTTTTTGAATAGCTCTGTATTTTCTTTTACTATTGACTTTTCTTTATGTGACAATTCTATTATGTCTGGCAATAACATTATTTGAGAATCTTTTTCCATATTACTATAAAAATTCTTTTTTACTTTTTCATACATAACTCTTTCATGTGCAGCATGCTGATCTATTATATATACTTCATCTTTTATTTCTATTACTATGTAAGTAGAAAATAATGCTCCAATAAATTTATAATTTGGTATATTATTATAACTTTCTTTTTCTTCAAATACAGATATGTTTTCTACTTGTTTTAATGTTTTATTATCTATTTTATTAGAATTCTGTTCTGCTATTTGTGTTTCTGGAAGTTTGCCAAATGTTTTTACATACATTTCATCAAAGTTTTTACTTGTAGGTTCTTCTACTATTGGATTTTCTAATTCTTTTTGCTTTTCTATTATATTATCCATTTTTTCTTTTTGCTCTTCTGTTGGTATCTTTATTTCTTGTGTTTGTCCTACATTTTTTTGTGCAAATATTTCCTCAAGAGTATTTGTACTATAATTTTCTATAAATTCGTCTGAATCTTTTTCTTTCTTTTTAAATAATCCCATAAAGCTTGGTTTTTTTACTTCTTCTTTTTGTTCTAAAACTGATTCTACTTTTTCTTGCTTTGATCCCTCAATTTCTGGTATGCCCATTTTTGCATCTATAGTTTGTTGTTCTATTTTTTCTTCTTTTTCTGGTCCTTTTACTAAATCTCCTTTTAGTAATGTTTCTTTTACACTATGATATATTGCTTTAAAAACTTTTTGCTCTTCTTGAAATCTTATTTCTAATTTTGTTGGATGTACATTTACATCTATTTTGTTTGGCTCTATTTCTATATTTAAAATTACTACTCCATATTTTCCAATTGGAATTAAACCTTTGAATGCTTGCTCTACTCCTGCTGATAATGTTTTATCTTTTATATATCTTTTATTTACAAAAAACATTTGATAGCTTCTGTTGCTTCTTGCAATTTCTGGTTTCCCTATAGCTCCTGTTACTTTTATTCCTTCATATTCATAATTAACTTCTAAAAGCCCTTCTGCAATCTCTTTGCCATATATATTGTATATTACTGTTTTTAAATCTCCATTTCCATTTGTTTGTATTATAGTTTTATTTCCATTTATCAGTTTTATAGCTATATTAGGATTTGCTAGTGCTATTCTTGTTACTGCGTCTTCTATATAACCAGCTTCTGTAAAATCTCTTTTTAAAAATTTATATCTTACAGGTGTGTTGAAAAACAAATTACTTACTGTAATTGTTGTTCCTTTTTGAGAAGCTGAATCCTCCATTTCTAAAACTTTTCCACCCTCTACAACAATTTTATGCCCTGTCTCATCGTCTTCTGTTTTGGTTGTCAACTCAACATGTGCTATTGCTGCAATACTTGCCAAAGCTTCACCTCTGAACCCCATAGATTTTACATTTTCTAAATCATCTGCTTTTCTTATTTTGCTTGTAGCATGTCTTTCAAATGCAAACTCTAAATCATCTTTATTCATTCCTGAGCCATTATCTATAATTCTGATTTTAGAAATTCCTCCATTTTGTATTTCAACTGTTATATTTGTTGCTCCTGCATCTATTGAATTTTCTACTAATTCTTTTACTACAGAAGCAGGTCTTTCTATAACCTCACCTGCAGCAATTTTATTTATTGTTAATTCGTCTAATAATACAATTTTACCCAATTTAAATTCCTCCTTAAATTCATTTTAAATTATATCATTAAACCCAAAAAATTTGTATATCTTTTTATAAAAATTGTAATTTGATGTGCAAAAAACAGTTCTATTTTAATAGAACTGTTTTTTATTTTATATCATTGCTGCTCCTATTATTCCAGCATCATTTTTTAAGTCTGCTGTTAAAATTTTAGGAATTTGTTCTTTATTGTATAATTCTGTTTTCTCATTAATTTTATCTTGTAACCTTTTTAACAATATTTCATAGTGTCCAAAACTTCCACCTATTGATATTGCTTGTGGCTCAAATATATTTATTAAATTTGCTATTCCGATTTGCAAATCTTGTATGTATTCATCTAATATTTTATTTAATTTGTCATTTTCCTGATTTTGTTCAATAAATTCTCTTATTTTAATACCATCTATAGTATTTAAATCAAATTCTTTACTTATTTTTTCTTTTAACCTTTTCATAGAACAATATGTTTCAAAGCAGCCTTTTCTGCCACAGTTGCATTCTATTCCATTTTTATTTATTACCATATGTCCAACTTCAAACCCAGAAAATCTTTTAGGTTTTAACAGTTTCCCATCTAAAAATACTGCTCCTCCTATTCCTGTTCCAACTATTAAAAAAACTGAATCCTCATATTTTTTTAGACTTCCTAATTCTTTTTCTGCTATTGCTGCGCATTTTGCATCATTTTCTAAATATATTGGTACATTGAACTCTTTTTGTATTTTTTTTACCACTTCATAGTTTTCTATTCCTAAATTTTCTGCCTTTATTACAGAGGTCTCAGATACTGTTCCAGGGAATGCTATTCCTATGCTCTCTATTTCTTCTAAATTAATATTATTTTCTTGAATAATTTCTTTTATAATTTCAATTATTGTATTTAGTACTATATTAGACATATCATCTTGTTTTTTATCATAATCTTTCTCTTTTTTTAATAATAAATTTCCAGTTGCATTTACAATTCCTATTCCAACGTGACTTCCGCCAACATCAACACCTATTTTCATAATATCCCTCCACAAACAATTGGAAATTTGTATGAATTTCTTCATACAAATCCAATTTATAAGTATGCTGAAAACATCCATGTACCCATGTATATTTGAATTAATGGTACTAATACTACTATTGTTACAAATATTAATAATATACCAACTATAATATATATTATCTGTGGCAATACTTTCATTATCCTATTCATAATATTTTGAATATCTATTTCCATATAATCTAATAATTTTTGCATCATTTCTGGCAGATCAGTTTGCATACCTATTTTTAACATTTCTGTAGCCATTGGTGTAGATAGTCCAGATTTTTCAAATGGCTCTATCCAACTTTGCCCTATTAATATATTATTAATAGCTGACTCAATTAATGATAACATTACCAAATTGTTTGATATGTTTTTACTTGTTTCTAATGCATCTTGTAATCTCATTCCATTTTGTATATTTAATAATATAGCTTTTATTAATCTTGAAAAATCTACTGCATATATTAATTTCCCAAAAACAGGCATTCTGTATTTAAAATAATGATAATTGTATTTTCCTTTTGGAGTTCTAACATACAAGAATATTGATACAACTATAGCTAAAATAACTATTACAGGTATATACCAAAATTCAATTACATTATCTAGAAATGTAGCAAAATTCTGTGTTGCTTTAGGTAATTGGTCTGTACTTCCTGAAGACTCAAGCAATCCTTGAAGTGCTGGTATTGCTACCAATGTACCTACTATAAGTAATGCTAAAAGTCCAAAGAACATGATAAGGTTTGGCACTAATACTGCTCTAATTTTTCTATTTAAAGCCATAGAATCATCTAAATATTTAACAGCTTGCTCTAGCGCTCTTGTAAGAGACCCTGAAAGTTCCCCAACTTTTATCATATTTACATATATAGGTGGAAACACTTCTGAATAATATTCCATTGTTGTATACATGTTTTCACCAGCTTCAACTCCTAAAAGAATATCTTCTAAAATTCCCTTTAGTGATGGATTTTGTGTGCTTTCTATAATAGTAGTTAATGCATGTATATTATTAAAATTTGCTTTTTTTAATAAATAAAAATCTTGTGTAAATATTACTAAATCTTTGTGTGTTATTCTTACATTAGAAAATAATTTTTGTTTTGCCTTTTCTGCAAAAACTTTGGTTTTAGAATTCATATTTTTTTCTATTTCTTTGCTTCTTATGCTTTTTAGCACACTAGTATTACTTTCCACATTTTTCTTTCGTTTTTGAAGATTTTTATTTATTCTTGTATTGATTTGCGTAACAGATATTGGTAAAAGATCATTGTTTTTTAATTTTCTTAATAACATGAATCTATTAATCTCTTCCACTCTGTTTCTAACTACCTGTCCATCTTTAGTGGCTGCTCTATATATATATACAGGCATATTTTGTCCTCCAATCTTTTATTAGATATGTCCTCTTTTTATTTTCATTTGCATTATTGTTCTGTTTAGTATTTCTATGTTTTTTTCCTCAATTTGAGATTTAGCTTGCTCTAATGTTATTTTTTCGTCTACAAATAGCCTTGCAATAGAATTTATTAAGCTTATGCTACCTTTATCTATATTAGATTGTATTGCATCTTCCAATTCAGATACACTAAACTTTTCTTTTCTTATGCAACCAGCTACAATATTATCTACAACCATTACTTCTGGTAATAGTACTAATTTTCCGTCTGTCCCTTTTAATAATCTTTGAGATACTACTAATTTTAGTAATGCAGACATTAAGTATTTTATACTTGCTTGGTCTCTTACTTCATAAAAGTTTATCATTCTATCTATTGTTTCTGCACATGACTTTGTATGTAATGTTCCAATTACTAAATGTCCTGATTCTGCCATATCTATAGCAGCTTCCATAGTTTCTTTATCTCTAATCTCTCCAATTACTAGAATATCGCAGTCTTCTCTTAATGAATTTTTTACGCCTTCTCTAAATGTAAGTACATCTCCTCCTCTACCAACTTCTTTTTGTACAATTATTGATTTTTTACATTCATGCTTGAATTCCACTGGTTTTTCTAATGTTAATATTTTTTTATTTTCATGTTCATTTATTTCATTTATTAAAGCATTTAGTGTTGTTGTTTTTCCGTGAATTGGTTTTTCCTGTAACTAGTATTAATCCTTGTGGTTGAAGTGTCATTCTTCTAACAATATCTGGCACTCCTAATTCTTCAAATTTTGGTAATGTATTTTTTATAATTCTTAATGTAAATATAGGAATATCTTGTGCTGATGAAATATTTACTCTTAATCTTATTCCACCATATTCGAATGAAGTGTCTAATCTTCTTGTTTCTCTATATATTTCATCTTTATCTACATTTCCTCTTACAAAATAATCATATGCTTCAAACAATTCGTTTTCATATAATTCTGGTTCTGATTCTACTGGTTTTAATTCCCTTGCTATTCTAAGCATTGGTTTTAACCCATAAATTAAATGTACATCTGATGCATCTCTTTCTATTGCTTCATCTAATACTTTATTGATATTTAACATTACGGTTCCTCCTACTATAATATAATTTTTCTATCAAGTTCATCTAGTGTAGTTATTCCATTTATTACTTTATTTATACCATCCACTGCAATTGGCTTAAATCCATTTTTTAGTGCTTCTTTTCTTATTTCTATACTAGATGCTCCATTTACTATTAACTCTTTTATATTATCTTCCATAGTAAGAACTTCAAATATTCCTATTCTATCATAATATCCACTATTGTTGCATTCTTTACATCCAACAGCATCATATGTATATTTATCTGTTAAGTCAAATTCTACTCCATATTTTTCCCCTATTTTTTTTATTAATTCCCTTTCTTCATCATTAAATTCTCTTTTGTGACCACATTTTTTGCATATTTTTCTTACAAGTCTTTGTGATACAGATGTACCAACTGTACTAGAAATATCATAATTTGATACTCCCATTTTTCTTAATCTTGTAATTACCTCTATACTGTCAATTGTATGGATTGTAGATAATACATAATGTCCTGTTTGTCCTGCTTGAACAGCTATTTCTGCCGTTTCTCTATCTCTAATTTCACCTACTAAAATTATGTCTGGATCTTGTCTTAATACTGTTCTTAATGAATCTGAAAAAGTCAATTTTTCATTTATTTCTATTTGATTTAATCCAGCAATACGAATTTCTACGGGATCTTCTATTGTGGTTATATTAATCTGTGGCCTATTTAAATAATCAATTATACTATATAAAGTTGTAGTTTTTCCTTCTCCTGTTGGGGCTGCAATTATTGTTATACTATTTCTTCTATCAAAACTAGATTTAATAAATTTTTCGTCATTTGGAAATCCTAAATCAGCTAATCCCCTAATATTCATGTTCTTTTTTAGTAATCTTAAAACAAATTTTTCACCATAAATGTTTTTTTGTGATGATACACGAATATTGTAATCTGGATACATTATAATTCTACCATCTTGTGACTCTTGCTTTTCTTGAAACATATTTGATATTGCTTTTAATCTTCCTATTATTTGTGTTTGTTTTTCTTTAGGTATTTTAACGGCATTTACAAGCTCTCCATCTATTCTGTATCTTACTCTTACTTGGTCACTTAATGGTTCTATATGAATATCACTTGCTCTTTTTTGAATTGCAGTTTTTATTATGCTATCTACTAATCCTGTTGTATCTGCATTAGAATTGATTGTATCTGTTGCTCTTCCTTCCAATGTTTCTATTATAGTAGTTATATTTTTTTCAAAAGTAATATATCTTTCCATTGCTAATCCTTTATTTAAAAGAATTAATCTAACAGTATCTATAGCTTTTTTATTTAAAGTATCAGCAAAGCATACTTTTATTTTACTTCCTGTTATTTCGAATGGAATAGCATTATTTTGTTTAATAACATCTATCGATATATAATCTACTGGATTTATTTTTATATCGCTTTGTGTTAATATAATTGCTCTTTCATCTAGAATGTCCCCTAAAGCTTCAACTAATGAATACTCATCACATAAATTAAGTAAGCTTATTACCTCTACTATTCTTTTATTAGGGTGTTCTCTTTGGTATTCTAATGCTTTATTAATGTCATCTTCATTTATTAGTCCTCTTTTTACTAGTTCTATTCCTATTGGTCCTCTTTTTTTAGCATCCATACTACTTCCTCCTCTTATGTGCACTTATATATACATTATAATATATTTAGTTGTTTTTTTATATGTTTTTTTAATATTACCAACAATTACCATAAATTATTATATATATCTGTTGTAAGCTTGTATTTGCTTTCATTTAAAATAGAATATGGTTGGCTAGTTAAATCTTCTTTTGTAACCCATATACCAGTTAAACTGCCACTTGCTGGATTGAATGCTTCATCATTTACAATACTTCCTGTAGTTTTTTCTTTAATTTCTGTTATCTCATTTTTTACTTCTATTTTTTTATTAGTATTTTTATATAAAAATTCTACGCTACTATCATCTGAACTTAAATAAGCAAATCTTGGTATCCATAATTTAATTGTACCGTCTTCCTCTGCAACGCTGTCCCCTATTTGCTTTTGTGTTTTTGCAATTAATACACTAGCCCATACCCCATTTTCATAATTGTACCAATTTGTGTCATCGCTTACTACTTGCCATCTATTATTTGCATATTTTATTGGATATACATATTCTCCTTGAGATGTAGTTATTTGACTTAAATCAGGCTTATTGGGTGTTTCTAGTGTCTCTCTTGCCTTTGCTGTTTTCATATTTATGTCTTTTGTTTTGTTTCCCAACTTATATTTAACATTAACTTCTATTTCTTTTACTAAATCTAATTTTTCTTCATTGTTCTCTGTTGCATTATAACTTGTAACAGATATTTTAATTATATATGGTTTATCTGATGTGTTTAATTGTTCATCATTACTAACAAATGCTTCGGTTTTCTTGTCTTTAAAATTAGTATTAAAATATTCTACTAATTTTTCTTCAGTTACATCATCATAATATTCTTTTTTGGCATGTTCAAAAACATTTGTTATATATTCTGTAGCTTTTGATGACCTTTTTAACGAGCTTGTTGCAATATATATATTATAAGAAATTGTTGCAATAATCCCAGAAAATAGTACTATTAGTGCAACTGCAAGTAAAGCATCTGCTCCTGTTAGTCCTTTATTGTTTTTTAAAAACTTTTTCATATATTAACTCCTGAAATAAAATTTTGTATTATAAAAAACACAATATTCGCAAAACATAGGTATGCTCCTATGCTTATATGTTTTTGCTGTTCTTTTATTTTTTTTGTTTTAAAGGGGTGTATTTCTATACTATAGTCTTTATTTAAAAATTTTATTGCATAAACAGTTTTTTTCTTTTTTTTCATCATAACTTCTTTATAATGTAAGGGATATTCAATTGTTGTTTTATACCAAACTTCTCCATATATTTTACCATCAGCCCCAGTTATACTTTTAGTTTCTTCATTTAGTTTGATATCACCTGTTATAACGACATCACCTTTTTTGACATAGTCATTTATATTCTTTACTATTTCACCATTTTTAGCCTCTATTTTAGTTAATATAGCCGATTTTTTAGCTACAAT
>OLSB01002055.1_pt1 | contig 17620 bp, 15 predicted proteins | sample 1672071 | NCBI WGS metagenome assembly OLSB01 (sample SAMEA3136642, study PRJEB25190) | human gut metagenome | biome: human gut; feature: human-associated habitat; material: faeces | place: Austria | collected 2013 | reverse complement strand
TGAACGGATTGGTGTCGTTCAGAATCGCCATGATCTGCTCCTTCATCCGGTTCAGGTGGACGGCCTCCTTGAACAGCCGCGGTGGGATATGGTCGCGTCCGGTTTCGCTGGCGCTTTCGCCGCGTTCCAAATCGGGGTATTTTTTGACCATATGCTCCCAAAACCTGTCCTGCCACTGCGTCAGTTTCTTCTTGTTGCCGACAATTTCTTTGGCGCTGAGTCGCCCGTCCTCCGTCAGCGGGACAAAGCAAAGGTGCATATGGGGCGTTTTCTCGTCCATATGCACCACGGCGGAGATGATGGTTCTCGGGTCTTGATGCTCTTGGATAAAGCCCAGCGCCTCCTGAAAATAGGTTTTGACCTCACTTTTCTTCTTGCCTTTGAAAAATTCCGGGCTGGCTGTCACCAGCGCCTCCACCACGCGCACGCTGTCTGACCTTGTGCGGCAGCCCGCCTCGGCGATCTGCTTTTCCGCTTCTGCGCGGTACTTGCGCTGCGGCGTCATCAGATGGAAATTCAGGTGACTGCTGGACGTGTCCACGTCGGGATTGCTGGCGTACTTCTCCTTGGTACGCTCGTTGTGAGCCTCGATGTGCCCGATCTCCGGCCCTTTGTATTTAGCAAAGCGGAGAATGGCGTACTGCGCTTTCATCGGCGATCCCCTCGCTTTACCCACACGATGTCGCAGTCCAGCACGTCGGCCAGCTCCATAACCTCCTTATAGCGGATGCTCTCCCGCTGCAATTTTGCGGACAGATTGGAAACGCTGTCGCTCCAATCGTATTCATCAGCCAGTCGGTCAACGACCTCCTGCATCGTAAAACCGGCACGAATGATCTGCGATTTGATCTCATTTCTGATGCTCATAAAATCCTCCTGTTTTTTCGTGATGAAAACAGCGAAGCGGGTTTCTGTTTCCGAAAACCTGCTTCGCTGTTTGGCGTAATATTCTGTCTTTCTGAAATCCGCTGGAAAAGCGGCGGTCAATGCCCTCTTTGTAAGTGAGGGGTATCGACTTTCCGAAGCCGCGTGACTTCGCAGGAGACCGTGCAAATCCACGCGTATCCGCGAAGCCGGTGCACGATTCCGAGCAGCGCGGTTTCGTGGAATGATTTCGCCGCCGCGCAAATTTCTTTCCGATTCTCACCTGCCTTGCAGATACCCCTTCCGTTTCAGCGCTGCCAGATCGGCGGCCGCGTCCTCCTTCACAGCTGAACTTGAAAACATCCATCCCATCCGCACATCCATCCCGGATGTTTGGGATGGATGAGATGGAGAATTTCGTGTCTGAGCTCATAAAACCGGCGGCGCGACCAGCGCCTCGATGCCCCAGAAGCCGTTGACCCGCTTGCCGAGGGCGTTCTGGATGTGATTGTCGTGCTCTAATCCGAACTCATCGGCGTGCTTTTTGAGGGTCATGCTCACCGTCCGTGCGGAGCGCGGCTTGTAGGCGTTGTCGTTGCACCACATGGTATAAATACCGTACAGCGCGGCGGACGGGATGGTGCTGTCGGCCTTCAGCCGGATATACCCCTCCGAGCGCAGGAAGAGCAGCACATTGTCGGCCTCGCGGCGCGCGTCCTCGCGGTTGGCTTTCGTCTGCGTGCTCTCCGTGAATCGGAAATTGTTGGTCTGCAAGCGGCGCAGCCCTTCGAGACACCAGAGGAATATCCCCTCGATCTCGCCGCAGAGCTTGTCCGCAAGAAAGGGGTCGTCCTCGCGATTCGGCGGCTTTTTCTTCACCGACAAAATGAGCTGACGGCGGTAAAAGCCGTCCGAGTGGTCATAGAGCGACTCCAGATTGCCGTTGGAAAAGGCCAGAAACCGGACGTACATCTTCCCCTGATAGCTCTGCTCACCCTTGCGCTCCAAGTCCATCGGCATTTCGGCGGTGATGAGGGACTTGAGATAGTGCGTGGATTGCAGCGCCTCCAGCTTCATGTCGTCATCCACCATCAAAAGCTCGTGCTCCAGATCGGCGCGGGCGAAGGGGCTGCGCTCCACCTTGGCGATGCTGCCGTTTTTCAGGTTGCTGCCGAGCAGCTTCTGCATCACCACGCCGATGCGGCTCTTGCCCTCGCCGCCGTTGCCCTTGAGCAGCATCATGACCTGCCCGCGGTTCGTCGGAATCAGGCAGTAGCCGAGGTATTCCTGTAAGGTCAGAACGTCCTCCGGCTCCATCAGGTCAGACAAAAACCGCAGCCAGATCACCGGCTGCGGCGCATTGGGATCGTATCGGATGGGGAGCCGGTTGCGGCAGAACTCCTTTTCGGTGCGAAACTCGCCATTGAGAAACAGCGTGCCGTTTGCCACATGGATCCGATCCTCCTTAATGGGCAGCTCCGGCGTGTAAGCCTCCAGCTTGAGCGTTTCCAGCAGACTGGTGGCGCGGCGGGCCGTGCCGCTGGTGAAATGCGGGCGAAGCATCTCATAAATCTGCTTCCGAATGCTCTCCTCGTCAGCAACGTGGCCCTCCACCGTGAAAAAGCTGCCGCCGACGCAGACCATCGGATACTCTGCCAGAAAGTCCACACAGAACAGCACCTCGTTGAAGTGCTTGTCCTGCATCCAGCGGGGCGGTTCATTTCGTTCCATCTTCGTCCCCCCTGATCTGCCGGTTTCGCGCCTCCATCAGCGCCAGCCGGTTGTCCTTCTGCAAGTCGGTCACCACCTCGGCCCGCTCCCTCGGCGTGCCGCAGGTCAGAATGTCCAGCATATTTTCGATGCGCTCCAGCATGTGACAGGCCTCCGCATAGCGCGGGTCGATGGCATCCTCCGGCGATTGCGGCGCGCAATGCGCCTTCCAGTCCTGCAAGATTTGCAGATAGTCCCCCAGCACACGGAAGCAGCGCCGCTCGGTTTCTGCCTGCGATTTCCCGCGCTGTAGCTTTGCGAGAATGGACGGCTTTTGCTCGGTCATGCCGAAATCTGTCGCCAGCTTCTTCGCCGCGTCATAACCGCTCAGGTTGAACAGCCTTGCCGCAAGGTCGATCACGTCGCCGTGCGCCCCGCAGCCGAAGCAGTAAAAGTAATCCTCGTTCAGCTTCATGCTGGGCGTGCGGTCATTGTGGAAGGGACAGCAGACCATGTTCCCTTGCCTAACCGGCAGTCCGTACCGCTCCGCTGCCATGCGCGGAGTGACGGCGTCTTTCACGGCTTCAAATAGGTTCATAGGCAATTTCTCCTTTCAGATTTTTGCGACAAATTTCCTTTGTCACCTGAATATACGGAGAAATCTGCGTAGACCGGCGAAATCCGGCGCATGTTCAAGAAAACAAAAAGCCCTCCTGAAATCTTGCAGAAATGCAAGCAGGAGGGCGAGAAAAATGATAATGAGTGAAATGTGTCAAAAAGTATCTCTTGAATGCAAAACATTTGTTCTATACTTTGCGGAAATTATATGCTATGCTTGAAAATATCATGCAGCATATTTGTGAGAGATTTTGCCGGAAAAGGAGGCGTTTACAGCAATGGATCAGGTATATCTCCCCGGAAAAATCCGTGGCCGTATCCAAGATCTGATGAAGTCTCGGAAGGTCACGCAGGCAGAGCTGGCCGCGAAAATTGGCTGCTCGGAAAGTGCGCTGAGCCGCTTCATCAGCGGCAAAACGGATAAGTTGGGCGACGAGAGCATCATCCGCATCGCCCGCGCGTTTGAGGTGTCCACCGACTTTCTGCTGGGCGAGGTGGACGAGCCGGATCGCAAAAACTATGATATCTCGGAGCTGGGCCTCTCCGTCGAGGCGGCGCGGAATCTCTATACGCAGAAGGTCAATCCGAAAATCGTCAGCTACCTTCTGGAAAATCCGCAGTTTGCCGACACCACATACCAGATCGCCCGATATCTGGACAACGAGCTGACCGCCGGATTTGCCGCGCAGAATCAACTTTATTCGATGGTTTCGTCCATGCTGGGCACATTGCCGCAGGCCGCAGATGAGGTCAAAAGCCTGCGGACGCCAATCGATCAGGCAGATTTGAGCGCCATCCAAAACTCCTTCATGAAGGCCGTCCGCGCCGTGAAAAAGGAAGCCGAGGCAGAGATGCCGCCCACGCGCCAGCTTACGGCGCAGGCGATGAAGAGCATCTATGCGGAGCTGACCAAGGGCGGTCAAAAGCCGAACCGGAAAATCACGAAGGAGCAGGTTGCGGACGCAGTGGCAGCCTCTGTTTCCCATCTGCCCGGTATTGACACGGTACAGGTCAGGAAGTTGTTCCTCTCCATGACCGGAACGGCGGCAAGCGATGAGTCCGACCAGCATGACCAATGAACGGCTTTGCGCACTGGCTCAGAAGGGCGATGAGGCCGCGCGGGAAATTCTTATTGAAAAGAACATGGGCTTCATCGTTCAGACGGCTGACCTTGTGTACCGGAGTTCGTCGCTGGAGGGCAGCGACCTGAACATCGACGTGGACGATCTGGTGCAGGAGGGCAGTATTGGGCTGCTTCGTGCGGTCGATGGCTTCGACCCGGCGCGGAAGCTCAAGTTCCTGACCTATGCTGCGCCTGCCATCAAGAACGCCATGCTCGACCTCGTACATACGGCACAGATGTCCTTCGAGCATCGCATGGCGGCTGTGAAAGTAAAGGACGGCGTGGAGGGGCTTGGACTTGAGCGCGTGTCCCTCGATGAGATTCTGCCCGGCGATGAGCGGCTGCTGCGGATCGAGGCGATTGCCGATCCGTATGCGCTGCCTCTGGAGGAGGCTTTCATCAAAGCAGAAACTCTGTGGGAGCTTTACGCGGCACTGAATAAGCTGGAGCCGCGGGAGCAGACATATTTGCTGTACCGTTTTGGCTTCACGGACGATATCGAGCACACACTGACCGGCGCGGCGATTCATTTTCATCTGAGCGAGAACCGGACAAAGCTGCTGGAGGAACAGTCGCTGGATACGCTTCGGAAGGAGATGCCGTAAGACAAAGGAACGTCGCTGCGGCGGGACGGGGGCTTTATATACCTCTGCTTCCTTTTCCATCCAGTCGGATTTTGCTTCTCAAAAATCCTGCGTTTGTACTGTATCTCACATCACAAAATCCGCCTGTCCTACTGCCGCGAAAAAGCGTTTGTTGCCACACTCTGCTGCACCGCAGAGTATGGCGCCACCCCCTTTTCCGCGTCAGCCGGAAGCAAAGGTATAACACACTAGACTTTGCAAAGCAAAATCGTGTGCCAACAGGGATGCTGCACGCCCCTATTGGAAACCCCGCGGCAAAAGGAATATTCCCTTTGCAATCCCTCATTTTCCTCGCGAGTGTATGTACAAACTGCAAAATGCAGCTTGTCATCCCTGCTCTGAAAATGCAAAAGGAAGCCTGCGCAGGTACGTGGCACAGACTTCCTTTTGGACGGAAATGCAGAAGAAAGGAAAGCATTTTCTTCTGCATTCCCGCGATCCGCGCGGCGGGGACGAGAGATAACGAATGGAAACAGTCGGTATTGTCATGAGAAGATTATGGGTGAAATGAGGGCTGTTAGCAATGCTTTTTGATTATGCGCTCCCACGTGAAAAAGGACTCCTTCCCGGTATACAGTCAAAGGGTGTACCGGAAAGGAGTCCTTTTATAAACCAACAGACTTGGCGGTGACAGTTTATCTGATTGCTTTATTCGTCTGAACAATCCCAGCAGGCAGATGCTCTAAGATCGGGCTATAATCATTCATTGCTGTCGTGTTTCTTACAGTTGGAGACTATGGAAAGAAGGGAAGGAATGATACAAATTATCGCGTTGGGGATAAAGGCCTTCATATCAGCATCTTTCCATAGGAAAACAATACCGGCTATTGTGATGGAGGCTAGGAATGCGCTAATATTGGGACGAATAAATGTATGCCAAATTCTCTTAATTCCATCAAGATGCCAACGATACTGCGTTTCTTCAGCAATGATTTGATGAATGCCCTCTACTTGGAAACACAGCTTCTGATAATTGCACTCATTATAGATCCTTTGGATGATGCCTATAAAAGTCTCGGTATCCTTTTGACGTTGTTCGGTGTCCGAATTGGAGAGCTTTTCGATAATTCTATTTGTATCGATATGAAAATCCCTACGAAGATCCGTTGAAGGCCCCTTTTCGCCAAAATGGTACAGCTCGCGTAGCTTATTTAAAAGCTCTGGTGACATCTGTTCGCACTCTAAATGGTTAATCCGTAACAGGATTTCACGAACCGTGTTAAATTGTCTTGGTACTGATTCGACGGCAATCTGCAATTGATCTAAAGCATATTGCATCTGAATAAGCCAATCCGGGTTGTTTTCATCAGGTTGATAGTTGCTCAGCGTGTGGATCAAACTTTGAAACTGCCGATAACGCTGCGGCCAAAAAGAACGACATGGCTCAGCAATCAATTCAGACCAAATATCCGTTCGCATGGCAGGGTTGTCTAAGCGAAAGGTAAGTACCTCGTTTTTGCTATCTGTCAGGGGAGCAGTTTTCCATAAAACCATCGTCGAGATAGCTACAGGATCCATTTTATCGTCTTTTTTCTTGCTAAGGGTCAATTTGACCTTTTGGGAAGACGGATTATTGATAGCGAGCAATAACATCCCCTTCCAGCAAGGATCGAGAGTTGTGGAGATGTTTCCAAGTCCTTGCGTTACAGGATGTAAACGTGACAAAAAGCATCCAGCGACCTCTGCGCTAATCTGAAGATACTCATGGGACAGTGTAAGGATCGTATCATGAGGTGGGATCAGAACGTATATTTCCTGTTCAGTGCGATGGATCTGTAGGAGATGTTTCTTTTTCACTGAGTAGCAGAGTTCTGAAGGAGAAATGTTATAGCCGATTCCTTTACACTTTGATTCATCAAAAGGAGCAATCAAAATATCTCGGAGCTCTCGCCGACAGGCTAAGAACTCTCTCGCGGTATAATGAATAGGTTCACATGCCTCAGGTACGGGGGGATTGGGGTGAGCAGTCATCCTCTCTACCTCCTTCGTCGGATGTACCTTGTATGTCAGTTGTACTTTTAGGACTGCTTTCGCTTAGATTCGGAATATTTTTGACAATTTTCTTCTGAATATTTCTCAGCAGGTTTGCATCCAGCTTGGCTCCCATCCAAAAGGTCAGTTCATCCTTTTGGGGAATCAGAGGTGTGTAAAGCTGTGTATAGGCTCGTCCTACAGCGCCTGTAAACAGCAACATCTCTGGGCGGGCATGTCGTGGCCCAATGCTTAGTACGTGGTTGAAGGATAGGCCGGCATACGGTTCGATGTAGTAGATTTTTTTGATCCCCATATACACGGCTTTCTTAGCGCAAAGCTCACAGGGGCTGGAGGTTGTGAATAGGTTCCCGCCCTTAGCGGAGTGCTGACCCAAATTCAGAAAGGCAGTTTCTTCGGCATGGAGCGAGCGTGGGTGTACCTGATTTTTGACACCGGTGATGGAGTTATAGAGATCCTTGAAGCAATATGCTGGCATCTTTCCTTGCACGTTGAGCGGGCACTCTGGCAGGCTCAGCAGTTCGGTAACTGGATCTCGAATATTTTTTTGCAGTGTTTTTTGGTTATCCAGCTCAAAATCACTGTATGCTTCCGGGGACCACTGATAATACAGAGAACATAGATCCCGGTACAGACAGGGAAGCTGCGTCTCAGGCTGCTGGTTCCAACCGATGGAGAGTAAATGGTATTGATCGTCTGTGATCGCAGCCCCCACTTGGCGGGAGATGCAGCCGGAATTTAGCTTGGCGGTATAGGCAATTTGCATTCCGCGTTCAACAGGTGTTGGCAGCACTAGACCGGGGTTCATAATGAGGGAGACGTAGCGAAGGAGCTTCTTCTTCAATAGAATGAGTCGTTCATTATCCGTTTCATTATTGATGAAAATGTCAGCGTCTTGTAGACAGCCCTCTACATTTTGTAAAATAAATGGTATTTCCTCGTACAGTTCGGCTTCTTTGACGGTACGCATGGTGCTCAGTACTACTTTAGCAATCTCATACTCTTCCTGCATATCTCCGCATCTGCGCAGAGCCGTCTTATAATTGCCACACCATGTCTGCAAAAGGAGAGGCCAGCTTTCTTCTCCGTTTTTTATGCTGTCCTGTAATAGAGCCTCCGAGGGATCTATTAGCCTGTCCGTTTTTCTAATCAGGCGCTCGAACTCTGATGGCGTTTGGAATACAGACTTTTCAAAGATATCATAATCTGTTAGGTACTTATCTAAATCCGTATTCGCTGTGGATTCGTGTCTATTGGAAGATACCTCCCGAAGGTGTTTAACCATCTTTTGGAAGCCGAGGAGCTCTTTCAGATTGTCAATCTTTTTCTGGACTGCTTCCATATCTTTCCATTTATGCCGGAAAGCGCTCTGCTGCTCAATGATATCGATCGCCTCAATATAAGTGCTGGGATAACGCTGTTTTTCCCGTAGTCGCTCATGGCGAGTGCGATCCTCTGTATAGGTTCCAATCAAATAGTAATTGGTATAGCGGCTCTTCAGATACATGGACTCAAAGGGGTTTTTAATGCTGTCAATTACAACAAAAGACCGCTGGTTGGCCAAATATGCTGTCCTTTTGTCACCGGGCAGCTCTTTAGCCCACTGTTTGCGTCGGGCCAGATAGGTGCTCAGTAGCTTAATAGAATCGTTAATGTCAGCGGCAATAGTGGCATACCCCTCCTTGGAAAATTTTTTTCCGTAAGGTTCGCCGCTGATCCGGAGGTAATTTCCTAGGCGCTGTAAGGCAACCACTTCCAGTCCATGCTCAATGCTCGCTACATTTTTCCACAGTGTTGCCGTCTGCTCTGGAAGGTATTCAAAAATGAATTTCCGTAGGAGGCAAATCCAAAGGGGATTCTTGAAACCCGTTTTTTGCTGGCGTAACCGCTTGTGTGCCCAAAACATCTCACACAAATCGTGGGTAGTCAACATGACCGTAAATGTCTTCTCGTGATAAGAAAACGGAAGCTTAACGTTGCCCTCCAACGTTAGTTCTGCGTTCAAAAATGTTCGTTTTTTCCTATCTGCAGAAGGAGCTTTTTCCTGAATATTAGGCGTAAAGGTATAGTCGACGCCATTTTCATTTTTCGGAATTTGATCGCTAGAAAACCACTCGCATAGGTATTTACTGTCAGCGGGATCTATTTTGAATAGTTCGAGTAAGGAAAACTGCATTTTTTCATTAAAGAAGCTGTTTGTGAACTTTTGAATCAGCTCCTCTTTTTCGTTATACACTGCAGCAGGAACCAACTCTCTCAAAAACTCCTGAAATTGTTCCGGTTTCTCCTTTAAAATATGTGCTGTAATCAGCGAGCTTGATTTAATTCGGAAGAAGGATTTCCAGTGCTTTTGCGCGTAGGTGTAAAAAATGCGGTATTCGGCGGCTTCCCACATATCACCCACAGCATCTCCGGGCTGAGGGAGGTTGAGTTTAGCAAAGGGCGTTTGCAGAATTTGTGCGATTGTTGTGGAGCCTGAACCGGTTTTTCCGCAAAGCCCTAGGATGATAAAGTCTTTTTTTGAGTCCAAAAAGGTGTCCATAATCCGATAGTTGTTGCTTCCAGAAAATTGATATTCCATAAAATCAGCTCCTATCTTATTCATTGTTCTGATAATATGATATCTTAACTTATGCGTTTAGCGTTATTGCTGCCTAATGCGCTGTAACATTATAAATAACGCTCCTATTATTTACAAATATACCAAAAAATTTATTGATATGCAAGAGGAATGTGTTAAATGCATACAATGCAGGCGGCTTTGCTTCTACAGATGCCTAACATCGCAAAGCGTGGAATAGTTCCGTTTGAGAATCTTCCCGTGCGGTTTTATGTTACTGTCTATTCCGAAGTTATATCTGCATATAGTTTGAAAAAGTATCTGCGGATAATTTGAACAGCCGTTTACCTTTCTACGTATATGAGTTATGTGCATGCGCAGTATCAATGACGAATTTATCTTGCACCATGCCCCGCGACTTGTACCTCATCTTGTTCCGAGGACCCAAGTTCTAACGAGTACTGAGGGTTATTCATCAATTCTGAGATGCCGAAACATATGCCAATAACGTAATTTCCATGTTCGATTTTGAAATTCTCATCATTCTATAAGATTTAAAACAAAAAACTTGTTTATTTCGCATTTATGGGTTATACTATTTGTGGAGGTGCTTGAACATGAAACTTCTTCGAGTAGTCGCAAGCAATTTTAAGAATTGCTGTGATAACTTCACCATTGACTTTATAGCGAAATCCAAAAAGACATCTGAAGACAAAGAGTACGAGCTGCAAGCCGTTGCCGATGAGCTTTATGTATTTAACACGGTTGCTTTCGTTGGCAAGAATGCTTCCGGCAAGACAACCGCTGTTGATCTGCTTGATTGTTGCTATTCCATTCTCGGTGATTTCTGCCTGGAGAATAAGCATTATTCCTATGACGGCATCAAGCTGGAGCTTACCTTCTATCACGAGGGCGTTATCTACAGATACCGCACCGAGCTTACTGCCAGCACAACACTCAATAACAAGGCGAGCTTTGTGAACCAAACTCTTGAGAAAAAGAAGTATTACAAATCCAAAATCAAAAGCATCTATGTGGACGATGATTTTGAACCGGTATCCAACATTGGCGCTCTTCCGGAGGATACCTCCATCGTCTTCTTTGTCCTCCAGAAAAAAGAGACACGCGCAGTCTATTTTGACAGCGATGGAGCGGGTTCCGACACCTATCAGTTGATGTTCAAGGCACTCAAAAAGTATAAAATCCCGCTCTCTATGCTTTCACATATCCTACGGATTTTCGACGAGAACATTCGCGAGATTTCTATGAAGGATGAGCACAACTTCCGTTTGAAGTTCGAAGGCGATCAGACCGGAGATCAAATCATGTCCGACAAGGAGCTGCTCTGCTTCCTTTCCAGCGGTACGACTAAGGGCATGCTCCTCTATACCTTTGTTGCCGCATCTCTCCTGTATGGGTTTGATCTGATTATCGATGAGGTTGAAAATCACTTTCACAAAACCTTGGTCGAGAATATGCTTAGTCTCTACAAGGACAAGTCGGTCAATCGCCACAATGCCACGCTGATTTTCACGACGCACTACTGCGAAGTTCTGGATCTATTTAATCGGCAGGACAACATCTGGATTTCCAAAGCGAACGGCAAAGTATCGCTGAGCAACATGTATGACACTTACGATCTTCGCCCTGAACTGCTGAAAAGCAAGCAATTCTACAACAATGCCTTCCAGACCTCCGTTAACTACGAAGATCTGATGAGGCTGAAGAAGGAGCTGATGCGCACGTGAAGATTCTTGTCATGTGTGAAGGCCCCAATGAAAAGGCGGTTGTGGAGATGCTGCTGGATGCAGGACGCCTGAAGTTTTCAAGAGATGATCTGGTTGTCTTGAATGTGTACCACGCCCGGCAGCTTACCTCCCCAATTATCAAAACAAACTTGAACATCTATACCGGAGACTTTGAAGTGTACCGGATTGGTGATACGCTGACAGACAAACTTTCTGTTCCCGCCGACTATCGAGGCCGAATTAAAGGAATCAGAAAGTTCTGTACCAAGCCGGAGCTCGAAATGCTCATCCTAATCGCAGAGGGAAAAGATGCTGAGTTTGAGAAGGTCAAGGCCGGAAGGAACCGTATAGACGCAAAGGCATTCTGCAAAGCGAATGTGGTCTATAACCGTAAGCACTATGACAACAGCACACAGTTTTACTGGGACTATTTCGGCTCGGACATCGATACGCTTGTTGGTGTCATCAAAAGGTACAAGCAAACGCACGGTGCTCATAAAAAGGATGAAGAATATCTGGCAGATTTATTGAAGTAAACAACAAGGAGGCTTGACGTGCTGCGTCAAGCCTCCTTGTGTTTCTCAGCCATTCCCTGCCATTTAACCCCTTGCAAGGATTGATCACTGCATAGAATTTTTGATATATGCAGCTACATCGTCAATTTCAGGGTATATGTAGGCGGCATTAATGCCCAATCGATTTAGTGATTTCAGAATTACTTCCTTTTTAGAAGAAGAAACATAATAAATTCTCTTTTTCCCGTCCTTGCTGAAGCGATACTTTTCTTGGTCGCCTATAAAGTCGAAGCTAATTTCTTCAGACTGAGAATAGATGATTGAGTTAATTCCCCATAAAAGGAAAGCTCCTTCTTGATGTGTAATCCTTCTATTGCTTCGTGTGGGTTTTACAAACACTGGCCATCTCAGGAGATTACTGTCAAACGAAGATTCAATTTGCGGAAGTTCCATACGGAGCTCATTCCAGTACTCGCCAAAATCTTTTTCTTGAATAAACTGTGAATCGGCTGTACTCATCGCACTACAAATATCACACTGCTTTTTATATTTCATCATAGGAAGGCATGATAGCATCGTGACAGTCTTATCTTTTGCGTATAAAATGCTCTCATTCTTCACGGCGTATACAATGACTTCGCCAGTGTTATCCTTTGTCTCACATGCAAAATAAAGCGCGACCAGAGGGTTGAATGAGAAGTCAAGCAGCCTCGTAGGCAGCCCATAATGCTGCATTTCAACTAAGAAATCCAGATGCGTATCACATCTAAGAAAATCATCCGGGCACCGAAGTACCAACTCCTGATACATCATGTACTCATTCTTATAAAACTGTGGAGTCCTAAATAGCGAGGGCTTGATTTCATAATTTATGTTTGTGTGACCCCGGAAAAGCAGATTGCGATTATCCGGGAAATTCATCACTTCTTTAACGTATTGATCCAATGAATCAACTTTTATTAAATCAACATCGTCCGCGACAATAAAATTTCCACATTGATGAAAACGCGTTTTCTCAAAGTAAAAAGCTAAAAGGAGTACAAGCCAAAATGATTCGGTCGCGCTGCCCCTGACCATCTGCAACAGCACATATACAACACTTTGCTGTTCTGCACGTGTCATTGTTCGTTTTTGACTTGGCATAGAAAGACATCTGTTGTAGAGCTCCTGCAAATTATCTGGATTTCTCTCTATTAACAAATAAAACTCTGATTTCCCTTTGAGCTGTTTTTGCAGAGATTCCTTGTTGCTGGGACATAATCCTTCATTACAGCAGACATATCCATCGTAAAAAAGTTTATTAAAGACGACTGTTTGAAGTGCCGAGCGAACGAACCAGAAGTCTGCTATTTTATAAAGAATCTCTTCATTCGGTAAAGCGTCCATATACGGTCTCCCTTCAGCATAACAATTAATAATTCATAATGGCAAATTGGCATAGCTATTGGTGTCTGCATTTAAATCATTTTATCATAAAGTTCGGCAGAAAACTATACTTTTGACAATCTTCATCTGCCTATCCGAACTAAAACGTTAGTACTTTAAGCTGACCTTTTTATAAATGTCCGTAAGACATTAAACGCATATAGAATACAGGCCCGGCAAATGCTGCCGAGCCTGTCAACTTGCCCAAAAATTCTGCTGGAGGTATGGCTCACCATCACAACTGCATTCCTTTGTGCTTCCTATATCCTGTCAAAGCGCTGCGTCTGCCGGTTATACAGATACCCCCGATAATCAAAGGTATCGTAGTCGGCTTTCGTTTTCGGATTAAAGCAGTTTCCGAAGATGAGCAAATATTCCTCATCGCCGCCTTTCGCAAAAGCCTTGACCTCCTGCATCCAGTGGGCGATGAAATTGAGCTTTTCCCACTCGGTCGTATCGCGCTCATCACAGTAGTTATAGCTGATGACCACCTTGAGCGGGCATTTGACGTGAATCAGTTTGATGACCTCGTCCGTCCAGTCATGCTTGGAGTTCTCGTGCTCAACGGCGATCTTCAAATCCCACAGATGGGCGCTGAGGTCAAGTTTATGCGCCTCATCTTCCATTTCCTGATAGCGGGTTACCCAGCCGACCGTATCAATGCGGAAGTACTCGTGCTGCGCCGTCATCCCGGCATCTTTGATGATTTTGTGGACGATATACTTGTTGACTAACTCCGTGTACGCCGGTTCGTTGTTCCGGTACACGTCAAGAAAGGTCGCCGTTCCCCACGCTTCCGGAAAGGACGGAAGCATCTCTTTGGTCACCAGCGTGCTTTCCCTTGCCGTGCGGACAAATGCAGAATAGAAATCATGTGCGTTCATGGCTGCTTCCCCTGTGCGGTGCCGACAGTAACATACTTCTGGCTTCGGCTGTTCGGTTTACCGGGAATGGTCATCTGGAGTTGCCCGCTTTCCAGCAGGGGCTTCAGATAGCGTGTGGTAAATCCTTTGGTGTTTTTATATCCGCAATGCTCGGCAATTTCGGTTTTGCTATGCGGCGACGAGCAGAATGCCAAGATTTTTTCCTGTGTGTTAACTTGGGTCCTAACTTGGGTCCTAACTTGGGTCCTATCTTGTTCGGAGGACTCAAGTTCTTGTTCCGCACGAGGAGTATTCCGAATTGTCGCATAGAGCATAAATGCTTCCACGCAGTACTCCGGCTGTGGTAATCCGGCTGTTTCCATGACCTCATAAAGCCGGTCTACGCCCTCGCCAAACTCCTGCACATATTCGTACTCGTGCAGAAACTGCGCAATTTTCGGATTGCGGGAAAAGTGGACGTGCCGCATATTGTTTAGACGCACAATGCCGGGCAGCGTGCCGGGGCTTTCTACTGTCAGCCGGTCGTCGAACATCTTGATTTGAATGTCCGTTCCCTTGATGCTGTAATCGCGGTGTGCAACGGCATTAACAATCAGTTCTTTTCAGGCAAACTCCGGGTATTCCGGTTCGGTGACGAAACGGGTGTCCACGCCGAGGTAGATGCGCTCCTTGATCTGGCTGCGCACGAACTCCAACGCCTTCTCAATGACCTGCAAGACGCGGCCTTCAAACACCACGTCCTTGATGACGTTCATCTCCGCGCCGACCCTGGCCTCTGTGCCCTCATACCGAACAAAACGGATGCGGGCGCGTGGAAAATAGTGTTTCGGATTCTTGCCGAACAGCAGCATGGCGGCGGTGCTGACTTCTTCATTGCCGCCCTTGGTGGAGATAAATTCTTTGTTCTCTCGCAGATATTCCTCCGGGCTTTTCCGATAGCCGAGCTTCTGCGTGTACTCTCGAACGAAGTCGAGGTCAATGTCCTCCATCGCCGCGTCCGGGACAGGGGTATCCTCAAAGTACCGCGTGCCCTTGGCATACATGAGATGGAGACGTTCGTCGAAATTAAGCTTCTTGGATTTGTCCCCGACGCGGAAGAAAACATCGTCTGCCTGATTGGCGTGAAGCTCGTTGCTCTGCAAAACCTCAATCAGCAGAATGTGGTCCGGCTTACCGTCTTTGTTGGTGCAGGCAAGCAGTTCGGTTTCGATTTGGACAGACGGCTTGCAGTAATCAAACGGCACGCGCAGCAGCTCGTTGATATGCTCCTGATAGGCATCAATGCCAGTAATTGTCCCGTCGTCCTCCACGCCGACCGCGATCACACCGCCGTCCGCATTGGCAAAGGCAATCAGATGAATCGCAAGCGTCTTTGCGTCGATGCGGGCGCTTTTGCGGTCAAACAGTGGAGATTCCGTTATGGTGCAGATTTGTTCGATTGTCAACTTGCAGTTCATGCATCCGCCTCCTTATCATAAAAATCCAAGTTTATTTCAGTATAGCATACGATAGCGCCACCATGCAAGAAAGTGGTTTGATTATACAGAAGTGAAATTTAAAAACTGCATGGACTACCATAGGAAATATGGTAGTCTTCCCAATATATGATTAGGATTGCATTCTACAAATCTGATTTAAGCCCATCAGGCTCATCGTTTGGCTCGACCATAGGGCCGCATGGAATCTTGATCATGGGACGGGCTATTGGCGGTATATCCAGTTTGGAGCATGCAATATCTACGCTATATTTTCTGTTAATCTTTCTGAGCTTATTATGTGTAATAAACTCTTTTTGGCCACTCACAATTGTATATCCGTGTTCCCGCAGCTTTTGCCTGACTGCCTGTGCTTCCTGTTTGGAAAAATGCCAACTCTCTAATATCATATGATCAAACATGTTCTGAGAAAATTGATGTGAGTTTTTAATCCTTTCCATGTACTCTGTGATCTGAGGAATGTCATCATGAGGGTAAACCTTATTGCCGCGATCCATTTCCTCGAAAATCCATCTACAGAACTCCTCGTCATGCTCGAATCGGAATTTGTCAAACAGTGGATCCTTGAGCATATCGTATTTTTCATCCTTGACCAAAAGCATATAGCCATGTTGGGCACTGCAGCGCATAAATGGCTGATAGCCAATCGGAGCGATTAAATCAAGCTCCGCACGTTCATCTGATATCCCCCACATCATGTCGGTTATCTCGGTAGGAGACCGGTAGAGTATCCCATACTTTTTATTGCTATTTGCAAAGTCGTTCCTTGTCATAGGACGCCACTGGTCGTTTTCGTATTTGCAGCACGCAAAGAATAACGCAGTTTTCAAATCGCTCGTAATATCCAACATCGGCGTTTTTATTCCGTAGTGTTGTGCTAAGGCAACATAGTTAATGCTTGATGCACTCCAGTGCCTTACTGCATCAAACTTATCCAAAAAATTACAGGCCTCATTTAGGACAATCTGATTTATAAACTGATTTACAAGCTGTTGCACATGGGATCTATTGTTGGGATATCGATACATTCCAGGCTTCGACTCTCCATAGTAAGCACTTTCACCTCTGTAGTAGTATTTACTTTTTGGCTGCGTCATAGCTGTTTCGATAATGGGGTATGTCAACTGCAGGCCTGGCATGAACAAAGTTGAGAGACTTTCGATAAAGATACTAAGAGATGCTTTGTTATTTGATATTTTTTCTTTTATAATAATTTCTTCTTCGCTTGACATGCCATCGCGGGAAATGATCCAATTATATAACCCGACACTTTTCTGCTCAGGGTGGATGCCCAGCAATTCTGCTGCATGATATAGGTCGTCCAACGCAACTGATTGCCTATCTGCTTCAATTGCTTGTTGAAAATTTAGAAATTCTTTAACCTTGACCTGATACTGCTCATCTTCTTGGATCATCCTGTGCAGTTGCTCGGTTGTCACGATGGGTATATCTTCGCAGGTACTTACATAGTGACAATTATCTTGGTATTCTGCACTGTGAAAATAGCTTTCAATGCATTTCTTCCAATCAGCACGATCTCCGTAGAGTGTCTTTAAGTGGTCCTGCGCAATTCGCAACATGTCTTGATAGCTAAATGATACTTGGGCAATGGCAGCAAAGTGGGGTGGTAGCATATCGTGAAATGATTTTTCCTGCAATGTTTCTCGCCGCATATTCTTCAGCTCCTTTTGCGAAATGTATGTGTAAATTTCTACATTAATTTTAACATTTTTAGCATTCCTGCGCAACGTATAAAAGACCATCAAAAGGTACAAGCAAACGCACGGTGCTCATAAAAAGGACGAAGGCTATCTGGCAGATTTATTGCAGTAAACACAAGGAGGCTTGACGTGTTGCGTCAAGCCTCCTTGTGTTTCTCAGTCATTTCCCCCCATTTCACCCCTCCCGAATCCCCACGGTCGGCCGCCTGCCCTCCGTCACTATGTACAATCCAGTCCCCATCTTTTTGACAGATCCAGCATGGCGAAGCAGAATCTTTCCCACCGTGCCAATGTTATCTGTGACGGGTCGCCCTCGCGGA
>OLSB01002054.1_pt1 | contig 17631 bp, 14 predicted proteins | sample 1672071 | NCBI WGS metagenome assembly OLSB01 (sample SAMEA3136642, study PRJEB25190) | human gut metagenome | biome: human gut; feature: human-associated habitat; material: faeces | place: Austria | collected 2013 | reverse complement strand
GGATGTGCATATTTCATATACAAAAGATAGAATTAAGGCTTATAACAGCAAGCAAAAAGCGGGCAGATTCAGTGCTAGCTTTTATAATCCAGTAATTATAAGTATTTTGCAAAAGTATAAATATAAACCTTTTTTTAATAATATTAATTCTCAAGAAGTGATCCTTAGCGGGAAAAAAATACCGCAATATGCAGGAGTGCAAACTCTTGATGAATTTACTTCAACACTAATCAATATATATATTTCATTTGGCTTAGCTGATAATGGATTTGAAGAGGAACTCATGGCAAAACAGAAGGATATTGCAAATGCTTTTTCTTATATTGAAGGAGTATCGTATGAAACAACACTTGATAAAAATGATCTAGATCAAATTGCATCTGCATACAATTTAAAATTAGAAAATAATAACCGTGCATATGAAGAGGATTTTCGTTTTCAATTAACGAATGGAAAGTATAAAGCAATGTATGAAATAAGATAACTGATTTATTCAATATCTCGGATTTATATCTTCAAAATTTTACCGTGCGGTTAATCTGAATAATTATTGAAAAAGAGCTCTTAAAACTACTAATTATATTATTTAGGGGGAACTTTATTATGACACACAAAGAGAAAACAGTTTATGATTTTATTGCGAAAAATGATGACGGGGGTGGACTTCCTGCTGAAGTATACTACACGCGCTATGGGGGAGAACAGCTTTCCAATGGCACCTTACTTCAAAATATAGAAATAAGCAAAAAGGAATTTGTTGAAATTGTTATAAAACTTTATGAGCAGGGATATCTAGATAAATCCGGAACTTCAATAGGTGGCGATGACATATTTACTGTGAAAAAAGCTTCATCTAATCCCGGACGTGGAAATTTGATACAGGGCGTGTTTGAAATTTTCGCTTCCAAAAGTGAGCAAGAACTCATGGACTGGGCGGTACAAACATTATACGATTTCTCAGATGTTACAGGAATTACATCTATTGAAAACTTAATGCTCACGGTTATTTGTAGTGCGATGATAGGAACCGGCGGAATTAAGGTACTTTCTTCAAAACAAAAAAAGCTCATTGATCATGTTTTTTCAACAGTGTTCAATTACAATGGTACTATGGAATCAGTATACAATAAGATACAAACAGGAAGTATACCGGAGTCGGCTTACAAACTTTTTGAAGCAATTGGACAAACCGGGAATCATGAAGCCTGTATGCCCCTTCTTTACCATATATTATGTTTTGCATATATAGATGGTACGATTAAACCTGAGATTTCAGAACGTCTGGAAAATATATTCGGTCTTGCGCTGATGAGTCAATTTTTTAGTCAACCAGAAGAACAAGCCTCAGCTGAATATTAAGATTTCTCTTAACTAATATACAGACAAAAAACAGAGCCGAAAACTCTTTTTAAGAGTATCGGCTCTGCTGCTTTTTTAATCCTATTTATTCTCGTTTTTCTTAATAGCCTCCCAAAGGCCGCAAAGGTATGTTGCGCCCAAGGCTCTGTCATAAAGGCCGTAGCCGGGTCTGCCCGTCTCCCCCCAAATCATTCTGCCATGATCGGGGCGGATGGGCCCTTCAAAACCTATGTCGGAAAACGCCTTCATAATAGCGTACATATCAAGCGAACCGTCCTCCGAGCGATGGCCGCTTTCTTTAAACGAACATTCGCCCGAAAGCTTTATGTTTCTTGTATGGCCGAAATGGATTCTTCCCATTTTTCCGAAGTGATAAATCATATCCACAACGTCGTTTGATTTGGCGCACCCGAGTGCGCCCACGCAAAGCGTAATGCCGTTATACGGGCTGTCATAAATCGAGCAAAGTCTTTCAAGATCCTGCTTGTTGCATATAATTCTCGGAATACCGAAAATATCCCAGGGGGGATCGTCCGGATGGATAGCCATTTTAACCCGAACTTCATCCGCAACCTTTATAACGCGTTTTAAGAAATATTCAAGATTGCTCCACAAATCCTCTTTCGTGATGCTCTTATACTTGTTGAGAAGGTCTCTGAGGCCTTCTTTCGTATAGCTTGTGTCCCAGCCGGGAAGCTCAAGCTCGCCGGAAAGGGGATCCATTTTCTCAACGTCTTTTTCATCGTAGATAAGCGATGTTGAGCCGTCCGGCCTTTTAAACGCGAGGTCTGTTCTTGTCCAGTCAAAAACAGGCATGAAATTATAGCATACAGTGTCTATTCCGGCTTTTGCAAGATTTCTCAGCGTCTGACAGTAATTTTCTATGTATCTGTCACGGTCTCCGTCTCCCGTTTTGATATCTTCATGCACGGGCACGCTCTCGATTGCGCTGATTTTAAAGCCCTTTGACTCAACCTTTTCCTTAAGCGCAAGGATTTTTTCAAAGCTCCACACTTCTCCGGGCGGAACATCATATATTGCTGTTACAATACCTGTAACGCCGGGAATCTGTCTTATTTTGTCAAGGGTAACGGCGTCGTCATCGCCGTACCATCTGAACGACATATCCATTTGTTTTTCTCTCCTTTAATAAAATGTAAGCATTTACATAACTGCAAATAATATATTTATTATATCACACAAACCCTTGTTTGTAAATACTCAAAACAAGCAGGGCGCAGCAAAATTTTTTTGCTGCGCCCCATATCAATGCTAAAATATTACTTATTGAGGCTGTTTGCCGATATAAGCCAGGATACCGCCGTCAACATACAAAACATGTCCGTTTACAAAGTTTGACGCGTCGGAAGCCAAAAATACTGCGGGACCCTGAAGATCCTCTGTTGTTCCCCAGCGGGCTGCCGGAGTTTTTGCAATAATAAACTGATCGAAAGGATGTCTCGATCCGTCCGGCTGGATTTCTCTCAGCGGAGCTGTCTGCGGAGTTGCGATATATCCTGGTCCGATACCATTGCACTGGATATTATGCTCGCCGTACTCGGAACAGATGTTTCTTGTGAGCATCTTAAGACCGCCCTTTGCAGCCGCATATGCGGAAACCGTTTCACGGCCGAGTTCGCTCATCATGGAGCAGATGTTTATAATCTTTCCGTGACCCTTCTTAATCATTGAAGGAATAACTGCCTTTGAAACTATGAACGGAGCATTGAGGTCAACGTCCACAACGGCTCTGAAATCCGCTGCACTCATCTCGCACATGGGGATTCTCTTAATGATTCCGGCATTGTTTACGAGAATATCGATAACGCCTACTTCAGCTTCGATTTTCTTTACCATATCCTGAACCATGTCTTCTTTTGTAACGTCGCAAACGTATCCCTTAGCATCGATTCCGTCTTTTTTATAAGACTCGTTGCCGCGGTCAACCGCTTCCTGATTTCTATCGCAGAAAACAATCTTTGCTCCGCATGCGGCGTAAGCCTTTGCAATTGCATAACCTATGCCGTATGTAGCGCCTGTTATAAGCGCAATTTTACCTTCCAAACTAAAATCTTTCAAATCCATCTCAAAATACCTCCATACTTTAAATTTGAAATTTCTCCATCTAACAGATTATATTCTATTTTTTATTTTAAAACCCTTTTTTTTGGTTTATTTTTGTTAAAAAAAATACTATTTTTTCAAAATTCCGTCCAGAATCGACATCATCTCATCAAGAGTTTTTGCCGCATTTGCTTCTCTTTTTACTTCCGTTGCACCGCGCATGCCCTTTACAAACCATGATACAATCTTTCTCGACTCCAAAATTCCTATATGTTCGCCTTTCAGCGCCACAATATCGCGCACATTTCTCCGCGCCGCGTCAATCTTTTCTTCATCGGTTGCCGGAGCGTATTCTTCGCCTCTCAAAAGGCACGCAATTTCACGGAAAATAAACGGGTTTCCCATTGCTCCCCTTCCGACCATAACAGCGTCGCACCCGGTTTCTTCAAACATTTTAAGCGCATCCTGTGCACAAAATATGTCCCCGTTCCCTATAACCGGAACAGACACGGCTTTTTTAACATTCTTTATTGTTTCCAGCGAGTTTTTTCCCGAAAACATCTGCTCCGTAAATCTGCCGTGAACCGTTATTGCCGCCGCTCCGTTTTTCTCGGCAAGCTCCGCCGCGCGCACGGAAACATCTTCGTTTTCTTTAAAGCCGCGCCGTATTTTAACTGTTACCGGTTTTTTGCACTCCGATGACACCGTCTTTATTATTTCAGCTGCAAGCGGCAGATTTTTAAGAAGCGCACTTCCCTCTTCGTTTCCCGTTATCTTCGGAGCCGGGCATCCCATATTTATGTCTATCACGTCAAAATCGTCCGAAAGTTCTTTCGCCGCCTGCGCCATAATATCGGGGTCACTGCCGAAAATCTGAACGCCTCTCGGTCTTTCCGTTTCGTCCGTCACAAGAAGCGTTTTTGTTTTTTTATCATTAAAAGAAAGCGCCTTGGCGCTCACCATTTCCGTATATGTCATTTCCGCACCGAATTCTCTGCAGATCCTTCTGAAAGCAAAATCGGTTACGCCTGCCATCGGTGCCAACAAAACCTTTGGTGTCATAAAAGCTCCCTCAAAAATCACATTGGCAAACGAAAATCTTAAAAATCTTTTCATTTGCCAATGTGATTTATTTCCGAAAAATTATTTTTTAAGTTCGGCTCTTCCTGCCTGTATTTCTGCTATGTGACCCGAGAGCTTGTCTTCCACGCTGCCGAGAACATTGTCTGCGTACTGTCTTGCTCCGAGACGAATCTCACGTGCATTTTTCTGGGCGCTTTCGATTATCTCGTTTGCCTGCTCATAAGCTTTCTTTGTGATTTCGTGCTCGTTTACCATGCCTTTAACCTGCTCTTCGGTTTCCTTAACTATGTTGGAAGCCTCCTGATGAGCTTCGGTTATAATTCTGGTTCGCTCCTCTTTAACCCATTTAGCCTGCTTAAGCTCTTCCGGCAGTCTGAGTCTCAAATCCGATAAAAGCTCCATAACGTCAGCCTTGTTCACCATTGTCTTGTGCCATATCGGCAAAGTGAAGCTGCTTTCCATTATCTCCTCAAGCTGTTCTATTACGTCAAAAATCTCCATGTTTTTCCCCTCCTCTGTAAATTACTTAATCAGCTTTTCATAAATATCATTCTCAATCTCTTTCGGGACAAAACCGTTAAGACTTGCGCCGTAACGCGCCACGTCCTTTACAAAGCTTGAGCTTACGTATTGATTCTGCATGCTTGTGACAAGAAACATCGTTTCAATGTCTCCGTCCAGTCTGCGGTTTGCAAGCGCCATCTGAAATTCATATTCAAAATCGCTCATCGCGCGCAGACCTTTGACAATAACTTTAGCGTTGATTTTTTTCATAAAATCAACCAGCAAGCCGTCAAAGCTGAGAATCTCGATATTATTTATATGACCTGTGACCCTGTCTATAAGTCCGCATCTTTCCTCCAGCGTGAAAAGCGGCGTTTTGCTGCTGTTTTTGAGAACCGCAACATAAAGTTTATCAAACATTTTCGCGCTGCGTTCTATAATATCAAGATGTCCGTTTGTCACGGGGTCAAAGCTTCCCGGGTATACTGCAATCATTTTTATAACCTTTCTTCGGCGAATCAAACATATTTTAAAATTGCGACCATGCTGCTGCCGTATTTTCTGTCTGTGTAAATTTCAAATCCTTCCGCCTGCGGTGCCGCAATTTTGTCACTGTGTTCAAGTGCAACAACCGCGCCGTGCGTAAGCAATCCGCGCTTTCCGAGCAAATCGAGCGCAACGCCGTAAACCCCGGAACTGTACGGAGGATCGAGAAGCACCAAATCGAATTTTTCGGAACACTTTAAAAGATAGTTTTCAAAATCTCCGAAAATCACCTCGGCTTTATCCTTAAGATGTGTATTTTCAAGATTTATCTCTATATTTTTAAGTGACGCGGCATTTTTTTCAACAAAAACCGCTTTCTCCGCTCCTCGCGAAAGCGCTTCTATGCCGAGAGCGCCGCTCCCGGCAAAAAGATCCAGCACATTCGCTCCGCAAACATACGGCGCAAGAAGATTAAACATTGATTCCTTTACCCTGTCGGTAGTGGGTCTGGTGTCCTTCCCCTCGGCCGAAACCAGCTTTCTGCCGCGGGACTGTCCGGCAATTACTCTCAAATAGACACACCCTCCCAAAATACCTTTATATATATTTTATCTTATATCGCAAAAAAGTCAATAGAAAATGAAAAAAAAATATAATTTTTTAAAAAATTGTATACTTTTCTGTAATAATATGAGGTTTTTTCTGCTTTAATTCTAAAACATACTTACCTGTGTGCTCTCCTGCATACCTTCAAGCACCCCTACGGCGGAAAGCGCTTCTACAACCGCTTTTGTTATGCCGCATCTTTTTACCATATCGTCTTTTGCAAGAAATTCTCCGTTTTCGCGTTCATCGGCAATGCTCTGCGCCGCAGACGTTCCGACACCCGGCAGCGCATTAAGCGGAGGCCGAATTTTTCCGTTTTCTTCCGTAAACTTTGTCGCATGCGATTTATAAAGGTCTATGGGGCAAAATTCTATTCCCCTTTCATACATTTCAACGCATACTTCCAAAATAGGAATCATGGTCTTATCCTTCGGCGTTGCATTTGCATTGGCGTTAATCTGCTTAATCGTTTCGCGCGCCTTGTCCGCTCCGCGGCACATTATGTTATACTCGAACGAATCCGCACGTACGCTGAAATATGTCATGTAAAACTCACGCGGATAATGAACCTTGTAATATGCAATTCTGAAAGCCATTGTTACATATGCACAGGCGTGAGCCTTCGGGAACATGTATTTTATTTTTTTGCAGGAATCAATATACCATTCGGGAACACTGTTTTCTCTCATAAGCGTTTCCCAGTCGGGTTTAAGCCCTTTTCCTTTTCTGACGGATTCCATTATTTTAAACGAATCGGACGGCGGCAGACCTTTATTTATAAGATAAATCATAATATCGTCACGCGTACAGATACAGCTTGAAAGCGTGCATGTACCGTTTCTGACAAGTTCCTGCGCATTATTCGTCCAAACGTCCGTACCGTGGGAAAGTCCGCTGATTCTGATAAGTTCGGAAAACGTTGTGGGCTTTGTATCAACAAGCATCTGACGCACAAATTTTGTTCCGAACTCCGGAATCGCATATGTACCTACCTTGCTGCTTATCTGTTCTTCGGTAACTCCCAGAGCTCCCGTTCCCGTAAAGAGCGACATCGTGTCTTTATCGTCAAGCGGAATTTTCTGTGCGTCCGTCCCCGTCAGATCTTCAAGCATTCTTATAACCGTCGGATCGTCGTGCCCGAGCAGGTCAAGCTTTAAAAGGTTCTGATCAATGGAATGGTAATCAAAATGAGTGGTTATAATATCTATCTCGCTTTTGTCTGCCGGGTGCTGAACGGGCGTAAATTCGTGAATATCATGACCTTTCGGCAAAACTATAACGCCGCCCGGGTGCTGACCCGTTGTTCTCTTAACACCCGTACATCCCTCTATAAGCCGCTGCATTTCCGCTTTGCGAACGGTTCTTCCGCGTTCTTCAAAATAATTTTTAATATAGCCGTAAGCTGTTTTTTCCGCAACGGTGCCTATTGTTCCCGCTCTGAAAACATGCCCCGTTCCGAAAATAACCTCCGTATACTTATGTGCTATGGGCTGATAGTCTCCTGAAAAGTTAAGGTCAATATCAGGAGCTTTGTCTCCGTTGAACCCAAGAAACGTTTCAAAAGGTATATCATGTCCGTCTTTCTTCATTTTTTCACCGCAATGCGGGCAGTTTTTGTCTTCCATATCGCATCCCGAACCTACGGACATATCCGTTATAAACTCGGAATATTTGCATTTCGGGCACACATAGTGCGGCGGAAGCGAATTTACTTCCGTAATATCCGTAAGAAAAGCAACAAAGGAGGAACCGACACTTCCTCGCGAACCGACAAGATAACCGTCTTCAAGCGATTTTTTAACGAGCTTATGAGCAATCATATACATAACGGCAAAACCGTTGTTTATAATACTTGTAAGTTCTTTTTTCATTCTCTCCTCTACAAGTTCGGGCAGGGGATCTCCGTATATTCTCGTTGCTTTTTCGCGGCACATTCTTTCAATATCTTCTGCCGAGCCCTCTATTACGGGAGGACATTTTTCCTCCGGCACCGGGCGGATATCTTCTATCATATCGGCAATAAGATTTGTGTTATCGATAACAACGCGCCGCGCCGTTTCGGGATCGAGATAATCAAATTCCGCCAGCATTTCATCCGTTGTGCGGTAATAAAGCGGCGCCTGATTATCGGCATCCGAAAAACCTTTTGACGCCATCAGAATACGTCTGAAAACTTCATCCTCCGCATTCAAAAAGTGTACGTCTCCCGTTGCAACAACGGGTTTTCCGTATTCTTCTCCGAGTTCTATAACGCGCCTGTTGAAATTTTTTATATCTTCAACACTCTGCACTTCACCGTTTCCGACCATAAACATGTTGTTTCCGAGCGGCTGAATTTCATAATAATCGTAAAATTCGCATATTCTTTTAATTTTAGCATCATCGGCATTTTCTCTCAGCGCGCGGTAAAGCTCTCCCGCTTCGCACGCGGATCCCAGCAAAAGCCCGTCACGATGTTTTATAAGTTCGCTCTTCGGTATTCTCGGGTTTCTTTTAAAATAGTTTAAATGAGACATCGAAACGAGCTTATAAAGATTTTTGAGTCCGACAAGATTTTTTGCAAAAATTACGGCATGAAAAGGTTTAAGCCTTGACAAATCGGAATTTATCGAAATTTTTCCGTCAATTTCCGTCAAATCCGAAATATCCATTTCCGAAAGCTTTTCCGCACATTTAAACCATATTCCGGCGCAAACCTCGGCATCGTTTACAGCGCGGTGGTGCGAAGGGTTCGGAACGCCGAAATATTCCGCCATTATATCAAGCTTATGACGCTTTTTTTCTTTTACGAGCGCACGGCAAAGTGCAAGCGTGTCAAGATACCAGATGCTTTTTTTAACACCGTTTCTTGATAACGTTTCTCTTATAAAGCCTGTATCGAAATCGGCATTATGGGCAATAAGCGGTCTGTCACCGCAAAATTCCATAAAAGACAAAACCGCGTCACGCGGTGACGGCGCGTCTGCCACCATGTCGTCCGTAATACCCGTAAGCTCTACTATTTTTTGAGGAATCGGTTTTCCTGGATTTACAAAAGTCTCAAATTTATCAAGTATCTCGCCGTTTTTTACCAGAACTGCGCCGATTTCCGTTATTTCCTCGCTCTGCGGCGAAAGTCCCGTGGTTTCTATATCAAACACCACAATTTCTCCGTCCATAGGATAACTGCCGCCTTTATAAGCCATGTTGTCACAGTCGTTTATAAGATAAGCTTCCGTTCCGTACAGAATTTTTATGCTGTCGTCTTTTTCGTGAAAAGCCTCCGGAAACGCCTGAACAACACCGTGATCCGTTATTGCAACAGCACTGTGCCCGTACTGTTTTGCAAGCTTTACAAGATCTTTTGCGTTTGCTATTCCGTCCATGGTGGACATCTTTGTATGAGCGTGAAGTTCAACTCTTTTTTTCTCGGCATTGTCACGCTTTTTAATTTTTTCGGCAAGATTTATATCCTTTGCGGTTACGGTTACGTCCTGTTCAAACTTGTCAAACTCTGCTTTTCCCTTAACCGTTACATATAATCCTTTCTTAAAATCACCTTTAAGTATTTCATACTTTGCGTTTTCTATAAAAAATTTACATATTATCGCGCCGCTGTCGTCTTTAAGATAGAAAGTCACAATTGTTTTTCCGTTTGAAATTTCTTTTGTGTCTATAAAAAAGATATCGCCGCGAATTGTTACAAAGCCGCTTTCCGCGTCCACATCTGAAATATTTACGGGATCCGTAAATATCGGTCTTCCGAGAAGTATTGCGGGATTTTCGCTGCTTCCTTTTGAAGATTCCGCCGCTTTTTTCGGAGCATATGCAGGTGCAGAAGCTTTTACGGGTTCAAAAGAAATTGTATCATCTATTTCTTCGGCAAAAGATATTTTTGCGTCACAGTCCCATTTTTTCAATATATTTCTGATAATGCTCTCTGTTTTGTTTTCTCTGATATATTCTCCGCAATCGTGTTTTATTGTAATACAGAGACTGTCTTCGGAAAAATTCCAGTCACTGCCTTCAAACACACATTTATATGCAGCATCTCTGTCACACAATTCTCCCAAAATGTAATCTCTTAAATTATTTTTGTTTTCAAAACATTTTTTATCGTCAAAAAATACATGCGCCGAAATTGAATTCAGCACATATGCTTTTTTTATTTTGCTTTTCAGAGCCTCAATTTCCGAATACGGCAAAACAGAGCTAAACCTTAAGGCAAGCTCTATTTTTCTTTTATCTGTATCGATTTTGAGCGCGCATACACGCGTATCGTTAAATTCTTCAGGGATATCGCACCCTTTAAAAACTTCAGTCAGTTTTTTTTCCTGTTTCATATTTTTCTATTTCCTCAGACAGTATCTCCAAAATTTCGTTTTCAGGTACTTTTTTTACAATTTCGCCTTTTCTGAAGAAAACCGCACAGCCGTCCCCGCCGGCAATTCCGAAATCGGCTTCTCTTGCTTCTCCAGGACCGTTTACGGCGCATCCCATAACCGCAACTTTTAACGGAGTTTCAATAGTTTCAAGCTTTTTTTCCACTTTTTTTGCAATGTCAAAAATATTAATTCTGCATCTTCCGCAAGTCGGACACGAAACAAGTTCCGCTCCGCTTCGAAGCCCCAAAGACGAAAGCAATGCTTTTCCGGCACGTATTTCCTCCGTTGGATTTTCCGTAAGAGAAACTCTTATTGTATCCCCTATCCCGTCTATCAAAAGAGCGCCTATTCCGGCTGACGATTTTATTATTCCCCTGTATGCGGTTCCGGCTTCCGTAACACCGAGGTGAAGCGGATAATCGCATTCTTTTTCCATAATTCTGTACGCTTCAACCGTTTTAACAACATCGGAAGCCTTAAGACTTATAACTATATCATTCATGCCGCATTCTTCCAAAAGCGAAGCATGATATTTTGCGCTTTCCGCCATCGCACGGGCAGTATTTCCGTATTTTTCGCAAAATTGCTTTTCAAGCGAGCCGGCATTTACGCCTATTCTTATCGGAATACCTTTATCCATGCATTTTTGTGCAACTTCAAAAACTCTTTCGCGGCTGCCTATATTTCCGGGATTTATGCGTATTTTATCAATACCGCCGTCAATACACTTTAATGCCAGTCTGTAATCAAAATGAATATCCGCCACAAGAGGCACATGAGTTTTGGATTTTATTATCTCAACGTTTTCGGCAGCTTTTTCATCGGGAACGGTAAATCTTACAATATCCGCGCCCGCATTTTCAAGTTCAAGTATTTGTTTTACTGTTGCATCCGCATCCCTTGTGTCTGTGGTTGTCATAGACTGCACGGCAATTTTGTTGCCGCCGCCTATTTTAATATTGCCTATTTTAACTTCTCTGCACTCTCTGCGCCGCATTATTTCACAACCTTATGCATTTTCTTCCGGAGATTCGGTTTTTTCCGGCTCTTCGCTTTCTTCTTTTTCTTCCTCATGCTCCGTCAAAGCTATTGACGCAACTTTAACACCGTCTCCGAGTTTTACAAGTCTTACGCCTTTTGTGCTTCTTCCTATGGTGCTGATATCGGCGGTATCCATACGTATAATTACGCCTTCGCTTGTAATAATCATAAGATCGACGTTTTCTCCGACGGTTTTGATTCCGACAATATTTCCTGTCTGTTCTGTAATCTTATAGGTCTTTATTCCTACGCCGCCTCGTGTCTGAATTTTATATTCGGAAAGATCTGTCTTTTTGCCGAATCCGCCTTCCGTTACAATAAGAAGTTCTGCGCCTTCTTTTGCAATTTCCATGCCTATAACATAGTCATCTTCGCGCAGTCTTATTCCTCTTACGCCGTGAGCCGTTCTTCCCATTGCGCGGGCGTCATCCTCATTAAAGCGTATAGCCATACCTTTATACGTACTTAAAATAACAGTATCGTTTTTGCCGACAATTCTAACATCTATCAGGTCATCGTCTTCATTAAGCCCTATTGCTATAAGACCGCCTTTTCTCGTCATATTAAAGTCTCTTATGGATGTCTTTTTAACCGTGCCGCGCTTTGTTGCCATAATAAGAGATGTATCTTCTTCATAATCGCGCACGGCGAGCATAGCGGTTACTTTTTCGTCCTGCTCTATAGGCAGAAGATTTATAATTGCAGTTCCTTTTGCATGTCTACCCGCTTCCGGAATCTGGTATCCTTTTAAGTGATACATTCTTCCGTGTGTTGTAAAGAACAGAATATTGTCATGCGTTGATGCCGTAAAGAGAGTTTCAACAAAGTCTTCTTCTCTTGTGCTCAGCGCCGAAATACCTCTTCCGCCGCGGTTCTGACTTCTGTAAGTGCTGGTGGGAAGTCTCTTTATGTATCCGAAATGGGTGAGCGTAAATACATTGTCTTCTTCTTCAATCAGATCCTCAATATTTATTTCTTCAACAGAATCGAGAAGTTCCGTCTTTCTTTCATCGCCGTATTTATCGCGTATTTCAATAAGCTCCGTTTTAACCTGTTCCATAAGTCTTCCGTGATCGGAGAGAATTTCTCTGTATTCCGCGGTTTTCTGAATCAGGTCATTATATTCATTTTCTATTTTTTCGCCGTTTAGTCTCTGCAGCTGACCGAGTCTCATATCAAGAACACTCTGAGCCTGAATATCCGACATTGAGAAGCGTTCCATCAATTTTTCTTTTGCGTCATCGTACGAACTTCTGATAATGTGGATAATCTCATCGATATTATCCAAAGCTATGCGCAATCCTTCAAGAATATGCATTCTCGCTTCCGCTTTTTCCAAATCAAATCTCGTGCGCCTTGTAACGATTTCTTCCTGAAATACTATAAAGTGATCAAGTATTTCCAAAAGACCCATTGTTTTCGGCTTGCCGTCGCTTATTGCAAGCATATTAACCGAAAAGCTGTCCTGAAGTCTTGAATATTTGTAAAGCTGATTCAAAACAACCTGCGGATTAGCGTCTCTCTTAAGCGCTATATCTATTCTTATGCCTACTCTGTCGGAGGAATGATCGTCAATATCCGAAAGACCTTCAACTCTCTTTTCTTTCGCCAAATCTGCAATAGCCTCAACAAGCATTTTCTTGTTAACCTGATAAGGAAGCTCCGTTACTATTATAGAAGATGTTCCGTCTTTATGTTCCTCTATCTGTGTTTTTGCACGTACTATTATTTTGCCTTTACCGGTTTCGTAAGCACTTCTTATGCCGCGCTTGCCCATTATTGACGCTCTTGTGGGAAAATCGGGTCCTTTTATGTATTCCATCATTTCATCGAGCGTTATATCGGGATTATCAATTTTGGCTATAATTCCGTTTAAAACTTCGGTTAAGTTATGCGGCGGAATATTTGTTGCCATACCTACCGCAATACCGGAGCTTCCATTTATAAGAAGCGTCGGTATTCTCGTAGGAAGAACAACGGGCTCCACTCTCTTTTCATCGAAGTTCGGAGCAAAATCAACCGTGTTTTTATCAATGTTCTCAAGCATCAGGTTTGCAAGCTTGCTCATTCTCGCTTCCGTATAACGGTATGCAGCCGGAGGATCACCATCCACAGAGCCGAAGTTTCCGTGACCGTCTATAAGCATATATCTCATGGAAAAATCCTGTGCAAGTCTTACCATCGCGTCATAAACGGATGCATCGCCGTGAGGATGGTATCGGCCTATTACGTTACCGACGGTTGTAGCCGACTTAAAAAAAGCTTTGTCATATGTCAAGTGTTCTTCATACATTGAATAAAGAATTCTTCTGTGAACGGGTTTTAAACCGTCGCGCACATCCGGCAGAGCACGGCTTACGATAACGCTCATCGCATAATCTATAAAAGCCTCTTTCATTCTTTTTTCAATGTCTATATCAACTATTGTCTGTGTTTCAAGGTGTTCTTCAAAATGAGAATCCTCGTATTTTTTATTTTTAGCCATCTTCTTCTCCTATTAAACGTCAAGATTTGTTACGTACTGGGCATTTTCTTCTATGAAAATTCTTCTCGGTTCAACCTCGTCACCCATAAGTACGCTGAAAATTCTGTCTGCTTTTTCCGCGTCATCTACCGTAACTTTCAAAAGAATTCTGTTTTTCGGATCCATAGTTGTTTCCCAAAGTTCTTCCGGGTTCATCTCACCGAGACCTTTGTATCGGCTTATATCAACCTTTGCATTTTTGTCTCCGTCTTTGAATTCTTCGCTTATAAGATCTCTTTCATCATCGCTGAAAGCAACTTTTGATTTTTTTCCTCTTGAAAGTTTATAAAGAGGCGGCTTTGCAAGATAAACATGTCCGGCTTCTATAAGAGGTCTCATAAATCTAAAAAAGAATGTAAGCAAAAGCGTTTGTATATGAGCTCCGTCAACATCGGCATCGGCCATTATAATTATCTTGTCGTATCTCAGTTTTTCAAGATTAAATTCAGTTCCTATTCCCGTACCGAGCGCCTGAATAACAGGTGTAAGTTTATCGTTTCCGTAAACTTTATCCTCACGCGCTTTTTCAACATTGAGCATTTTTCCCCAAAGAGGAAGTATTGCCTGATATTTGCTGTCTCTTCCGTTCTTTGCAGAACCTCCTGCCGAATCACCCTCGACTATATATATTTCCGTTTTTGTAGGGTCTTTAACTATGCAGTCCGTAAGCTTTCCGGGAAGTGAATTTGTACCCAGTGGAGTTTTCCTTGTTGCTTCTCTTGCTTTTCTTGCAGCAATTCTCGCCCTTGAAGCGTTTATTGCTTTTTCTATTATTGCTTTTGCAACATCTGGATTTTCCTCAAGATATGACGAAAGTTTGTCCTTCATCATATTTTCGACAAGACCTCTCATTTCGGAATTGCCGAGTTTTGTTTTTGTCTGTCCCTCAAACTGAGGTTCTTCAAGCTTTACGGAAATAACGGCTATAAGACCTTCTCTGACATCGTCTCCCGTAAGTTCTTCATCATCTTTGAGACATTTAAATTTTCTTCCGTATTCAAGCAAAACTTTTGTAAGCGCTGATTTAAATCCGGTTAAATGAGTACCGCCTTCGGTTGTGGCAATATTGTTTGCAAAGGATTCGCTTATTTCATCGTAACCTGTATACCACTGCATTGCAACTTCCGCAACACTGCCGTTTTTTTCTCCGCTTACGTAAATTACATCCTGATTTATGCATTCAAGATTTTCTTTTTTCTTTTTCTTTTCTTCAAAAAGATAAGAAACAAAATTTTTTATTCCGCCCTCATAGTGAAGAATCTCCGTTAAGGGTTCTTCGCCTCTGTTATCCGTAAAAATAATTTTAAGTCCGCCGTTTAAAAAAGCCTGTTCGCGGAGTCTTTTTAAAAGAGTTGCGTAATCATATACCGTTTCTTCGAAAATTTCTCCGTCCGCCCAAAACGTGATTTCCGTTCCTGTTTTGTCGGTTTTTCCGATTGAATGTACCTCTCCGTCGGCAACGCCTCTTTTATAACTTTGAAACCATATATTTTCACCGTCGCACACTTTAACTTCAAGGTGAGTTGAAAGCGCATTTACAACCGACGCTCCGACACCGTGCAGACCTCCCGAAACTTTATATCCTCCTCCGCCGAATTTACCTCCGGCATGAAGAACCGTAAATACTACATCTATGGTGGAAATACCCATTTTCGGGTGTATTCCGTGAGGAATTCCGCGGCCGTTATCTCTTACCGTTACGGAATTATCCGGATTTAATATAACCTCTATTTCCGTACAAAAACCCGCAAGCGCTTCGTCTATACTGTTGTCAACTATTTCATAAACCAAATGATGAAGTCCGCGTATTGAGGTTGAGCCTATGTACATACCCGGTCTTTTTCTTACTGCTTCAAGTCCTTCAAGAACCTGAATCTGAGACTCATCATAATTCGAACTGTTTTGCTGCATTTTTTAAACCATTCCTTTCACTGAATTTCCGCTTTTAACTCTTCTGTAAAGAGTCTGCACGGAAACAGGTGATACATAAATTTTAATATTCTTTTTTTCTTTTGCTATTATAAATGTTCTCGGGAGCTCATCGGAAACTTCTGTTGCGGTTTTTCCTGCGATTCTCAAAAATTCTTTTGTTTTTTTTGATGTACTCGCCGTTTCTATGTCCATAACTGCAACTATTTCCGAGCTTCTCAAGGACTTATTTCCGCCTATATCTATATACATAAGCCATCCTCCGTCACTTTTCCGTTTTCAACTTTAAAATATTTGGCGTTTTCGGCTTTGTATTTATCTGTACATGTTATAATAACCTGTTTATCCATTATTTTCTCCGCCAGATAAATTCTTCTTTCAAAATCAAGTTCACTCATAACATCGTCAAGAAGAAAAATCGGATATTCTCCGTTTTTTTCTTTAATAATTTCAGACTGCGCTATTTTAAGTGCAATCACAGCCGTTCTCTGCTGACCCTGAGATGCATAAATTTTTGCGTTTTCGCCATTTATAAAAAACGAAAAATCATCTCTGTGAATTCCCGCGACCGATGTTCCGAGAAACATTTCCGCCTCTTTTTTCTTATTCATGGCAGAAAGAAGAGCATTTTTAATTTCATCCGTATCCTCACTTTCGCACGGAACAGACGGAACATATTTTATCTCAATTTTTTCTTTTCCGTTTGTAATTTCATAAAAAGCTTTGTCTGCCGCAGGATTTAGTTCTTTTATAAATTTTTTTCTGTATGCCGTTATTTTTGCCCCCGCGGATGCCATCTCTTCATTCCATATGTCAAGTGTTTCGGATGTTTTTTCATCCGCTTTTTTTAAAAGATTGTTTTTTTGTTTAAGAATTTTATTATATCTTTTTAAATTACTGTAGTAAAGAGGTTTGTAAGAACTTAAAAACAAATCCGTAAAATTTCTCCGAAGCTCGGGAGCACCGTTTATAAGTGAAAGCTCTTCGGGGCTGAATACAACACACCCGAAAACTCCCAAAAGTTCGCTCGTTCTGCGCAGATTTGCTCCGCAAAGCTTTATAAACTTCTTTTTTCCTTTGCTTATAATTATTTCAGCGTCTTTTTCACAGCCTTCACTTTCAAATTCTATACGGATTTTTGCCGTGTCCTCTCCGAGTTTTATCAAATCTTTGTCTGCGGCGCGCCTGTGGCTTTTTCCCGATGCAAACAAAGAGACAGCTTCAAGTACATTTGTTTTTCCCTGGGCGTTTTTTCCGTACAGAATATTTGTTTTTTTTGAAAAAGTGATTTTTTCTTTTTCGTAATTTCTGAAATTGCTGAGTTCAACGCTTTTAATATACATATTTTTATACTACCTTAATTTCACTGCCGCATCCGGACACGGTATCACCTCTGTAAATTTTCCTGCCGCGTCTTGTTTCCGTTTCTCCATTTACGAAAAATTCGCCTTCTCTTATAAGAATTTTTGCTTCTCCACCGCTTGAAACTACATTGCAAGCTTTAAGAAGAGAATCAAGCTTTATAAAATCTCCGGAAATTTCAAATTCCATAAATAATCACACCTCAGTTTGAAAGTTTTACGGGCAGCACCATGAACATAAAGTCATCACCTTCCGTGGGCGTAATGATAGCCGGATTTAAGCTGCCGTTAAATCTCATCAAAACTTCAT
>OLSB01002050.1_pt1 | contig 17657 bp, 13 predicted proteins | sample 1672071 | NCBI WGS metagenome assembly OLSB01 (sample SAMEA3136642, study PRJEB25190) | human gut metagenome | biome: human gut; feature: human-associated habitat; material: faeces | place: Austria | collected 2013 | reverse complement strand
AATTCAGTGTGGGGAAAGTCTGGAATTTCCATAATACTTGGAACATTATTGGCATTTTTTGTTTCTTGGATTTTTTGTGCCAAATGGTTTTCACAAGTAATGGTGAAACTGTTCCATAAAACGCCGAACGATAATATCTGGAGAGATGTGTTGGATTTACGTAATGGCTCAAATCTAAAGTTGTATATTCGTGAGGAAGATTATTATGTGATGGGTCATCATAGAAATATTGAAGAAAAAGGCGATGATTCATGGATTGTACTAACTGGTTTTGTCAAACTTAACAAGAGTGACAACACGGAATTAGAAAGCCATAAAGGAGACAACAAAAGTATGATTGCTATTCGACTGGCGGATATCGAATACGCAGAAATTTTTAATTGACATAGTAGGGCTACGATATTTAGGCTGTAAAAGCAACAGAGAAACCCTTTATATTCCTCAGAAAGTTCTACGTTCTGCCTTTCGGCAGCACTGTCAATCACATCCAGACTAACACGCTCAAAGCTGGAGGAAAAGAACTGCCCAAAACCATTTTTACCAATCGCGGAATACGCATGAACCAGCAGTGCACGGTTCTTATCCACATAATCCAGCAAGGTAAGAACGATTTTCTCATAGTCCACCATAACATCAAGCTGATTCACTACCACAAGTGATTCCTGTTCCAGTGTCCACTTTAGCAGATCATAAATATCCTTAAAGTGATAATAAAACGTTTTCCGGTTAATTCCGCAGTCCTCGCAGATAGCACTGATCGTTATTTTGGATAGTGACTTCACCTCCATATACCTTTTCAGGGAATCTGCCATCGCCTGCTTCGTTTTCATGGATGCTTCGGCATGTGTCATGGTTTTCTCCTAAGTCTATGCTGTCCTGGCAGCTTTCTTCTTTTTCTTACGGCCATGAATTCCTATAATTAACACAAAGACTACCACCAGGCATATACCGGCAAGTATCGCAATCAACGCAACCGGTACAGGTTCTGCCGGACGGTCCACGCAGGTAAAGGTAAACGCATCATCTTCACATTCAAATACCAGATAGCTGCCATCCTGCTCCGTGTCTATTTGGACAAAAGCTTTATCTCTGTAAATCTCAATCGAAGGATTTTCCATTTCAAGAGAAGCATCCGGCAGGAACCTGTAAAGATGCTTTCCGATATCGGATGTTTCAAGACGCACCTGATAACTCTCTGCCCTGGTTTCTGCATCCTCCGGGTAAAGCTCAACCTTCTTAATCTCTAAGGAATCATCCGTATCAAAGGTTCCTTCGGCCAAAAGCTTAGGAAGCTTTGTTCCATCAAGATTTGCCTCCAGTGTCGTAATATATTCAGTATATACGGCTTCGATCGTCTGGTCAAAGGTAATATTCTCCTGGGAGAAGTCTTCCCACACACCGGAATATCCATCCTTCTCGGGTACCTCCGGGAGCCTGGCAATATCAAAGCTCTCTCCGTAATTAATGGTGATCCGGTCTACCTGGGAGTCATCTGCCATGAAGGTCAGATGAATTGAGCGGAATGAATCCGGAATATCCGGAAGCTCCAGGAACTCATCATAAGAGGCAGGCTGTGCCTCACCCTCAAGGCTGATTCCGTCAATTCCGGGAGGACATCCTTCTACGAAATAGTTGTTCTCTACAGTTCCTGAATCATCAATCTGTCCGGCAATGGATCCCAGATAATAATTTCCCTCCTGAATCTCTATCATACTATAGCAGTCCGTAATGGTTTTACCTTTTCCGGCAATACCTCCAATCTGATTATCTCCGGATAGTGCACACTTCGAGCTGCTTTTGCGGATCGTTCCCTTACTTTCTCCGGCAATACCTCCTACTTTATCTTCGTCACCCGAAATGCTTCCGGTATTCATACTGGAAATAATGCTGCCAAGGGTCATTTCACCGACAATCCCTCCGGCACATTCCTTCTTTCCTTCTACCTTTCCACTATTATAGCACTCCCGGATAACAATTCGTTCCTTGTACCTGACATTCAGTGTTGCGTTATCGGAAGAAAGATTTAAGTCATCCTCCGGATCAAGGTTGTTCTCACGGGACATGGTTCCGGCAATACCGCCGACATTAAGATCACCACAGATTTTTCCAAAATTCGTACAGCTCAATACCTTGCCCTCGGTATCCTTGACTGTATCATCATCAGAAACATCCATAAAGATTTCGTCGGTATCCGGTGTATCCGTATCGGTAATAATGTTCGTAATCACCTGAACTTCATCATTAATTGCCTGTAAGTCATCCAGCAAAAGCTGATTATAATCATCTGCCATATTGTTCAGGGTGCGTGTCTGATCAATGATCTTCGTAAAGCTGCTGCTTAACGATGTCCGCGCGGACTCAACCCTTACTTTGGCCCGGTCAGCCCGGTTACGGATCTCGCTTTCGGTATCGGAAATCGCACGGTTTGCATTCTCATAAGCTGCCTTCTGCGCATCATTAATTTCTTTTTCCAGTGCTTCCCGGTCAATCTGATCCCAGATATTAAAGGAAGAAAAGTCATATCCACCGCTTGGTGTGGGAACAAGAGGAAGACTCGGAAGATTATCTAAACTATCCCCATCATCCTTTGTATCATCCTTGGGATCCTTATTAGTATCATCCTTAGTGTCGCCCTTGCTGTCACCCTTGGTATCATTATTAGTATCATCCGCAGGATCTGCATCATCCTGTGACAGGTTCTTCGTTTCCGTTATACCCGGCACCGGTTCAGAAAGTCTGTACGGAATCTGGTAAGCAATCTCCTCTTCGGAAGTTCTCAGATCCTGAATGGCAGTTCTTGCACCTTTTTCTCCCTCTGCAGAGTTCTGACCGGAAGCTTGTGCAGAATCCTCAGTGCCACTCTGTACGCCTGGCGGATTCTGTGTCGGGGTCTGACCATTGCCTTCATCGTTTCCAATTCCATTAGTTCCAGCATTACTTCCACCAGTCCCGGTTCCTTCTCCGGTACTGGTCCCTGCATTATTTCCATTCCCCCCCGTTGACGTACTCGGAGTAGGTGTCGGAGTAGGAGTCGATGTGGGTGTTCCTGTCGGTGTTGTACTCGGAGTCGTAGACGGTGTCGTACTCGGAGATTCCGTTGGAAATGCACCCGGGCTCCATGTAGGGAGCTTATCCAGAAAATCCAGCGATACCGGTCTTGGGGAATTCAACCCTGAAATAGACAGTGAATTGGACATATTATCAAAATCACCGCTGATATCCGACATAATATTATCTACTGCATTCTGTGCACCTGCTACAGCATCTAGCAGCACATTAATCTGATCGGACAAAGATGCAGACATATCACTTGCATCGTTATCGAGCTTCGTTACAAGGTCGTGCAGCTTCGGAAATTCCCTGGACAGCTTTTCCATCGTGTCCTCTTCATATTGCATCTGGCTGCTCGGCTCCATCTGTCCGGCAATACCGCCAACATCCTTACGTCCGTTCAGCCGGCCGTGGTTCTCGCAACTCATAATAAAACCGGTCTGGCTTCCTGCAATACCACCAATGTTATAACCAACATGCTGATATCCTACACTGCCGTTATTGTTACTATAAAGAATGACTCCTTGATTGGAACCGGCAATTCCACCGATATCCGTTACGGAAGCTGCATTTTCCGTACTTAAAATTTCCTGTACAGTCAGAGACTGGATATCAATTTTATTATCCTTGGCATTGGTGTTTACCAATGCATTGTTTGTGCAGTTGGTAATACCGCCCTTGTTCGTTCCAACCAGACCACCAATACGGTGATTTCCGGAAACCATGCCATTTGCGGTGCTGTCCTCAATAATTCCGCTTACTTCATTTATTCCGACAAGAAGTCCGGCATCATTGTTTACATTCATTTTGCCATTGACGTTGCATCCGCTGATAAGTCCCTTATTCTGACCTGCCAGAATACCAATACCGGAATGTCCCGTTCCCGCTGTGGCATCCATCTGGATATTCAGATTCCATACCTGTCCTGTCTCCTGAATATAACGGAAAAGTCCGATATTATTACTGGTTCCCTCTATAGCAAAGCCCCTGATTGTATGTCCCTGTCCAAGAAAAATCCCGCCAAAGGTCGGAATCAACGTAACTCCTTCGCTTGTAAAATCAAGGTCTGTATCCAGAATTACCACTTTATCCTGTGACCAGATATCCCGTGTACAATTGTTTGCAAGTTCTTTGAGATCTTCATTGCCGCGGATCCAGATTACCTGATCCTCGTCATAGGTAAGTGTTCCATCCTGCTCCGCTGCATCCTGCAAATGCTCCATAACGTCATCGGTTTTATTTTCATTGTCTTCGTTAATTGTTTCTGCATGCGCACTTAAGGATATCTGCAAAGAAGGAAGGATCAGTGCAGTAATCAGGCAAACGACTAATGTTCTTTTCTTAAACTTCTTCATCTTCCGCACTTCCTTTCTCTTCTTTATTTTGTTCTTCGGACTTTGCATGATCATTTGTCCTGTCGTCCTTCTGAGGCAGTCCGGGCGGATTCTTTTCCTCTATGGCAGATACCTCTAATGCATCCGGTCCCGGATCCTCTTCATCGCTCACACTCTCCGCTCCACCGGTAATCAGTGTAACACTCATATCACCACGTACAAACCCGGAAAAGTTACCCTCAAGCGTACCGTTTACCTGTCCCCGGATCAGACCGTTCACACGGGTAAGACCGCTAAAGTTCTGTGGCGTAAGATTGATTTTACTCTTAAGCTGGAAGCTTGTTTTTTCAATAATAATATCACCGATAACCAGAATCTGTGGCAGTACCGCAAGTACAAGCACGATGGAAATAATGGTACCGCGGCTTAAGCAGTTACCGATAGATGCAATAATCGGGTTCGTTGTCAGCTGCTGAATCAGGGCACCGGCAACTGCCAGAATTGTTCCTGAGGTAAAAATAGTCGGAAATGCCTCGTTCAATGCAGCTACAATTGCCTGCTTCGGTTTCATTCTCGTCTTCAGATCGGAATAGTGACTTGAGATTACGATTGCATAGTCAATATTTGCACCCATCTGAATGGAATTCACAATCAGGTAACTTAAGAAGTATAACGGAGACTTCTGTAAGTATGGCATGGAAAAGTTCATCCAGATACTGCCCTGGATCACAATAATCAACAGTACCGGAAGTCCTGCGGATTTAAAGGTAAACAGCAGGACGATAATAACGAACAATGCAGATAACACACTGATGATGATATTATCGGTTCCAAAGGATGAAGACAGATCCAGGTCACTGGTCGAATTACCTACAATATAGGAATTATCAAGATCATAGTACTTCGCAACATCCTGATGCATCACCTTCAGGAAGTCAAAGGTTTCCTGACTCTCCTCCGGAAGATTTAAGTATACAACCATACGGGAATAGTCATCGGTCTTTAGCTGCAGCTTTGCCTTCTCCAACTGGTCAAACAGATCATCAAGGGTATCCTGCACTTCCCCATCCAGGGTAATATTATCCTCCTCCATCTGATCCTTTAAAAACATAAACATATCAAACAGCGGCACCTGGTAATTTTCAATACCGTTCACGATCTTGCCATACTGGTTTTCATTGACTGCATAAGCAGAATAAAGGAGATTTGCGATCTCATATTCCACACCGGCAAGCTCCGAAAATTCTCTTGGATTCAATGCATCCGTCAGCACATAGCCATCCATGGCCTCAATATTTCCAAGCCCCATGGCTGATTTTACTTCTTCATGCTGTTCCAGTGTCTTCAGAAGTTTTTCTTCCTTCTGGTAATTTCCTGCCGGTACAATCACGGCAACCATGTTGCTTGTTCCGAAGGTATTCTTGATCTTCTGATAAGCGATTTGGCTTTCGCTCTGCTTGGCTGTGGTCAGATCGGTATAGCTGTAACAATATGGACAATTATTGGAAAAATAAAATGCTACAACTACAATCACCAGAAAGACAGGTGGAACAATGAATCGCGTAAACACATCGAATTTACCGATTGCGGTAATCTTCGGAATAAGATTTTTGTGCTTTGTTTTATCAATCAATTTACTGAACAGCACAAGAAGTCCGGGCATCAGGGTGAACACGGACAGAAGGCTTAACATAATAGCTTTAATCAGAACGATGGACAAATCCATACCAATTTTGAAATGCATGAATGCAAGAGCACCCAGACCGGAGATCGTTGTAAGGGAAGATGCCGAAATTTCCGGAATAGCCTTACTTAAGGCCGCAATACAGGCCTCCCTCGTATCCAGTGTCTGATGTTCGTCCGAAAAACGGTGGCACAGAATAATCGCATAGTCGATTGCCAGGGCAAGCTGCAGCACCACTGTAACTGAATTGGAAATAAAGGAAATCGTTCCACACAAAAAGTTCGTTCCCATATTCAGAATCGCCGCCATACCAAAGGTCATAATCAATACCGGAACCTCTGCATAGGAACGTGATGTCAGAGTCAGCACGATCACAATGATAACCGCCGCAATCACGACGATGACCTGCATCTCTGCTGCCAGATCCGCCGCCGAATCACTTCCTACTTCCGTATCATAATAGACATCATAATCTGCAAGCAGTTCCTTCATCCGGTTCATGGCCTGTAAGCTGATATCATCGGTTGCTGTCCCATCAAAAGTCACATCAAACAGGGCACTTGAATCGTGATAATGATCCTCCGTGTGATCAAGCTCTGCACTTGTGACGCCTTCCACTGCTTCAATCTCCTCCTGCAGCTCCAGCGCATGCTCATAGGAAATATTGGAAATCATGCCCTTTGCCGTTCCATAGGTAACGAACTGCTCATCCATTACTGTAAGACCGCGCCTTGTCTCGGTGCTGTCCGGAAGATATTTCGTAATGTCATTTTCAACATTAACCCAATTTGTTGAAAAAATACAGAATACCAGCGCAAAGATATAAAGAAGGAAAAACAGGTTTCGTTTATCCACAATAAAGGTGGCCAGCTTTTCCATGGGCGTTGCTTTCGTTTCATTCATTGTCTCATTCATATGTACACCTTTTCCTAATCATTCCTTATGTTTCAGATTATTGATAACCACTCAGTACCTTTACAGTTACAATTATTGTATCTATCCACAGTAATCTATCATAAAAGCATTATGATTTTTCTATTCAAAAAAAACAATACACAAACAGTGCTTTTTGTCCGGTAAATTTCAAAAACAGATTAGCTTGTCAGAAATTGGGGAAAGTATTATACTAAGTAGGTTAACACCTATGAATGAATTAGAAATAAGGAGGAAATACACATGGCAGATATTACCAGGGATATGACCATCGGAGAAATTTTAAGAACAAACCCGAATGTAGCACCGATTCTTATGGAAGCCGGCATGCATTGCTTAGGCTGTCCCTCCGCACAGGGCGAAAGCCTTGAAGAGGCAGCTATGGTTCATGGCATGGACATCGAAGCATTAATGGAACAGATTGCTGCATTATAATTGAGAAGATTTCTCATATGTATGGCAGACAAAAAGCCCCTGCGATTCCGGTCAGTTGGAACTGCAGGGGCTTTTATAAAATGATCTTTTCTTTGTCTATCTTCTATTTTGCTTTCAATGATTCCTTATACGCCTTTTTATTCTCGTACATCCTGCTGTCGGCAAGCTGCGTACATGCTGCAAGGGACATATCTGAACTTTTACTTACACAACAGTAGCCTACACTCGCATGTACGGGATACGGCTTCGGATTACGATTCTGTTCCTCTTCAAGAAGTTTATACAGTTCCTTTATAAACTGCTCCTCACGTCCTTCCTTATTATAATAAAGAAGAACCATGAACTCATCTCCCCCCGTCCGTGCACAAATCTCATTCTCCTGTACCAGTTCGGCCAGTACTACAGACAGTCGGGACAATGCAGCATCTCCTTCTGCATGCCCAAAATTATCGTTAATATATTTCAGTCCATCCATATCAATACTTACAATGGTAAAATGACGGTTTTCCTCTTTGCTCCTGCTATACAGACTGCGCAGATAGTACTCATAGCCGCGCCGGTTATAGAGTCCCGTCAGGGAATCCCTGTGGTACAGATTCCGGAACTGTTCGAGGTCTGCAATCTCCTTCTGTGCGGCACTGTTTTCCATGGCAAGTGCCAGCGCCATCATATACGCCTGTACAAAGGAAGTCGGCCACTCCGATTCTCTGACCGCCAACGCCAGATATCCAAAGATCCGATTTTTGAAATGAATTGGAAATACGATCATGCTTTGTCCCTGCACGGCACTGTTTACCAATTCAGGAAGCAGCATTCCACGTGGAAAGACCTCATGATAATCCTTCGAGGGTCTGTCTTTGATAAAGATCTTGCGCAAAATCATATTGTCTGTAAATGCTCCCGGCAACTGAGCATTCTCATCATTCTCCAGTTTCTGGCATAAGCAAAGGAATCCCCTGTCACATCCCAACTTTCCGAAGTAACGCTCAGTCACCTTGAGATAATCCTCTTCGCGAAAAGCTTCCTGATAATCTGTATTTAAAAAAAGAGACTGGTTATAAATTTCTATTGCTGCGTCCAGTTTATTATACATCCGCCGCCAACTATGGTTCTCCACTTCCTGTTCATGGCAACCGCAGCTTTGCCGAAAACACATTTCAGGAACAAAGGTTGTAACAGGCTCAGGTTTTTCTCCCTGTAAAGCTTCTTCAATAATCCGTACGGCTCTCTTTCCCATTTCCTTAAATGGAACCTTAGCCGTAGTAAGCGGCGGATAATACTCCCTGCTCTCTGTAATATCATCATAACCGGACACACACACATCCTCCGGAATCCGGATGCCCCGATGCTGTAATTCCTCACACACGGAAAGCGCCATATAATCATTTGAGCAGATAATCGCCTGTGGGTAATTTCCGGGTTTTCTCCCCTGAAGGAACCAGTCCACTGCTTCCTTCCCTTTCTCACGCCAGTAATCTCCAAAGAAAACCATATGATCCGTAACTTCAATTCCTTCCTCATGCATTACATCCAGATAACCCTGATACCGATTTCTGGCATCCAGCCGGTCAAATGCTCCTGTCATAAAACAGACATCCCGAAACCCGTGGATTTGTGTAAAATGTCGGGTCATGTTCCTGATCGCTTCTCCTTCGTCCATCACCACACGATAAAATCCCTCTCTTGCCGTGCGCAGATAAACCACTGGACAGTCTGCGTTTTTCTTCAGATATACATATATTTCGTTACCCATTCCGGGCACATCAAACGTATCTTCCCCGACAATAATCCCGTCAAGCTGTGTAAGATCCGGCAGATACATGATGCCACGCTCACCTTCCGCATATAACACCTTATCCCCGTATGCCCCGAAATTGGCAAAACAAAACACCGTATAACCCAGTTCATTTGCTTCTTTAAAAATAGCCTGCAGAACATCCTTTTGATAGTTCTGCGTAATATACCCCATGAAAACTCCTATTTTTTTCACTCTTGTGTCTCCTCGAATTCCCAATATGTACCATTTTGTTGTATTATACCATATCCTTTCTGTTTTTTCTCTCCAAAATGTTAAATTGGGATGATAAATTTGGCAATAAAATTTTCCAAAAAACGCGCTTAGACCTTGTAAATATGACAGGTTTATATTACAATATAGACGATTGATAAAGAATTATCAATCACAGGTTTATGTATTTTATGAAGGAGGTTTTTACCATGGCATATGTTATTAATGATTCCTGCATCCAGTGCGGATCTTGTGCAGGTCAGTGTCCTGTAGGTGCTATTTCTGAAGGAGATGGCAAGTTCGAAATCAATGCAGATACATGTATCAGCTGTGGTTCCTGCGCAGGCGGATGCCCCGTAGGTGCTATTTCTGAAGAATAAGATTTCTTACGAATGAAAAAGGAGACGCATCCATAATGGATCGTCTCCTTTTTATTTTGCATTACCGGTTCATATCTCCTGCTGCTTTTCAGCTTTCAGTTTGCTGAAATTTTTAATCCTGGCAAAAACAGAGGATTTCTGCTTAATACTGTAGTTCCGCAGCATGTTATCCAGCTTCTTGTAGTGCTCCTCATTCCGGGCATCACGGTCTGCCTCACGCTCATCATCCTTTTCTTCCTGCATCCGGAACTGATAATCCAGCTCCTTCAGGATACTGCTTTTTACTTCCTGTATAATCTCCTGGCAGATATCCTGATTATTACTCTGTACTGCATCGGCAATCATGCTGTGTAACAGCTTCTGCAGGCGCATGCTTTTCTCTGTCTTTGTCTCCTCAACAGGCATTACCTCCCCGTTATGTACCATCAGCACATGACGTTTCCCCATATCCTCTGCCTCATTCCGGTTCATTTTTTCCTGTGAAGGATCACACAACAGCTCCTGTCCTTCCTTTTGGCCTTCCTGCTCTCTTTCCCTTGCCAGCAGATTCCGGATTGCCTTAAGCTGCAGGCCCTGATCCTTCAGATCCTTGATCCTTTGGAAGAGCTTAATGTCCTCCTCCGTATAAAACCGGTGTCCCATTTCATTACGCCTGACCGGAAGCTTTAACTCTTCCTCCCAATAACGGAGTACATGCGCCTCTACTTTAACATTTTTTGCCGCATCGGAAATCATATAGATTTTTTCTGTCTGCATTCTCTTTTCCTCCTTTTTATATAGCGAAAGGACAAGCTGATCCCCCAGCTTGTCCTCTTTCGTAATTGTTTTGATCTCTATTAACTTCTTTCCAGATTTGCAAATTTGGTATAATCCGGCAGCCATACCAGCTCCACGGTTCCGATCGGACCGTTTCTCTGCTTGGCTATGATGATTTCTGCTATTCCTTTCTTCTCCGTATCATGATTATAATAATCATCACGGTAAATGAACATAACCACGTCCGCATCCTGCTCGATTGCTCCGGATTCACGGAGATCGGAGAGCATCGGCCGGTGATCCGGTCTCTGTTCCACGGCACGGCTCAGCTGTGACAGCGCAATAACGGGCACGTGAAGCTCTCTTGCAAGCGCCTTTAATGAACGGGAAATATCGGAAATCTCCTGCTGTCTGGATTCCGAGCCACGGCCGGAGCCCGACATCAGCTGCAGGTAGTCGATGATAATAATCTTTAAATCATGCTCTAACTTATATTTACGGCATTTGGAACGAAGCTCCGAAATGCTGATACCCGGCGTGTCATCAATAATCAGATTGGACTTTCCGATCACACCGGCACTTTCAATCAGCTTCTCCCATTCTGCATCCGTCAGATTACCGGTACGCAGATGCTGGGAATCCACTCTGGACTCTAAGGAAAACAGACGGTTTACGAGCTGTTCCTTACTCATTTCCAGACTGAATATGGCAACTGTATAATTCTCTTTAAACGCCATATGCTCTGCAATGTTCAGGACGAACGCCGTTTTACCCATGGAGGGTCTGGCTGCAACCAGAATAAGATCTGATGGCTGCATTCCTGCAGTACGGAAGTCCAGATCCAGGAAGCCCGTTGCAAGACCGGTGACATTTCCGCTATTCCTGGAGGCCTGTTCGATCTTGTCCATCGCATTCATAACAACCTGACGGATCGGTACGAATTCTCCCGTGTTCCGCTTCTGAACCAGTTCAAAGACCCGCTTCTCCGTATCTTCCAGAATTGTTTCAAGACTCTCTTTCCCGGTATAACAGGTATTCGCAATCTCTTCATTTAACCGGATCAGCTTTCGCAGGGTTGCCTTCTCTGCTACGATATTGGCATAATACCTGACATTCGCCGATGTAAAGTTGGCATTCAGCAGATCCTTTAAAAATTCCAGACTGCTGACCTCCGGCGGTACATCCTTTTCCTTCAGCTTATCTGACAGGGTAACGACATCTACCGGCTTTCCTTCGTCATTCAGTTCTACCATGGCATCAAACACGACGCCGTATTGTCTGCTGTAAAAGTCATCCCCACTGATGATTTCCGAAGTGACGGTAATCGCTTCCCGATCCATGATCATTGCTCCGATTACGGACTGCTCTGCTTCGATACTGTGTGGAAGAACACGTTTTAACAGCGCTTCTTCTGCTGCTGGCATGTTAACTCTCCTGGTAACTGTTTCAAATCTGTTGCTGTTCACTGCCTGGTAAACAGCAGCATAAATCTTTCATCTATGCTTCCTGTACCTTGACCTTCAGGGTACCGGTTACCTTCGGATGAAGCTTTACAGCAACTTCATAAACTCCAAAACTCTTAATAGGTTCCGGAAGAATGATTTTCTTCTTATCAATTTCCTTGCCGCACTGCTCCTTATATGCTGTTGCAATTTCTTTGGAGGAAACGGAGCCAAAGGTTCTGCCGCCTTCTCCGGCCTTGATGGAAACGACCACATGATCATTCTCCATCTCTTTGGCAAAGGCCTGTGCTGCTTCTAAATGCTCCTTAGCAACCTTTTCTTCATTGGCCTTCTGAAGCTTCAGATCATTCATATTTTTACCGGTTGCTTCTACTCCAAGCTTCTTCGGAAGCACGAAGTTTCTTGCATAACCATCATTTACATTAACAACCTCTCCCTTTTTACCCAGGCTCTTTACATCTTCCAATAAAATAACTTTCATTCCTGTCTGCTCCCTTTCTTTAGTCTACCACCAGATCTCCGTTATCAATCATCTTATCCAGCGTGCCTTTCAGAATACCGATAGCCTCCGGAATCGATACACCCTCCAGCTGACATCCTGCGGTATTCAGATGACCTCCGCCGCCCATCTTTTCCATGATAATCTGAACGTTGACTTCATCAATGGAACGGGCACTGATAAAGATCTGATTCTGGTATTCGGTCATAATAAAGCTGGCCTTCACACCCTTGATATTAAGCAACTCATTCGCTGCCTGTGCTCCGACAACCGTCGGGCTTTCCAGATGCTCACTGCTGCAGGTAGAAATTGCAAATGCATTCCTGTAAATCTCTGCCTGACTGACAGCATCTGCCTTCGCCTTATACTGAAGGGCATCCTCCCGGAACAGCTTGCGCACACGCGTCACATCTGCACCGTTACGCCGAAGAAACGCAGCCGCCTCAAAGGTCCGGACACCAGTCTTGGCCATAAAGTTCTGTGTATCAATCATAATACCGGAATACATACAATCTGCTTCCTCCGGTGTAATGCGGATCGTCTCTCCAATATACTGCAGAATCTCTGAAACCATTTCACAGGTAGAAGAGGCATATGCTTCCACATAGGATAATGTTGCATTCTCAATACTCTCCGTTCCCTGACGATGATGATCCAGCACCACGATGGACTTACACATCCGGAGCAGCTCCGGGCACTCGGTAATACTTGGCTTATTCACATCTACAACGACAAGCACCGTATTACTGCCGGCAAGCTCCATTGCCTGCTGGTTGCTGACAATCTGCCCCTCCGCATAATCCTGATGATGTCTGAAGTGATCCACCATCGGCTTCATGGAGGTACTGACTTCATTAAGAACAATGTGTGTCTGACGCCCCAGCGTACTTGCCACCCGGTAAATCCCAACAGCTGCGCCAAAGCTGTCCACATCCGGGATACGGTGTCCCATAATGAGTACATTTTCCTTGCCGGAAATAATTTCACGGAGAGCCTGCGCCTTCACACGGGCCTTGACACGGGTATTCTTCTCTACCTGCTGGCTCTTGCCTCCATAGTAAACGATATTCTTCGGTGTCTTTACAACCGCCTGATCTCCGCCGCGTCCAAGTGCGAGGTCAATCGCATTGCGTGCAAACTCATAATTCTGCGCATAGGTCAGACCATCCAGACCGATACCGATGCTGACGGTAACCGCCATTTCATTTCCGATATTAACGGTCTTCACATCCTCTAACAGATCAAACTTGTCCTGCTCAATCATCTCCATGGATTTCTTCCGGAGAACCACCATATATTTATCCTTCTCCAGTCTCTTACAGATTCCGTCGAAGGAAGAAATGTACTTGTTAATTTTACGCTCAATCAATGCCGTAAGCAGTGATCTTCGTACCTCTTCTACCGAAGCAAGCGCTTCCTCATAATTATCAAGATAGATCATGCCGACTGCAAGGCTCTGATCATCCACTTCCTGTAACGCCAGACGAAGTGCCGTTTCATCAAAAAGATAAAAAGCAATCAGATATCCCTGATAATCTTCACTTGCAAAAACATCGCTGTTCCGTACCATTTCATCGGTCAGGATCTTACGCATCTTCGCAAGATAATTGCTCTGCCCATAGATGAGATTAATCTCTACATGCTCCTCTGCATCCGGGAGCTTCTCTTTCGTAATGGAAGGGAAAATGGAGGTAATGGACTTGTGATAGCTGCGATCCTTATGTACCACATTTTCAAACGCCACATTCATCCAGATCACATGTCCTTCATCATCCAGAATGGCATAGGGGATTTCAAGCTCCTGCAACAATACCTTCTGAATCTGTCCGTACTGCGTGGCAAAGCTGACCATCTCATTCAGGATCACCGGCTTATTATAAAACTGCATGGACAGTACAAGCGCAAAGTATATCAAAATAAAGCAGGTAAGAAGCAGCCCTGCCGGTATACTCAGCAAATAAATCACCAGATTAATTAAAATAAGCAGTATGCCCAGATACACGGACGTCTGTGTATACCTCTTTAACCGGCCTTTCAATTTGATTCTATGTTTATTAGGCGCCATGTTTCATCCCTCTGTTGTACAATTGTTGCATTCTAAAATGTACAGTGTAACTATTCAGCCATTCGTAAAACCGATGCCAACGCAGCATAGTTTACCCATGTGGTTACTTCGCCATATAAATCATGTCGCAGGTTCTTACAAATGCAAGCATTTGACGTACCTGTTTCCATGATTTTCATGGCTCTGAATAGTTACAGTATATCATCATTTTTCTAAAAACACTATACTAAGATTTATTCAGTTACCGACGGAATTCGACGGGATGCTGCTGTTCACATAAACCTTTACCGATTAATATAACTCAGCACAAGTGCAAGAATCAGCATGTGCACCGGATAAAAAGCATAACAAAAGTATTGGAATTTTTTACTGTGATACCCCTGTCTTCCGTGATACAGCCAGACAAGCAGCAGGGAAAGGAGGGCAAGTCCCTGCTGGCATAGTTCAAACTCTGCTCCAAACAGGGAAACCGGATACATCAGACCTCCAAGCATTTCCACGTTAATCCAGTACAATGCAGCAGCTTGTCCCAGCAGACACCACCAGCTCCGTCCCCGGAACAGATAAAAAACAAATACGGTCAGGACACCTGCACCATAGTAATCTACCATGCATACGGTTCCAAGCACTGCTCCTGCTATAAGGACAACTGCCACCACAATCACATATACCCATTTTTTTTGCGTTTCCCTTACAGCTTCCATGATACGGATACTCAAAAGCCCTATTAAAAGTGTCCATATCACATTTTGATGAAATGGATAAAACCATGTTCCACCATACATCAGATCAAAGGGAACCTCAGAAATCACAGCCAGCACCAACAGCCGGAGTGCATACCTTTTAAAGCTGTGCGTGTGAAAATAACCTTCTACCGCCATAAAGGCAAAAACAGGAAAGGCCAGTCGCCCGACACAGGTCAGCCAGTCCTGTGCCGGCAGCAGTGTAGCCCAAAGATGATCCATCAGCATGAACAGCATGGCAGCAAGATGCAGTGTGGCCGCACTGATCTCACCATGTTTTGAGCTCAGTGCCTTTATTTTATCATTTAACATTCTTATACTCCTTCTTCTGTCTCCGGTCTTTCAACTCTCATCGTGCAATGCGGGATTATTATTTTAAATTCCAGATCAAAAGCAAAACCATTCTATGCTTAACCTTTACTCCAGTTCGAGGGTATCTGAAATATATAAGTGAAAGCCTTGTTTTTTGCAGTACTTTTCTATTTTTCGAATCAGTTTCCGGTCGGTTGTATATTCCAACAGATACACTTCCATTCCCTCTGCTTTACATGCTTCCAGATATTGGCAGAAATAATCCCGCTCCTCCTTCTTCTGCTCAATAAATGTTCCTTTATTAAAATCAATACCGCTCCATACGGTCTCCTGATTTATACCTGTCATAATATCATCAAGCGTTCCATAACGTTCCTTATATTCCGTCACATAAGCATCGCCGCCATTGATGATGACTTCTTTTCCAAATGTCATAATATTTTGCAGGATGACGGTAAGCCCTTCAAAAATACTCTCTCGTGGAAAATAATAATATACATCGCAATTATCAATAAAAAAACCATCCACACCCTTTTCATTCAGCTCCAAAGCCAGTTGTCCCATAAGCTTCTGCCAGTCCGTATCGGCCGCGTCCACCCATTCTTCTTCCTCCCAATGATCATACCTGCCAATTGCCAGTTTCGCATAGGCTGTATAATATTCCCGGAAATTCTCAACAGAGCCGATATTGAGATAGGTATATACGGTTATGCCGTTTTGATGTAGTAATTCAATATCCTTTTTCGTAAAGTACTGCGCATCAATCACAATGGTTTCATACTTTCTAAACCGCTCCAATGGCAAGTCAGTTACATTTAAGAAAACACCATAATCCTTCTTTTCCAATGCATTTATTTTATATTCTTTTACCAGAAATCCTCCAACAATAAACATCAGAGCGGATACTACAGCTAAAACCACTGTTTTTTGTGTGAAATATTTAACATTTAAATGTGATTTTACAGTCATTTTCATGTTGGTATAATTGCACAGACAAGATCATATAATGCCCGCATAAGCTTTTCACCCTGACGGCATTCTGCGACAAGAGATACAACCGCATTCTTATCCGGAAGAATCATGGTAATCTGGGAATATTTTCCGTCAGCCCTGAAAGAATTATATTCTCCTCTCCAGAAAAGATAGCCATAATAATCGGTATCCGATGCCTTTGTACTTTCTTCTATCCATTTTTCAGACAAAATCTGCCTGCCCTCCCATTTGCCCTTGTTAAGATAAAACAGTCCGAATTTATGAAGTTCAGAAAGTGTAAGAAACAATCCACCGGCACCAAAATTATTTCCAAGAGGATCAATCTCCCAGGTCGGACGTTTTATGAAAAGAGGTGTAAAAAGCCTGGGCATAAGATAGGAAACCAGATCACAGCCTGAACGTCTTTGTACAAGAATTCCTGCAAGATATGGGCCAACATTGTTATATACAAAATGTGTCCCCGGCTTGTATTTAAAGGGAATAGCTAAAGCCATTTTCACCCAGTCATCCTCCTTATATAGCGGACGCTGCGCTCCCATAAGACTCCCCTGCTCCTGTCCAAGACACATAGTGAGCAGATCTCGAACGGTTGCCATTTGCAGATTCTCATCAATTACCTCAGGTAAATCTTCTGAAAAAGCGTCTGTCAGTTTTTCATCTAACGATATTAATCCTTCCTGAACCGCAAAACCGACTGCACAGGATGTAAAGCTTTTCGCCGCTGAATAAATATTTCTACGGCATTCCTCTTCACTATACCATTCATTCATAAGCTCACCATCCTTGGTAATTTTAATTCCAAGAACATGGAGTTCTTTCGCAATTTCTATAAAAGCAGAAATATCCATAAACTTGCTCCTCGATTGTGATCCTGATATCCTCATTACATCGTAACTATTCAGAGCCATGCAAAATTGTTTTCTGTGAATGCTTGCATTCATACAGAACAGCAATTTTATATGGCGAAGTAACCTCAATGAGTAAAACTTGAGCTGCATTAG
>OLSB01002044.1_pt1 | contig 17684 bp, 17 predicted proteins | sample 1672071 | NCBI WGS metagenome assembly OLSB01 (sample SAMEA3136642, study PRJEB25190) | human gut metagenome | biome: human gut; feature: human-associated habitat; material: faeces | place: Austria | collected 2013 | reverse complement strand
TTCCCTTGCGCGGGAAAAGATAGGGGAGAAAAGGGCGCTTGGATGCGTTTGGTGCTTCCTGCCTCTGATTTTAGGCAAGTCCCAATGTTTTGAGCGTCGTTCCACACGAGAGTCACCTTACGGGCGTCTTGGTACGCGCCGCCTGATACGGGGGTATCAAGTTTGTAACCAGTTGCCTTAGAACAATTGCCGTCAATAGAAGGTACAACTGAAATTTTGATAAATGTTACCTTCTTGCGGGGCAGTTTGTAGGGGCGGGGCTCTGCTCCGTCCGCTGGCGCCGGGTTCGTCGGAAGAACGGGCGGGGCAGAGCCCCGCCCCTACAAGGTGCGTTCGTTCTTTATATCCCCGGCTGACAGCGCCCCTTGCCGCAAGGGGAGCCACTTTTTCTTTCCCTTGTAAACCGGTGCGGATATGATATAATGGAGAAAAACGACGAAACGGGGTGCGGGGATGGAGAAGATGGAGGTGCTGCGGCAGTATTTTGGGTTTTCTTCCTTCCGGGAGGGGCAGCAGACGCTTATCGATGCGGTCCTGGCCGGGCGCGATGTGCTCGGCGTCATGCCGACGGGCGGCGGCAAGAGCCTTTGCTATGAGCTGCCCGCCCTGCTGCTGCCGGGGCTGACGCTCGTCATCTCGCCGCTCATCTCGCTCATGAAGGATCAGGTCATGGCCCTGCAGAACGCCGGCATCCCTGCCGGCTGCATCCACAGCGCCATGTCCGTCGAGGAGCTGCGCGAGGCCTACCGCGACACGCGCTTCGGCGCTTACAAGATCCTCTACATCGCGCCGGAGCGGCTGCTGACCGACGGCTTCTGCGCGCTCGCGCAGGAGCTGGAGATCTCGCTGCTCGCGGTCGACGAGGCGCACTGCATCTCCCAGTGGGGGCAGGATTTCCGCCCGAGCTATCTGAAAATTCTGGACTTTCTGCAAAAGCTGCCGCGGCGGCCCGCCCTGGCCGCCTTCACCGCCACGGCGACGGCGCAGGTGCGCAGCGACATCGTCCGCATCCTGCAGCTGCAGGACCCGGTGACGGTCGTCACCGGCTTTGACCGGCCGAACCTGCGCTTTGAGGTCCTGCGGCCGCAGGACAAGCGCCGGGCGCTGCTCGAGCTGCTCGAAGAACGCCGGGACAAGAGCGGCATCGTCTACTGTGCCACGCGCAAGGGCGTCGAGCAGATCTGCGAGCTGCTGCAGAGCAGCGGTTTCGCCGCCTCGCGCTACCACGCCGGACTCAGCCCGGACGAGCGGCGGCAGAATCAGGAGGATTTCATCTGCGACCGCTGCACCGTCATGGTCGCCACGAACGCCTTCGGCATGGGCATCGACAAGTCGAACGTTTCCTACGTCATCCACTGCAACATGCCCAAGAGCGTGGAGGCATATTATCAGGAGGCCGGCCGCGCCGGACGCGACGGCGCTCCCGCCGACTGCATCCTGCTCTTTTCTCCCGGCGACATCACGACGGCCAAATACCTGATCCTCAACCAGACGGAAAACGACGAGCTGACCGACGAGGAGCGGCAGGCCGTGCAGGCGCAGGACCTCATCCGCCTCGAGCAGATGACCGGCTACTGCAAGACCACCGGCTGCCTGCGCGGGTATCTGCTCGATTACTTCGGCCAGCCGCACGCGCCGCGCTGCGAAAACTGCGGCAACTGTCAGGCGGAATACGACCTGCAGGATCTGACGCGCGAGGCGCAGATGATCCTCTCGTGCGTCGTGCGCATGCGCACCCGGCTGGGCTACTGCGTGGGCACGGCGCTTCTGGGCCAGGTGCTGCGCGGCAGCCGCGCGGCCCGTGTGCGCGAGCTCGGGCTGGAGGATCTGCCGACCTACGGGCTCATGCGCGATCTGCCCGCCGGGCGCATCCGCGAGCTTCTCGAGCTGCTGGAGGCGGGCGGCTATCTGCAGACCGACCCGGTCCACGGCGGCGTCGACACCACGCCGCAGGCGGCCGAGGTCCTTTTCCACGGCCAGCGGGTCGAGGTCTCCGTCAAGCGCCAGCCCCTGCAGGACCAGCCGGCCCGGGGCAGGGCCAAAGCCAAGGCCGAACGGCCCAAAAAGGCGGAGGACGACCTGCTCGCCGCGCTCAAGGCGCTGCGGCTGCGCCTTTCTCAGGAGCAGCACATCCCGGCCTACATCATCTGCACCAACGCGACGCTGCTCGACATGGCGGCCAGACGCCCGCGCACCATCGAGGAGCTGCTGGAGGTCTCCGGCATCGGCCAGGCCAAGGCCGAGCGCTTCGGCGACGCGTTTTTGAAGGAACTGGAACACTACGAACAGACGCATGGGAGGAATGCACCATGAACATCCGCCGTTTTGCCCCCGCGGACGCCGACGCTGTTGTCCGCGTGTCCGAGCTTGCCACCCGCATCACCTCCGGCAAGGTCTACGATCAGACCTTTGTGGAGGAGATGGTCGAAAATCAGACGCGGGCGTATTTCCTGCGCCGCGGCGAGCAGATGCACTTCTACGTCGCCTGTGAGGACGACGGCACCGTCATCGGCTGCGCCGCCATCGGCCGCCCGTACCGGGACGATCCGGCGGAGAGCTGCCTGTATTCCGTCTTCGTGCTGCCGGAAAAGCAGAATCGCGGCGTCGGCCGCGCGCTGATCGGGGCGATCGAGCGGGACCCTTGGTTCCTGACGGCCCGGCGCGTCATCATCCCCGCGTCCATCAACGCCCTGCATTTTTATCAGGGCCTCGGCTATACCTTCGCGCCCGGCGGCGACACGCTCGATGAAGAGCAGCTCTACTGCCTCGAGAAGTTCCCGCAGCCGCGCACCTGAAGGAGGATCCGCCGTGCGTTCCATCAAAGGCATCATCATCGGCTTTCTTCTGATCCTGCTCGGCTTTGCCGTCACAAGCTACAGCCTGATCGCGGGCGGCGTGCTCGCCGCGGCGGGGCTGGCCGCGGTCGTGATCTTCGCCCTGCCGAAGAAGACGCAGCAGCCGCAGGCAGAACAGCCGCCCGCTCCCGCGCCGGAGCCCGAGGACCCCGCGCCGGAGCTCCGGCCCGAGGCCCTGCCGGACATCCTGACCGACCCGCCCGCGCAAAAAAAGCCCGAGCCGCCTCCCGCGGCCGACGCGCAGACACTGTTCGGGACGCTGGCCGAGGCCTATACCCGCATCGACGAGCTGACCTGCCGCGGCCCGGCGTGGATGCTCGAGCGGGACATCCGCCTGTGCCGCGCGTTCTGTGAGCGGTGGGAGGCGGCGGTGAAGGATCCCGTTTTTGCGTCTTTTGTGCGCGCGAAGGCGCGCTACGCCGACTATACCGACGAATTTCTCCTGCCTGGCTTCGGCAAACGCGGGCGCATCCACGGCCGCCGCACCTCCGGCGAGCTGCTGGACGATCTGACCGCCGCCGTCAAAAAACACGCCTCCCGACAGGAAAGCGCCCTGCAGAGCGCCCTGCGCGCCGAGCAGTGGTTCGAGTCCATCTGCAGGCAGCTGCGCCGCGTGCAGCCTGCCGTGCAGGAGGGTGCTGCCGGAGAAGCCGTGCAGGGGCCGCTCCCGCAGCCGTCCGCCCTGCGCGCGGATACGCCGCTGCAGACGCTGGATACCTTCTGCGTCCTCGCGCTCAAGACCACCGGCAAGCACCCGGGCCGGGACGAGCTGGTGCAGCTGTCCGCGCTGAAATTCCGCCGCTTCGCCCCGGAGACCATCCTCACGGTGTCCATCCGCCCGGAAAAGGGCCTGACCCGCTATGCGCGGGAGGCCGGTGTGACAGATTCCATGGTCGCGTCTGCTCCCGCGGCGGCCGAAGTCGCCGCCTCCATCGAAGCGTTTCTCGGCGAGCGCGCGCCGCTCGTCCTCTTTCAGGCGGAGGAGCTGCCGTTTTTGCCCGCAGCCGGGATCGGCTGTGCGGGCGAGGGAAGGACGGTCTACGACGTGCAGTCGCTGCTCGGCAAGCCGGACGGCAAAGCGCCGATGCTGGCAGAGGCCTGCCGTGACCTGTTCTCCTTCACGCCGGAGCTCGGCGGCACGGAGCAGGAGGCGCTGGCCTGCGGCCTGGTCTTCTGTGCCCTCTGCGACCGGACGCTCCACCTGACCAAAAAGTCTGCCGCCCGGTAAATATGCTGCAAAACCCGCCTGAACTGTGGTTCGGGCGGGTTTTTACAGTTGAAATTTTCCATGGATCCTGCTATGATCGGAACAGGAACACAACTCTATACTCGCGTATGATCGACAGGAGGGTCGGAGCATGAAAAAAATCAGATGTCTTGCGGCAGTTTTTTGCCTGCTGCTCCTGCTGGCCGGATGTGCCGGAGAACCGAAGGTGAAGCGGACAATCGAGGGAATGAAGACCTACGCCGAGATGACGGACGGGACCTGGACCTGTGACGGCAGGAGCTACGCCTACCGGCTGGAGATCCGGGGCAGGCTGAGCAGAGCTGCCTGTGATTCCGTGTTCGTCTACCTGAGCAACGTGCCGGAGATCTCCTTCGAGCGGGCCGCGAAGGCCGCCGGTCTGAGCAGCAACTCAGACGATTACTTTGCCCCGGAAGAAGCCGTGCTGGTCGAGCTGGGCACGGAGTGAACGACCAGAGACAGAAAAGCCCCTCTGCATACGCATGCAGAGGGGCTTCGCCATCTCAGGAGAGAATGCCGGTGGACTGCAGGAACAGGATCAGCATCATGACGGGCGCGATGTAGCGGATCATGACGCGGTAGACGCTCTTGCGGCGGAAATGCTCGCCGTTGCGTCCCAACTCGCCGATCACATAGTCGGACGTCTTGATCCAGCCGATGAGGATGGTCGACAGCAGGGCGATGAACGGCATCATGACGCTGTTGCTGACATAGTCCATGATGTCCAGTAGCTGCGCGGCCAAGCCGTTGGGCAGCTGCACCTCGAAGTAGAACACGCTGTAGCCCAGCGCGATCACGGCCGAGGCCGCAAGATAGATGACCGACAGGATGCGCACGGCCTTTTTGCGCTCCCAGTGGAAGATCTCGACGCAGTTGGCCGTGATCGACTCGAGCACCGAGATGCAGGAGGTCAGCGTGGCGAAGATCGCCGTGACGAAGAACAGCGCGCCCACCACGACGCCCGCCGCCGTCCTTCGCCGCGAGATAGGGGAAGCGCCAGAGATTCCCGACACCGACTGCGTTTCCGGAAGCCGCGAGCACGAAGCCGAGCTGCCCGGAAAAATGATTCGCTTTCTTTTCCATGCTGTTCAAAGGTTCTCCTTGATGTAATGCTTGACTAGATACCACGTTACCGGAAGAAAGTAAAACCAGGCGGCGTTCGCCGATACCGAAAAAGCAGCCTGCCGCAGGTCGCGGCAGGCTGTTTTGCATGCAGATGAAAAACCTCAGTTGGTTTCGTCCGGCTTGCGCTCGAGCGTTTCCTCGGTCAGCGCGCCGACCTCTTCGATCTTGACCTTCTTCGGCAGCGTCAGAGACAGGATCATCGCGACGACGAACACGCCCGCGACGGGGTTGCCCGCGAAGATGTCGCTGATGATCTGCGGCATGCCGGAGAAGAATTCCGGGACCTGCGTCACGCCGATGCCGATGGCGAAGGAGGTCGCGGCGATGATGGTGTTGCGCTGGTCAAAGCCGCACTCGCCGAGCATCGTGACGCCCGAGACGATGATCGCGCCGAACATGATGACCGTGCAGCCGCCCAGCACGCAGTCGGGCAGCGTGGAGAAGAACGCGCCCACCGGCGGGAACAGGCCCGCGAGGATCAGCGTCAGCGCGCCAAACATGATCGTGAACCGGTTGACGACCTTCGTCATGGCGACAAGGCCGACATTCTGGCTGAAGGACGTGATGGGCGGGCAGCCGAACACGCCGCCGGACACGGCGGAGATAAAGCCGTCGCAGGCAAGAGAGCCGGAGACCTCTTTTTCCGTGATGTCCCGGCCGAGACCGCCGGTGCAGACCGCGGAGGTATCGCCGATGGTCTCCGCCGCGGAGACGAGGAACACGAGCGTCACGGAGATGATCGCGCCGAGATCGAACTTCGGCGTGAAGGCAAAGAGCTTCGGCAGCGCGATGATCCCGAGCTCGGAGACCGTCTCCTTCATGGACGCGAAGTCGACCATGCCGAAGAACAGGGATACGATATAGCCCACGATCAGACCGAACAGCACGTACAGCTGTTTCCAGAAGCCCTTGGCGAGCGAGTTATAGACCAGGCAGGCCGCCAGCGTAATGACCGCGACCAGCAGATTCTGCCACGCGCCGGTGGGGTAGACGGCGGAGCTGGCGAACGAGGAAATGCCCGTGGACAGCAGGCTGAAGCCGATCGTCGTCACGACGCAGGCCGAGACGATGGGGCTGACGAACCGCCGCCAGTATTTCGCAGTCAGACCGAGAAGTCCCTCTATGCAGCCGCCGACGATGACCGCGCCGATCATCAGTCCGTAGTCCTTCGCGGCCAGCGTCATCATCGCCGACAGGAACGTGAAGCTCAGGCCCATCACGACGGGCAGCCGGGAGCCGATGCGCCAGACCGGATAGAGCTGGATCAGCGTGCCGATACCGGCGATGAGCATCGCGGCCTGGATGAGCAGGGCCGTGTCGATGGCGGTGAACGCCTGGCCGTTGTACACGGCGACGCTCGCGATCAGCATGACGGGCGTGACATTTGCCACGAACATGGCCAGCACGTGCTGCAGGCCGAAGGGGATGGCTTTGCCGACCGGCACGCGTCCGTCGAGCCTGTAGATGTTGTCGACGGAGGCCAGTGCGCGGGATCTCTGGTCTTTCATTTGTAAAATCTCCTTTTATTTGATGGCCGGAACCGGGACTCCGGTGGCAGACGCCGGGCCCGAAAAGGGAAAAGTGACCCGCGCCAACCGTTATTCTGGCCTCAGGATCAGTATAGTCGTTAAGAATCCGTAAAGCAAGACAAAAAATTAGTTTGCCTCACAAAAATTCAGTCAACTTTTTGTGCAAGCTGCAGTCTCACGGCCATCCCAGTGGAGAGGATCTTGATACAAAACGCCCGGCAGGTGCTTTCGCGCCTGCCGGGCGAATCTTGCCTAAGACGGGAATGGGAGCAGCTCCAGCAGCAGATTTGCTGCGCCGGCCAGCGTCATGACGAGGATAGGGCTGAGCTTCGTTCTGCGCAGCAGCAGAAGACTGCTTGCGAAGATCACAACCAGCCGCCAGTTCGTGCCCGCGAACGTCACGGCCTCGTCCCAGAACGCGGTGACGAGAATGCTGACGCCTGCCGAGGCGATCATCGCAACAACGGCCGGGCGCAGCGAGGTGAGCACGCCCTGCAGCAAAGAAAGTTTGCGGTAGCGCAGATACAGCTGTGCCAGCAGCGTCACCAGCACGCACGACGGCAGCATGCACCCTACCGTCGCAGCCAGCGCGCCCGAAACTCCCGCCGCGCGCAGCCCGACGAATGTCGCCGCGTTGATGGCGATCGGCCCCGGCGTCATCTGCGAGATGGTGACAAGGTCGGTGAATTCCGCCATACCGAGCCAGCCGTGCTGCGTGACGATCTGCGCCTGGATGAGCGGCATGGCCGCGTAGCCACCGCCGAAGCTGAACAGGCCGATCTGCAGAAAGCTCCAGAACAGCTGCAGCAGGATCATCCGGCCTTCCTCCTTCCAAGCAGCGTCCGCGCCGTCCCCAGCGCGATGCAGCCGAGCACGATATAGACCACATTGACCTTGCACACGCACGAGAGTACAAAGGCGGCGGCCATGATGAGCATCGACGAGAGGCTTTTCTGCCGCGCGATATCCGCGCCCATGTCCCACACGACCGACGCGATGACCGCGCCGACGCCTGCCTGCATCCCGGACAGCACCCGGCTGACCACGGCGTTGTCCCGGAACAGCTGATAGAAATAGGAGACGAGCGCGATGATGACGAACGGTGGGATGACGGTGGCGACGGCCGCGGTGAGTGCCCCAGCCAGCCCTGCGAGCTTGTAGCCCACGACGATCGCGCCGTTGACCGCGATGGGGCCGGGGGAGGACTGCGCGATGGCGACAAGATCGAGCATCTCGTCCTCGCCGATCCAGTGCCGCTCGTCCACGAACCGCTTTTTCATCAGCGAGACGATCACATAGCCCCCGCCGAAGGTGAACGCACTGAGATACAGCGTGGAAAAAAACAGCTGGGGCAGAACGCTTTTTTTCTTCATGCGATCCTTCCTTTCTGCTTCCCAGTATATCGCATCCGGCGGCAGAAGTAAAACCGGATCCGCAAAAAAATCCCGGCCGAGGGTTCTGGCCGGGATGCGTTTGATGTGCTCAGGTCTGCGCCGCGCCGTCGACGCTGACGACAGTGCCGGTCACGTAGCTGGCCAAGTCGCTTGCCAGGAACAAAAAGACGTTGGCGACCTCCTCCGGCTCGCCGATGCGCCGCAGCGGGATCGGCGCGGAGATCCGCGCGACCAGCTCCTCCGGCAGCGCCGCGACCATGTCCGTGCGCGTCACGCCCGGCGCGACGGCGTTGACGCGGATGCCGGCCGGGCCGAGCTCGCGCGCCAGACTCTTCGTCAGGCCGTTGACGGCAAATTTGCTCGCAGGATAGCCGACGCCGCTGGGCTGGCCGTAGAGGCTGACCATCGAGCTGGTGTTGACGATGCAGCCGTGTCCGGCCGCGCGCATGATGGGCTCGACGGCCTTGCAGCCGTTGAAGACCGCGGTCACATTCAGATCCATAATCGCCTTGAACGCCTCCGGCTTATAGTCCGCCAGCGGTTCACGCGCGGAGATGCCCGCGTTGTTGACAAGGATATCCACCCCGCCGAACCGCGCCCGGACGGCCTCCACCGCCGCCTGCACGGACGCAAAGTCGGTCAGATCCGGCGCGAGGCCGATCACATCCCGGCCGGGCTCCTCGGACTTGAGTGCGGCGACAGCCCGGTCGGCCGTCTCCTGCCGGCTGCCGAAGAGCGCGACGCGCGCGCCGTTCTGCAAAAAGACCCGGACGACAGCGAGCCCGATCCCCCGCGTCCCGCCCGTCACGATCGCTGTTTTTCCCTGCAGCAGTTCGTACCTCCTGAAACCAGAATTTTTATGCCCCTAGGATACCACATCCTAATGAAAAAACACCAATCCGGGTATCTAAATGCGGATATTTATGAAATACGATATATCAAAAACAGCATAAGGCAAAAGGCTCCCCTTCCAGGGGAGCTGTCAGCCGCAGGCTGACTGAGAGGTTGTCACAAATTTACATAAAAAAATCAAACCGCAAGTTTAGCTTGCGGTTTGAAAAGGAAGAAACGGGCTCAGAGGAAAAGAGACTCCGCGAATAGCGGGGGCTCGTTCCGTCGAGGCCGGTTCTGACGTGCCTCCGGCGGCCCCATCTTTTCCGTCTTGCCGGAAAAGATGGGGGAGAAAAGGGGCGCTGGGTTACGGTTTGGGTGCTTCCTGCCTCTGAATTTAGGTGGGGCCCTAGTTTTTGGCTGTCGTTCCACACGAGACTCACCTTACGGGCGTCCTGGTACGCGCCGCCTGATACGGGGGTATCAAGTTTGATACTAGCTGCCGTAGAACAACTGCTATAAATAGAAGGTGCAGACCGGATTTGCTGGTCTGCACCTTTTTGCATTGGATTTCATTATTTGCTCTGCACCTTGTAGGGGCGGGGCTCTGCTCCGCCCGCGGGTGCCGATTTCATCGGAAGAACGGGTGCTCAGCCTTCCGACGGGAACGGCACGAAGGTCTGGAAGAGGATCTGGAGGTTATCGATCTGTTTATCAGTGTGGAAGTGGCCGCAGAACCAGTGGTCATAGCAGAGGCGGGATTCGATCGCGTCCATCCAGAGCTCGGTCGTGCAGTCGACGGTCGACTGGTCGAGATCGGGCTTGAGGGCTTCGAGGGGCTTATAGCGCAGCGGGCAGGTATGCGTCAGCACGACGGGCATCTGCCAGCCGCGGCGCGCGAGCAGGGCTTCGACCTGCCGCTTTGTCTCGTCCGAGGGCTGCTCGTCCGGCCACCAGCCGAGGCCCTTGACCAGCCGGTATTCCTTGCCGGTGGAGTACGCGCCGCCTATGACGAGGCAGTCGGTCCCCGCGAACCGGTAGACCTCGCCGTCCACCGCGAACAGCAGGTTCGGATACTGCGGCTCGTACAGGATATTCCCGCCGTGGAAGCTGCCCTCCACGTAGCCTGGGATGTTCTGCGGCCGGTTCTCACGGTTGCCGTGCAGGGAGAAGATCGTGATGGGGAACTGCGAGGCGCGCGTCTTCAAAAACCGGTCGCGCTCGCCGCCGCCGAAGTTGAAGCCGGAGTCGCCGAGAATGATCAGAATATCGTCCGTCGTGGTCTGCTGTTCGCGGCAGAACGCCTCCACGCGGTCAAAATGTCCGTGTGTGTCGCCGGTGAGCCAGATCATGCCTTGTCCTCCTTTGCGTCGGTCAGCGCCTGCCGGCCGCGGTTTTTGACCAGCAGGATCTGCGCCAGAATGGCGATGGCCAGCTCCTCCGGCGTCTCGCCGCCGAGATCGAAGCCGATGGGCGTGCAGACCGTGTCCAGCTGCGCCTGCGGGACGCCGAGGCTGCGCAGCCGCTCAAACAGCGCGGCGATCTTTCTCCGGCTGCCGAGCATGCCGACGTAGGCCGCGTCCTTTCCCAGCGCGGCGTGCAGCGCTTCGCCGTCCTGCGTGTGGCTGTGGCCGCAGATCACGAAAAACGCCCCGGGCAAGACCGCCTGCGCGGCGATCCCCTCGTAAAAATCGCCCGCGACCGGGAAGAACCGGTCGGCCAGCGCCGCGGCCTCCGCGACGGCCTCCTGCGGCCGGTCGTCAAAGAGCCAGAGCTCGAAGCCCGTGAGCTTCGCCGCGCGCAGCACGCACGTGCCCACGTGCCCGCCGCCGCAGACGACGAGCAGCGGACGCGTGCCGTACACCTCGATGAACACCTGCAGTGTTCCGCCGCAGACCATGCCGCTCGCCGCCGCCTGCGGCACGACTTCGTAGCGCACGAGGCGGTTTTTGCCGCAGCGGATGGCATCGGCGGCGTCTTTTTTCGCCCGCAGCTCGGCAAGTCCGCCGCCGATGGTCCCGGCGCTGCGGCCGTCCGCGTAGACGAGCATTTTGCCCTCGGTCCGGGGCGTGGAGCCGGTCGCCTCCACGATGGTGGCGACGGCGTAGGGCGTGCGCTGCTGCCGCGCGAGCAGCTGCAGCTGCAGAAGGTCTTCCATACTGCCTCCTCTCCCGGCCGGGCCGGGACGTGGTTTTTTATTCAGTATAGCCTGCCGGGCTGGAAGGCGCAATCCAAAAAATATGGTTATTCGTGCAAAAATATCACGATGTATTTGGCTAAATCGCAGAAAATCTTTGTATTCGACATGGACAAAATAAAATGCGATAATATCAGACAAACGATTTGACGCAGTCGTTCATTTTTATAAAATATAACGTGTGGAACCAGCACGCAGCCATGCGCGCACGAACACGTAGGCGGAGATCCCCGCCTGTTTTTCCGGTAAAACCGGAAAAACAATGATATTTTTGGGGGAAATGTATGAAGAAACGGTTGATGAGTCTGCTGCTCGTCTGCAGCATGATCCTGTCCCTGTTCACCGGCCTGAGCGTGACCGCGCTGGCAGCGGGAACAGACCCGGCAGCAGCAACACCGACGCCGACAGTGGCGTCTGCGTTTGAGCCTAGCAATGGAGCGATCACGGGATTTGATTTTTCTGTTGAGAATGTTGTGATCCCTGCATCTATCAATGGCGAACAGTAACAAAGATCGGCCAGTCGGCGTTCTTATATACTGGGCTTGATAGCGGAATCAGCACAATTGTAGTTCCGTCCACAGTCACGTTTGTCGGCGACTATGCGTTTGGCTATAACGAGTTGCTGGAGTGCGACTTGTTTCTAACTGAAAAGGTTAGACGCTGATAAAAAGGAAGTGATGAATCACAATCAGCGAACTGATTATCCGACAGGCGGAATGATGGGGTAACGCCTTGAAACGCCGCCCTGATACTCCGACCAGCAATGTAAACGGAAACGTAGATTGTTGGAAGCTCGGTGAAGTCGGCAGACAGCAGCCGTACCGCGGAAGAATCTGCGGCGAAAGCTGTCCAGAGGTGGACGGTGCTGCCTATATGCCGGGGGTCTATAAAATACCCAAGGCGAGAATGGTCGGAAACGACTGACGAATCTGCGAATGTACGGGTCTACAATTCGGGCGCATAGAAATGTGCGCAGGCGAGAAATCGCAGTTGGTGTGGTTTAGTAAAAGTTGTAGCTATGAAAAACCATATTGCGTTACAGGCGCAATCCAGCCAACAGGCTCATAGCAGAAGCCTAAAGGTATATGCAAAGATAGGATACGGCAGTGCTGGAACGACTGTAAATAACTGCACGAACCGCGGCACGGTAACCGGCCAATATAATAACTCGAGTGCTGCATACGGCGGCATCGTCGGTTATGCGTTTGCGAATGGCAGCGTTACGAATACGGTATCCAACTGCACGAACTACGGCGACGTAAAGAGTACGGCTCTTAGCTATGGTAAAGTTGGCGGTATTGTTGGCGCTGCTAAAGGTTTTCATTGTATGATTGCAGACGGGCGAAAAGACTGCTATAATCATCATAAAATATAAGAACAGCGAGGATGCGTATATGGAATACAACAAGCTGATCGCCGGGATGCATACCGGCGACGATGTGGAGGGGTTTTACGTCCTGAAGGACGCCTTTCTCAAGACCACCGCGGCAGGCAAGCCGTTTTTATCCGGCGTGCTGGCCGACCGCTCCGGCACGATCGACCTGAAGGTCTGGGACTACTCCGGCCCCATCGGCGCGAACCCGGCCGACACCGGCCGGATCGTCAAGATCCGCGGGCAGGTCTCCGAGTTCAAGGGCGCGCCGCAGCTCACGGCGGGCCGCATCCGCATGGCGGACGGCAATGACCAGTATGACGTGTCGGCCCTCGTGCCGGTCGCCCCGATCGATCCGGACGAGCGCCTGCAGGAGATCCGCCGCCTGATCGACTCCATGGAGGATGCCGACTATCAGTCCGTCGCCCGCACGATGCTCGAGCGGCATCTCGAGGCCTTCCGGTCCATCCCGGCGGCCAAGAGCGTGCACCACAGCTTCCTGTCCGGCCTTCTGATGCACACGTCCAACATGCTGCGGCTGGCCGATTACCTGTCGGGGCTCTATGCCGGGATCATTGACCGCAGTCTGCTTCTGACCGGCACGCTGCTGCACGATTTTGCCAAGGAGCGGGAATTTACGTTCTCGGGGCTCGGCATGGTCACGGATTATTCGCTCTCCGGTCAGCTGATCGGCCATCTGGTCATGGGCGCGCAGGAGGTGCAGCAGTGCGCCGAGTCCCTCGGCCTGCCGCAGGAAAAGAGCCTGCTGCTGCAGCACATGATCCTCTCGCACCACGGTGAGCCGGACTTCGGCGCGGCCGTGCGCCCCATGTGCGCCGAGGCGGAGCTGTTGTCGCTGATCGACCTGGTCGACAGCCGTATGGAGATCTACGCCGAGGCCCTGCAGGAGCTGCCGGAGGGCACGTTCTCCGGCCGCATCTTCGCGCTGGACAAAAAGATCTACCGCCATCACTGAGCAAACCGCCGCCGGGGCCCTGCCCCGGCGGTTCATACTATCCCAGGCGCGGGCATATACTCCAATAGCATACACAGCCTGGAGGTGCCCGTATGACAGAGGACTTACTCACCAGAGCCAGGGAGCTGGCTGTGTACATCATCGAGACCCGCACCACCATCCGGCAGGCGGCAAAGCACTTCGGACTTTCCAAATCGACCGTACACAAGGACCTTGCCGAGCGGCTGCCGGCCGCGAACCACGCGCTGTACGCCGCGGTCCGCGAGATCCTTGACGAAAACAAGGCCGAGCGCCACATCCGCGGCGGTCTGGCGACCAGAAAAAAATACAAGGGATACTGAATTGTTGGTTTTTACCGGGCTTTTTCCTGCTTCTGGAGAAGGCCCGGCACTTTTTGTGCAGACAGCTAAAAATTTATGAGTTTTAGAAAAAATTTTTTAGAAAATGGGTTGATTCTTTGGTACGGACGCGATATACTGGAATCAGGAAGCAACTCCAAACAACAACAACACAAACGTTCAGGAGGCTAAGTATTATGAAATACGGACGTACCTTTAACTTCTCCGCCGGCCCGGCCATGATGCCGGAACCCGTTCTGGAAGAAATCCGGGACGAGATGATGAACTACCGCGGCAGCGGCATGTGCGTCATGGAAATGTCGCACCGCTCCCCGGTCTTCCAGCAGATCATCGACGAGGCTGAGCAGGATCTGCGTGACCTCATGGGCATCCCCGACAACTACAAGGTCCTGTTCATCCAGGGCGGCGCAACGCTGCAGTTCTCCATGATCCCGATGAACCTGATGAAGAACGGCAAGGCCGTCTACATCGAGACCGGCGCATGGTCCAAGAAGGCCATCAAGGAAGCGCAGAAGGTCGGCGAGGTCATCGTCGCCGCGTCCAGCAAGGACAAGAACTACACCTACGTGCCCGACTGCTCCGACCTCGAGATCCCCGAGGATACCGACTACGTCTACATCTGCGAGAACGAGACCATCCACGGCGTCACGTGGAACAAGCTGCCCAACACCAAGGGCCACGTCCTCGTCTCCGACCAGTCCTCCATGTTCCTGTCCAAGCCCTGCAACGTCTCTGACTACGGCATGATCTACGCAGGCGTGCAGAAGAACGTCGGCCCGGCCGGCATGGTCGTCTGCATCATCCGCGAAGACCTCATCCGCGACGATCTGACGGATCTGCCCATCTACCTGCAGTACAGCACGCACGCGGGCGCAGGTTCCATGTACAACACCCCGAACTGCTGGGCGATCTACTGCTGCGGCAAGGTCTTCAAGTACCTGAAGAGCATCGGTGGTCTCGAGGAAATGCACAAGCGCAATCTCGACAAGGCAAAGGTCTTCTATGACTTCCTGGATTCCTCCAAGATGTTCAAGGGCACCGTTGAGCCCGAGTTCCGCTCCCTCATGAATATCCCGTTCGTGACCGGCTCCGCCGATCTCGACAAGGAAGTCGTCGCCGCCACCAAGGCAGCCGGCTATGACAACCTCAAGGGCCACAAGTCCGTCGGCGGCCTGCGCGCTTCCATCTACAACGCCATGCCGAAGGAAGGCGTGGAAGCTCTCGTCAAGTTCCTCAAGAACTTCGAAGCCAACTACGGCAAATAAAAAACCTTACAAGGCGCGGCGCAGGTCGCGCCTTGTTTTACAGAACAAATTATAAGGAGATTTTATCATGCGTATTCTCGTAACTGATGGAATGGACAAGACCGCCATGGCGCAGCTGCGCGAGGCAGGCCACGAGGTCGTCGAGCAGTTCTATGAGCCGGATCAGCTGGGCGCTGCCCTGCGTGAGTTTGACGCAGTCGTCGTCCGCTCCAAGACCAAGGTCCGCGCCAACCACATCGACGAGGCCAAGGGCGGCAAGCTGAAGCTCATCATCCGCGGCGGCGTCGGCGTCGACAACATCGATGTCAAGTATGCGGAAGCCAACGGCATCACCGTCAAGAACACCCCGAAGGCCTCCTCTCAGTCCGTTGCAGAGCTGGCTATGGGCCACATGTTCTCCTGCGCGCGCTACCTGTCCATCGCGGGCCACACCATGCGCGAAGGCAAGTGGGAAAAGAAGGCCTACGGCAAGGGCATCGAGCTGCAGGGCAAGACCCTCGGCATCGTCGGCTTCGGCCGCATCGGCCAGCACCTGGGCGTCATGGCCAAGGCCATCGGCATGGACGTTATCGCGTTCGATATCTTCCACATCCCCGGCATCGAAGAGCAGCTGGGCATCCCGTACGTCGAGATGGATGAGCTGCTGGCCAAGTCCGACTTCATCTCCGTCCACGCTCCGGCAGTCGACGGCGGCGCTCTCATTAACGCTGAGCGCATCGCCAAGATGAAGGACGGCGTCTGCATCATCAACACCTCCCGCGGCACCAACGTTGACGAGGCTGCTCTGCTTGACGCCCTCAACAGCGGCAAGGTCCGCGCGGCCGGTCTGGACGTCTACGCCGACGAGCCCGCCTCCAACGCTGCGCTGTATTCCCACCCGATGGTCTCCTGCACGCCGCACATCGGCGCTGCCACCGTCGAGGCCCAGAAGCGCATCGGCGCGGAGATCGTGGACATTATCACAAATTTCAAGGCATAAATTCAGCTATTTGGCACAAACATCCAAGCTTGTTTTTCGGGCGCGGATGCGATATGATAATTTTGAGCAAATTGTAAAAAGCTCACGATTGATTTGGTATCATTTTTGAGGAGGATTTACCAAAATGAATGCTTATGTAGCCAGTGTCATCGATTATGTAAAGACGACGCATGCCAACCAGCCTGAATTCGTTCAGACGGTTGAGGAAGTTCTTTCTTCCGTGTCCCCGATCATGGACGCCCATCCCGAATACGAGAAGGTCGACCTGCTCAAGCGCATGGTCGAGCCGGAAAGAATGTTCACGTTCCGCGTCTGCTGGATGGATGACAAGGGCGAATATCATACCAACCGCGGCTGGCGCTGCCAGTTCAACGGCGCCATCGGCCCGTACAAGGGCGGCCTGCGCTTCCAGAAGAACGTCTATGAAGGCATCATCAAGTTCCTCGGCTTCGAGCAGACCTTCAAGAACTCCCTGACCGGCCTGCCCATGGGCGGCGCAAAGGGCGGCTCCGACTTCGATCCCGCCGGCAAGTCCGACGCAGAAGTCATGCGTTTCTGCCAGAGCTTCATGACCGCTCTGTACCGCTACATCGGGCCGGACATCGACGTTCCCGCTGGTGACATGGGCGTTGGCGGCCGCGAGATCGGCTACCTGTACGGCCAGTACCGCCGTCTGAAGGGCGTCTGGGAGAACGGTGTTCTGACCGGCAAGGGCATGAGCTACGGCGGCTCCCTGATCCGTCCGGAAGCCACCGGCTACGGCGCAGTTTACTATCTGCAGGAAGTCCTGAAGCACGAGAACGACACCATCGAGGGCAAGCGCCTGGCGATCTCCGGCTACGGCAACGTCGGCTGGGGCATCATGAAGAAGGCTGCCGAGCTCGGCGCCAAGGTCACCTACTTCGCAGGTCCCGACGGCTACATCCATGATCCGGACGGCGTCACCGGCGAAAAGCTCGACTACATCCTTGAGATGCGCGCGAAGGACCCGATGCACTGCAAGCCGTATGCTGATAAGTTCGGCGTGGAGTTCGTTGCGGGTGAAAAGTGCTGGGGCGTGAAGGACGTTGACGTCTACATGCCGGCTGCTACCCAGAACGATGTCCGCATGGAGTCCGCAGAGAAGATCGCGGCTTCCGGCGTCAAGTACTACATCGAGGTCGCCAACATGCCGACCACGAACGATGCTCTGAACTTCCTGCGCGCGCAGAAGCACATGGTCGTCGCTCCGTCCAAGGCTGTCAACGCCGGCGGCGTCGGCGTCTCCGGTCTCGAGATGAGCCAGAACTCCGAGCGTCTGAGCTGGACCGCGGAAGAGGTCGACGCGCAGCTGCATAAGATGATGAAGAACATCCACAAGGTCTCCGCAGAGGCTGCCGAAGAGTACGGCCTGGGCTACGACCTCGTCGCTGGCGCCAACATCGCCGGCTTCAAGAAGGTCGCCGAAGCCATGTACGAGCAGGGCGTGTTCTAATTTCCTACATATCCCAGACAGGGCGCTGCAAAAGCAGCGCCCTGTTTTTTATATATAAAGCTTGCGGGGCAGTTTGCAGGGG